>OIOO01000006.1_pt1 | contig 92361 bp, 83 predicted proteins | sample 1585511 | NCBI WGS metagenome assembly OIOO01 (sample SAMN02674698, study PRJEB24791) | human gut metagenome, SKBSTL036 | isolation source: stool | host: Homo sapiens | place: USA
CGACGCTCTTCCGATCTTATAATATATATTATATATATCTATATATATAATATATATCTATATAGATACTATTGCTAACTTATAATTACTTGATTATCAATAAGTTATAAATACTAATTTATACCATACATGGAATAGATTTCGCTATTTATTTGCTATATTTATACCATACATGGAATAGATTTCGACATTTCCTAGAGTAATATATTTTTATGTTAAACTTAATACTATTATTGTTATGACTTTTAAAGAAGATTTTAAACCTACTAAAGTTTATAATAAACTTGTTAATGATGTTTGTTATAATGCTGATTGTTTAGAAGAATTTGAAAAACAAAGACTTGTTGTTGCTAATCCTTTTAGTTATAATAAAAGTACCAGAACTGGTATAGTTGCTGAATTTGATAATGGTTATCATCTTAGTAAAGAAGTTGGCATTAAACGTAATTTTGTTACTATTGATATGAGAGTTTGGGATATAATAAGAAAAAATAGATATGCTGTTATTATTTCTTTTATTGGTTATATTGCTGAAAATATTAAATTTAATAGTAATGTTATTTATATTTCTCATGATTTAATTAAAGGTTATGGTTTAGTTAAGCCTAATTATAGAGATTATTATAACGCTATTGCTTATCTTGAAGATGAAAATATTATTAAAAGAACTAATATTAGAAATATTTATGTTGTTAATCCTATTTACATATTTAGAGGTGATGTTAACAAACTTATTAATATTATTAGTGAAGCTAAATTAATAAAAACTTTTGATGATAAAGATAGACTTATAATTGATAAGTTTGTTTTATTTAAAAATGATACCGATAAAGGTATTGTAATTGCGAATAAAGATTTGTATGCAACTGAAGTTATAGATATTGGTGAGGACTGAATTAAATATAATAGTAATGATAGTAAGGATAATGACGAAAATACTGAAGATAAAAATTATGAAGATAATAGTAATGTATGTTGGTGTTTTGATAATGATAATAAGAGTATTGAAGATGATAATAATGTATATTAATGTTTTGATAATAATAATGTTGAAGATGATAATAAGAATGTTGAAGATGATAATAAGAATAAGAATATTGAAGATGATAATGATAATATTGAAAATAGTATTGAAAATAGTGTATGCTGATGTTGAAAATAGTGTTGAAGATAGTGTTGAAAATAAAAGTGATAATAAAAGTGATAATAAGAATAAGAATATTGAAGATGATAATGTTGAAGATGATAATAAAAGTGTTGAAGATGATAGTAAAAGTGATGGTATTGAAGATGATGATAAGAATATTGAAGATAATAGTAAAAGTATTGAAGATAGTATTGAAAATAGTGTTGAAAATAAAAGTATTGAAGATGATAATGATAATAAAAGTGATAATAAAAGTGATAATAAAAGTGATAGTGTTGAAAATAGTAATGAAGATGATAATGAAAATAGTAATGAAGATAAAAGTATTGAAGATAAAAGTATTGAAGATGATAATAAGAATGATAGTAAGAATGATAGTAAGAATGATAGTAAGAATGATAGTATTGATAAAAGTGATAATAAAAGTATTGATAATAAAAGTATTGAAGATAGTAATAAGAATGATAATATTGAAAATAGTGTTGATAATAAAAGTGATAATAAGAATGATAATAAAAGTATTGATAATAAGAATGATAATAAAAGTGATAAAAGTATTGATAAAAGTATTGATAAAAGTATTGATAATAAAAGTGATAGTGCTGAAAATATTGAAAATATTGAAAATAAAAGTGATAATATTGAAAATAAGAATGATAGTATTGATAATAAGAATGATAGTGTTGAAAATAGTGTATGTTGGTGTTGATAATAAGAATGATAGTATTGAAAATATTGAAAATAGTGAAAATATTGAAAATAGTGAAAATATTGAAAATATTGAAAATATTGAAAATATTGAAAATATTGAAAATAGTGTATGTTGGTGTTTTGATGAGGCTAGTGAGTATAACCCCCGGTCATGTTAAACTTGATTGACTACCCCCGTCAAGTTCTAGGAGAAAGTAAAGTTCTCATTCTCATTATCAACATTAAATATTTTGAGATTATTCATCTCATTACATTACTAACTATTAATACCAATCATTATGAGAACAAACAAACCATTGTTGTTAGTTGCAATCATACTGATGATGCCAGCTATCATACTAGCATTGAAAGTAGAACCAACTAGTGATGAACAAATTACTGCTGTTGTATTTGGAATACTATCGGCTATTGTTAGTTATCTTAGTAGAGATTAATCTCTACTAGATGATGTTGCTCATTATCAACATTAAATACTTTGCAGTTGAAACGAAACAACTGTCAGTAATGCTACTGATTAGCGTAATTAAATACTTAATAGTCGTGCCAGACGTTAAAGATTTTGCACAAGCTGCACAAGGTGTTGCTGCTGCTCCCGAGAATGTTAATGCAGATAATAAAACTGCTAGTGTTAACCAACCTGTTCAACCTACTGTTGATACAGATAACCAAAGTTCTGCGCAAGTGGAAACCATTGATGATGTTGTTAGACGCATCTGTGCTGATGGTCATAGTTATGTAATGACTACTGTCATTACTAATATTGATTGTCAAGAACGTACAGGTCGTAATGGCAATTCTTATCTCAATGCGTTTGTTACTATTGCTAGTCCTGTCAAAGGTGCTCAAAGTATGCCTGATGGTACACATCGAATGGGTATGCTTGGTGCTATTCAGATGCCATTCAATCAGATACTGCTTGTAATGCGCAAAGACAAGTTCTACGGTAGATTTGTCAACTATGTTGGTGAAGCTGCTGAAGCTGGTTTTGCTAGTATGTATCTGACTGGTGCTGCTGTCAAAGTTCTTTGCCAGTTTGTACCTGCTGGTGTACAAGACCGTAATCCATTTACTCGTAAAGATAATCTTTACAATGTTGTGGATTATGATAGATATGTATATCATATTGTAGGTATCGAACAGCCTGCTGACCCTGTTCTTGTTGGTGCATATAATGTACTTATCAAGCAGATTATGGAGGACGCTCGTGCTGTCATTGCTGCCAAGCGTGAGGCTAAAGCTAAAGCAGCTAGTTTTGTTGCTACTGCAATGAATGATGACGACATGCCATTCTAATGAACATGACGCTACTGACCTTCGGGTTGGTAGCGTTTGTGTTATCAACAATAGTTTTGTTGATGCTGTTGCTAGTGTTCAACATGGAAATGCTCATCATCAACATTAAATATATTGCAGCAAACGAACTTAACAGTCTGATAAGTCTTATCAACCATGAACTAGCTGCAAGTTCTGATAAGTCTTATCCTAATATTAAACATCATGAAAGTACATCGTATTATTACTACTATTGAAGTTGAGAATGATAATTCTATTACTTCTATTGAACTTATTAATCTTCATCCTGCTAATGATGATATTCTTCTTGCTATTACTGATATTACTACTAATGGTAATGCTGAAGATATAACAAAAGTATATGATAGTGTTAATAAGAGAAGACTTGGTATTGCTGGTAAACTAAAAGGTATCGCTCGTATTATTAATAATAGTCTTGATGATAAGACTAGTTATATTAGTGAACTTACAACAACTCATCTTGTTAAACAAGATGATGTTGGTATGACTGTCGTGACTGGTATTGATACTGATATTGGTCATGGAGATTTACTCCCATAACAAAAAGTTATAGAGGTGAAATTAGAGGTGACGAGAGGTATTGAATGTGGAGAAAGAGTAAGTGGAGATGAAAGTGGTGAATGTGGATTTCGTGGAGAATGAGATGGTGGAGTTGGATGTGGTTCAAATAGGGTCAAATTGAGGTTGATGATGGAGATGAGAATGATTGTGGTGGAGATGGATGTGGAGATAAGTGTCGAGATGGATATGCTAAAAATATTAAAATTACCGCTTATCTTTCTACTCCTAAATCTCTTTCTCTTCATCCTATTCCTAATCAATCTAAACCTATTGTTCTAACTCCTTCTCTTCCCTTCCTATAACTTCTCGTTATACTATCATAATCTCTAGTTCCAGCATTATAACCTCTAGTTATACTCTCTATAACTTTTCATTATACCTCTATAATCTCTAGTTATATCACTATCAGATTCAGTTCTAGCTCTACCACGTCTATCGTCATGACGATTAGTCATACAATCGTTATTAAGACTAGCTCCTAAATCTCTTTCTCTTCATCCTATTCCTAATCAATCTAAACCTATTGTTCTAACTCCTTCTCTTCCCTTCCTATAACTTCTCGTTATACTATCATAATCTCTAGTTCCAGCATTATAACCTCTAGTTATACTCTCTATAACTTTTCATTATACCTCTATAATCTCTAGTTATATCACTATCAGATTCAGTTCTAGCTCTACCACGTCTATCGTCATGACGATTAGTCATACAATCGTTATTAAGACTAGCTCTAACAATACTATCAAGTCTAATAAGACTTTTAGTCATAATGACCAACAGCATTAGTTCTAACTAATAATAGCACTATTAATACTATCAGTATTATAATTACTATTAATACTAGTCATGCTAATATTACTGGTGGTATTACTAATAATATTCTTAATATTCTTGATATTACTGATTCTCTTTATACTAATGATACTCTTGATACTATTGATATTCATTATACTCGTGGTAAGTTAATTCCTATTGCTATAATGATTTTAGTTATTTTAATATAGCTATTGATTATTAGTTAGAATTATAGTATAAATAAATTATAATATATTTGGAGTATTATATTTAATTATTATATTTGTCGTGTTGTTCAGTAGAGTAATATTGCTACTGATAATAATATTAATCTTAAACTTATAAGTGTTATGGTAAATTTTGATAATGTTACTAGTAATGTTCAATCTAAGCCTAGAAAGAAAACTATGGCTGAAAGTTTAGAAGAAGCTAAACAAGAAGGTAAACTTGTTGTTCCTGAAGAAGATACACAAGTTAATGCTGTTGTTAGTAGTGAAACTGTTCAGCCTAAGAATAAAGCTAGAAAGAAGAAACAAAGTAAAGTTCGTAAACAGGAAGAACAAACTAATGCTATTAGTCAAGCTAATGAAGATAATGATTTTAAAGATGCTAAGACTGATAAACGTGGTGTTCCTGTTGGGATTAATGTTCCTCAACATATTCTTGATGTAGTTTGTATTGTTAAATTCAATGCTGCATTTAGACGCCATACTTCTCTTAATATTCTTCATACTCTTGAAGATGATGGAAGAATATGTAATTCTAAAGGTGCTTATGTTGACTTCTTATGGAATAAGTTTAGAGTTACTGCTGATGGTGGACTTCGTAGAGAATATAGATATACAGATGATTTATTCATTGATGCTTTAGTTAAAGCTCATGCTGATGTTGCTAGTGATAGTCAACGAGTTATTGGTATTATGATTGATACTGAAACTGAACTTCATAAAAAGAATAAAGATTCTGAAGCTAACTAAGTTTGTAGTATAGACTCCCCGTAGAGGATGGATAGTGCTGTTGAGCTTGTTAAAGCTAATTCTCATGTTCTTGCCATTTTTATCCATTTTGTTTATTGGGTTTGTTATAGTTAACTAGTTGATAATAACTATCCTCTACTCGGAGTTTATTTTATATATAAAGATATGGAAAGAACTGATATTTATTTTGTTGAAGATGATACATATTTCAATAATAATGTTGAAGGTGTTGAAATTCATGCAGAATGTCTAAGTCAAGATTTTGACGATATTGCTTGGGAACCAATAGTTGATGATAGTCCTATTGTTGACCCTGAAAATGATGTTTTTGGTTATTATGATTAAATAAATAAAATTATGAAAAATATTAATATTAAAGAAGTTTTTGGTAAATCTTGTGATAGTATTACTTGTGATATCTGTAATTATAAAGAAGATTGCGAACTTATTAATAAATTCGTTAATGATGTTAAAGATAAAGGTTTATCTCAAGACCAATGTGTTAGAGGTTTAGCTTTATTTATATATGTTCTTAGAGAACAAAAATATCTTAATGATTTTGGTAAAACTCAAGAAGATATTATTAAAGTTGCTACTGAAAATGGATTTAAACTTGATTGGTTTATTAATCGTTGGGATAGTATAATTAAAGATAAAGATATTCTTAAACCTATCATTGCTGTTTTTCCTAAATATGCTAAAGATATGATTATTAATATTGTTAACGCTAATACTGAAATTAATCATTTAATAGCTCAACATATTATTGATACTTCTAATGTAGAATATAAGGAAATGATTAAAATGGTTAATCAATCTGTTGATAATAATAATAATAAACAAGAGAATAAGTTTAAGAATTTTAGCGATGATGAAATTTATGCTGAACTTAAACGTAGAAAAGCAAATAAATCTACTAAATAATCCCACATAAATTTTTGATTATATTTCTAACACTATTGTCTGTGAAGATAATAGTGTTATTTCACTTGCTGATGATGGAGGAATTGAACTCCGAAACTATGATATTGTTATTATCCGTTTTAATTTCGAATTGTAACTTTTGTAATAGTACGGTCTGTGAAGATAGTGCTATTAATATTTATCATAGTCCAAGTGTCATATGTCATATTTATTTTGGTGTTAATAATGTTATTATTGATTGTGAAATTAGTAATAATGATGTCTGTGTCAAACATTTCGTTTATATGATTTCGTATTTGTAGATTTGCCTAGCATTGTCTGTGAAGATAGTGCTAGGCTTTTTAGTATGTATATTATTAACTTTAAATATATAATTAAAATGGATAATTATGATTCTTTTATTTTTGATGGTCTATTAGATAGATACATTGAAGAACAAGCTAAGTTTAAAAAAGGACAAGTAGTTTATATGGAATATACTTATCAATATCATAATCAAACTAAGCTTGGTGTTTGTGTTGGTATTGTAACCGAAGTTGGAATTACTAAAATCGAACGTACAGTAGGTAATAATAAATATATTAATTATCCTATTGTATATGCTGTAACTCATGCTAAAGGTGTTAGTCGTTGTGTTAGTGAATGTAAACTTGGTTCTGTATCTGAACATATTCTTAAAGAACGTCTTAAACGTGATGGTAAGAATAATGAACAGAATAATGAGGCTGCTACAAATGACTAGCTATTTACGTTTATGATACATTCATAGATACGATTCTTTTGCTCTCTGTTGAATTTTTATATATAATCTGATTAATCTATCACGATTAATATTGGGTTCAATACAGGGCAAAAGAACTAGCTAATAAATGTTAAACTAAAAATTTAATACAGTTTTATTATGAATTATATTACTTATAAACAAATTGATGGTACTATTACATCTGGATTTAAAGTTAAACTTTATGATATAGTTACTTTGAATACTGGCTATTGGAAAGATAAACTTGCTATTGTTCTATATATTAATGAGGATAAAAAACAAATTAAAGTTCGTATTATTGAATGTGGTATGAACTTAACTCTTAAAGTTAAAGATGTTCAATTTGTTAATCATAATAATAGAACTGCTGCTAGTTCTTATATTGATTTATGTAATAAACTATCTAAAACCTTTCGTGATAAATATACTGATAAACAGTATATAAAAGATAATTGGTTTACTGATAAGTTTATTATTAATGATATAACTGCTGATACTATTGCTAAAGGTATTGGTCAATATATTACTAATACTGATAGTGATAGATATTCTGTTAGTGCTATTATGTGGCTTAGTGATATTAAAGATTATATAGATGCTTTACTTAAATATGGTGATTTTGATTTTGTTGCTAAAGTATTTAAAATTTATAATATTACTGATACTAGATTTGAACTTATTCGTAAACTTTATTATTATTTTTATGATTGAAGATGCTATTGGATATATTCTTGGAGTTTGTGTTGGATGTATTTTATTTCTTATTTATGAAGTATTTAATCTATATAAGAAGATTGAACGAATTAATATAGATATTAATAAACTTCAAATTAAAGATATAGAATTTCATCGTAATATTGAATTTATTATTAATGATAGTGAATATAATAAAGAAGTTCTTGAACATTTTATTGATAAATTTAATAAACTTAATGATAGTATTAAAGCGAAAGTTGATGACTAGCTTGCTTCCATTCCTCTACGGGGGGTCGCCACGGAGCGTAGCGTAGTGGCTCTACTAATATAACTATTATTGAACTTATTATAGTTTTAACTATTAAATATAATTGTTTTATTAATCTTTAAAAATGTAAAGTACTTATGAAAAAGTATGATGAAGTTTCTGTTGTTCGTCAACTTAATAATGTTGATGCTGTTATTGGAATCAATCCTGCTAGTAAAGTTATTAAAGTAGCTAAAAATAGTGCTATTGGTAATGGAACTAGTGGTAAGATTGATTTTCTTTCTAATTATTGTGGTTATCATGTTGAGATTGTTGATGTTATTCAACAACAAAAAGAACGTGATGAAGAGATTGCTGCTAAGAAAGCTGCTAAAAAGGCTGCTCGTAAAGCTAAATTTGCAGAGGATAATACTTTTAAAGGTATTACTCGTGCTGTTGATAAACGTATGCGTACTATTAAAAGAAAGTAGTATGTTATGGTTAGCTTTAAATTCTCATTTGGAGTTGTAGGTAAATCCAAAGAGAAAGGAATAGTCAATAAATATGTTATTATAGTTGCTAAATGTGAAGGTATTATTAGATATATTGATGGTACTTATAAAGTAGAATATAATGACAAGCTATATAGCATTACAGGTGAAAGTTACAGAACTAAAGGAAAGAAAGTTGTTTATGCTCGTCGATTAGATGAATATAATCATAGAATTAAAATTATAAGAGATAGTGAAAATAGAAAAACTGTTGATACTAGATTTTATATTCCTTTTGCTGCTGGACTTATAGCTAAAGGTAAAATTGTTAAAATGCCTTTTGCTAAGGAATTGTTTCATATTACTACATGTTATAATCGTGGTGATAGTGAATCTACTATTTTAGCTTTTCAAGAATGGAAAGAATATGAAGATAAAGTTAAAAATAATCTTATTGATGTAAACAACGAATTGTAATGATTGGTAATCTTAATATTGCTAATAGTAATAGAAAAGATACTAACATTAAGTTTACTAAAGACCAAGAAATAGCTGTGCATGAACTTATTGAGTTTCTTGCACAGCCTTGGGATGATAAGAAATATATTAATGCTCTTTGTGGTGCTGGAGGTACAGGTAAGACATTTGTTATTAAATATGTTATTAATAATTGTAAATGGTCTGGTGGTGTTATAGGTTGTGCTGCTCCTACACATAAAGCTTGTAGAGTTCTTAGTAATTCTATTGGTGGAAAAGAAGTTAATACAATTCAATCATTGTTTGGTTTTAGACTTGATGTTAATATTGAAAATTTTGACCCTGAAAATCCTGCCTTTAATCCTGTTGGAAAAGATAAACTAGATGGTCTTAAAGTTTTAATTATTGATGAAGCTTCTATGCTTAATGCTAAACTTGTTAAGTATATTAGTAATAAATGTAAGAAGCTTCAGATTAAAGTTATAATGCTTGGTGACTCTAGTCAGCTTCCACCTGTTAATGAGAAAACTAGTCAAGCTTTTCTTATTGCTAGTAATACTTATTATCTTAAAGAAGTTGTACGACAAGGAGATAATAATCCTATTAGTAAACTTCTTAAACTTCTTCGAGAAGATATAGATAGTAAGAATGGATGGAGATTTCTTGATTATATATCTAAAAATAGACAAGATTATAATGAGGAAACTAAAGGATTTTATGTTTGTGGTCAAACTGAATTTTCTGATTTAATTGATACTTGTTTTAATGATGAAGAATATACTAAAAATATTGATTTGTATCGTATTATAGCTTATACTAATAGTCGTGTTGCACAATGGAATAACCATGTAAGACATATGATTATTCAAGATGCTGATAAGAGTCTTATTACTCGTAATGATTTAATAATGAGTTATATTACTGTTGTTAATGTTTTTAATGATATTATTATAAACAATAGTGAAGAATATATTGTTAAAGATATTGTTGATACGGTTGATAATGATTATGAGTTTAAAGGATTTCTTATTAAGTTTCAAGCTATTCATGGTGGTACTATAACTCAACCTTTGTTTGTTATTAACCATTATGATAACTATACATTTCAAATGTATTATAAGAAGTTGACTAGTCTTATTGATGATGCTAAAAAAGCTAGTAGTTCTGAACGTGGAAGTAAATGGAAACAATATTTTGATTTTAAACGTAAATATCTTATCGCTTCTAATATTACGAATAGTAATGGTAAGATTTTATTTAGTAGAGATTTAGATTATGGTTTTGCAATTACTTCTCATAGAGCACAAGGTTCTACTTATAAAAATGTATTTGTAGATATTAACGATATGATTTATGATAAATATGGTCATCCTTATACTAATAGAGATGAAATGCTTCGTAGATTGTATGTTGCTTGTTCTCGCGCTAGTAATCAATTAGTATTATCTTATGGCAAGTAAAACTGTTGACGAATATCCTGATTGTGAAAGATGTCCAAATCGTATATTTAATACAGGTAAATATATACAAGGTGGTAGAGGAAGTATTCATGGAGATGTTGTTTTCCTATTTCCTAGGGGTGATAGAAATTATTGTGAAGGTTATCAATTATTTACTGATATTGGTAATCTTTATGATGAATATTCTGGACGTAATAATACTGAAGATGTATATATGACTTATAGTATTAAATGTGCTTGTTCTAATAATTATAATACATATCTTACTGCTATTGATAAATGTCGTAATATTCTATGGAAAGAATTAGCTAGAATTAATTATAAGTATCTATTTATATTTGGTGATGCTTATCTTAGTATTAGTAATAATCATATTCCTAGATTTATGGCTACTGGTGGTAAGTATATATTTAATAATTATTCTCCTCTTATTAAATTTAAAGATGATAATCTTTATCATATATTTAAACAGCGTTTTGCTGATGATGTTAATTGGGTTAATCAAAATAGAAATAACTATGGATTAAATTATATAAATGATTAATTGTATAGCTTATGATGTTGAAGTTTTAAGAAATTTCTTTTCTGTTACTTTTGTTAGTATTAATAGTTATCTTAAAGTATTTAAAGATTGTGTTAATGCTGATAATAAACCTATTCCTTTAGTTCAAAAACTATCTGTTGAAGAAATTAAGGCTCGTCTTAAAACTGTTGAAAAACATAGTTTTTATATAACATATACAGATGATAGTCAATTACTTTCTATGATAGATTATATTAATAAGACTAGATGTTATAAGGATTCTAATGGAACTATTATTCGTACTGACTTGTATGGATTTAATAATTTCAATTATGATAATCTTATGATTGCTGCTTTACTTAGTTTTTATATGCGTACAAATAGTACGAAAGAACTTATTAATAAGTTATATGAAACTAGTAAAACTATTATTTCTAGTCAAGATGATAAAGATAAATTTAAAACTGATTTTTATCTTAATAGTCTTAGAAAATATAAACTACCATTTACAGGTGTTGATGTAATGCGTATATTTGCTCTTAATAAAGCAAGTGTAGTTGTAGATAGTAAAACTGGTGAACGTAAACCTGTTCCTAAAGGTTTAAAACAAACTTCAATTAATCTTCAATGGTATGAACTTCTAGAATATGAACTTCCTGATATTAATGAAAAAGAAGCTGAACTATATGATGAAATTCCTAATCTTAGATGGATGAGTATTAGTCAGCTTAATAAGCTAGTAGATAAATGGGATAGATTTATTCTTGATGAATATATTGAACCTATGATGTATTATAATCTTAATGATGTTTTCATTGTAGCTGAAATAGTTCGTCTTTATCCAGAAGAAATTAAATCTCGTTATGCTATTAGTAAAGCATATGATGTTGATGTTCTTAATTCTAGTCGTAGTAAAACTGCTGATATTCTTTTTGAGAAATTTTATAGTAAATTTAGTGGTCTTGCTCCCGAACAATGGAAAGGTAAGAAAACTGAAAGAACTGCTATGAGTTTTAAGAAAGTTATTTTTCCTTTTATTAAATTCAAAACTAAACCTATGCAAGACTTTCTTGATGAATGTCTTAAAACTACTATTTATAGAGTTAATAAAGATGCGTTTAGTAAAGAAGTTAAAATTGGAAATGTAACTTATACTGTTGCAACTGGAGGTTTACATAGTCAAGATAATCCTGTTGAACTTTGGAGTAATGGAAGAGAATTATTTCCATCCTCCACGGGGGGTCAACACGATGTACTTGGCAATGATGACTATGTTTATATTCATGCTGATATTAATAGTATGTATCCTAGTATTATTGCTGCTCATAAAGTAGCTCCAGCTCATCTTGATACCAATGCTTTTTGTAATCTTATTGGTTGGCTTAAAAATAAGAGAGTTGAAGTTAAACACAGCGATGAAGATATTGTTGACGGAATTGATAGAGATACTTTAGCTTTAGTTTTAAAGATTGTTATTAATTCTGTTTATGGTAAACTTGGATTTGAAAACGGTAATCTTTATGATAGATTAGCTGTACTTAAAACTACTATTAATGGGCAGTTAATGATGCTAATGTTGGTTGAGGAATTAGAGTTACACAATATTCATGTGTTAAGTGCTAATACAGATGGTATTGTTATTAAACTTTATAAACGAGATATTGATGTTTATAATCGTATTAAAGATGAGTGGGAACAAACTACTAAACTTAAGTTTGATACTGATTATTATCATTGTCTTGTTAGTAGAGATATAAATAATTATCTTAGCCAATTTAGAGTTATTAAAAATGGTGTTCATAAACTTAAGCTTGAATCTAAAGGTGATCTTAATCCTATGATGTATTCTCTAGATTTAACTAAAGGTTATTCTATGCCTATTGTTGCTCAAGCTATTGAAAACTATTTTCTTAAGAATAAACCTGTAATGGATACTCTTCAAGAAGCAACTAATATTCTTGACTTTTGTCTTACTCAAAATGTAGGTAAACAATTTCATGTAGAAGAAACTAAAATTGAAAATGGACAAGTTACTCATGTTGTTTGTCAAAGATATGTTAGGTTTTATGTTTCTAATAGAGGCTATATTGTTGAAAAAGTTCATAATGAAAATGGTTCTCGTAGTAGAATGGCAGCTGGTTCTGTTGTAACAGTTATTAATAGTCTTGATGATAAAGATATTTCTCTTAGAGATATTAATTTTAAATTTTATTATCAAGAAGCTATGAAGATTATTAATCCTATCAAACTTAAGATTTCTCCTAAAGGAAAAGGTAAAAGTAAAATTAAAAAATATAGTGGTATGTATAATCCTATTTTTAATGAAGATGATTTTGGATGAAAAATATAGTTGAAGAATCATATAGTAAACTTATTAATAAATGGGGTTCTAAAGATTATAAAGGTATTGGAACTATCCATTGTGTTCAACCTCTTGATTATTCTGAAATTATAAGTAGAGTTATTACTCTGATGAGGAATAAAAATCCTAATCTTAAAATACTTATTGTTACAGATAATTGGAAAAGAAGAATAGAAATTGTTGATGGTCTTAAAAATCATAATATAAATATAGATACTATTAATATTCTTACTCATACTTATGTTAATAGTAGATATAATTATAGTTATGATATTTCTATTGTTGTTGGAGTTAATGAATGGAATCTTTCTTGTAATACAGTTTTTAATCATGCTAGATTTAAACTTATGATTATAACTAAAGATACTATTGATACTGCCAAGCTAAAAGAAATTTATACTAATATTCCTCCTATTAATGATAATATAAGTTCTAGTGGTATTAATGCTATGCGGGCTTTACTCCCCATAGAGGAACACAGAGAGCAAATTCTATTTATTAATCGAGAAGATATTACTACTTATGATAAATATACAGAGTTTATTACTCAAACTATTCAAGTATTTGGTAATCTTGATAATATTAAATGTGCTCGAAATGGTACTCAAGATGGACGTAGTGCTATTCAATATATTACAGAAATAGCTGAATATAATGGATGGAGTGCTGATATGGATATGACTAATCCTTTTAGTAAACAAATTGATGAATGTTATAATCCTCTTGTTCTTGCTGAACGAGTTAAGACTTTTTATAATATTGTTCGTGAACGTATGCTTATATGTTCTGATAATGTTTCTAAGCTAAATAGAATAGTTGAGATTATTAAAGATAATCCTAATAAGAAATTTCTTATTATTAGCAAAAGAGGAGAATATGCTGCTACTATAACTAAATATATTAATGATAAATTAGGTGAAATATGTGGTGATTACCATGATAAAATTGAAGATAAAGTTCTAGTCGATAGCAATGGTGTTCCGGTTTTATACAAGTCCGGAGTGCACAAAGGAAAGCCGCGTATAGTCAAATCTAAGGCTATTTCCACGCTAAATTTGAAGTCTTTTAATGATGGCTTATTAAGAGTATTATCTATAAAAAATAGTTCAGCAGCAAGCCTAAAAACAAGCGTGGACGAGTGGATAATAACATCGCCCTTATGTGATATAATAACTGAACTTATCTATCGTTATAATAATGTTACTTGTAATCAATCAAAACTTAAAGTGTATAAACTTTATATGGCTGGTACTATTGAAGAAGCTAGTTTAAAGAAAGAAAAGTTATCGACTAACCATGAAGTTATAGAAAATATTAAATGTGATATTAGCACTCAAAATTTTGATGATATTATTTGTTAGTATTAATATAATGGTTACATTTGTCATGTAATCAAAATCGCTCTTTGATAGAATGGACGAAGATAAAGAAGTTAAAGTTAATGATACTACTGTTGCTGTTAGTAATAGTGGTATTGAAAAACGACATGGTGTTCAACATTCTGTTGCTCCATATCAGCTTAATTATATGAGTGAAGCTGAAATTGCAAGTCTTGAAGTATTTATCAAACGTGTTATGCGTAGTGATAAATGTGGTATTAAGTCTATTGAAGATGGTCTTGCTATTGCAATGAGAGCTAAAGACCTTAGACTTCCATTTTCTACTTGCATTGAACATATTCATGTAGTTCAAGGTAAAACAGGTGTTGATATTCACATTATTAAGGCATTACTTGTCAAAGGCAGCGTGAGTTGGGAAAAAGTAGATAATTATCGCGCTCTGTACGAATATACAGATGGCTTTAATGCTTATGATGAAGATAAACTTCCATCTGACTGTATTAAGTGTCTTACTCCCAAAGAGGCACAAACTAAAAATGCAGAAGATAAAGACCATGAACATATATATGTTTATCCTGTTAAATACTATAAAGATTATAATGGTAATGTATATAAAGAATATCAACTTAATGGTAAGTTTGAAATAGCTACTAATACTAATGAAGCTAAACAAATTGCTTCTACTGGTAAAGTTCCTGTTTATAGAATACCTGCTGTTCCTATTGATTATATTACTAGTTATCGTTTTTATCGTAAAATTGGAGAACGTAATATGGTTGCTACTGGTGAGTTTACTTATAAAGATGCTATTATTGCTGGATGTTTTGAAAAAGATACTTATAAGAAATATCCTAAAATAATGATAAGTCATAGAGCATTTGTTTATGGTGCTCGTGAAATTGCTAATGATTTAATTATGGGCTGTCTTAGTACAGAAGAATTAAAGACTATGCAAGGTATTGATTTGAGTAATGAAGATATTATTGATATTACTGAAGTTCAATAACATAAACAAGATAGAGAAATTATTATTAAACAAAACAGTCGTAAGACTGATATTATTCACTTTTAAATAATTATAATTATGAAAGATTTTAAGAAAGGTTTGAGTTTTGGTATGGGTATTGTTAATGCTGGTCAAAGAGCAGTTAGTGAAGAACCTGAATTGGTAGTTGTTTCTACTCCCGGTAGTTTCCGTATGACTGCCCAAGTTTCTAAAGCTCTCGGCATTGCTCATGGTGAATATGTAATGTTCATTAATAACTGTGCAAACATTGATAATGCTATTATCAATAAAGTACCCGAAGTTGTTGCTTTCTGTGAAGAACAAGGTTTGGATATTGAGTCTCCCGAAGCTGCTATGGCTGTTCATGCTGAATTTGATATTTGGGCTTTGGCTAAAGGTATTGCTGAATTAGACAAGAATGGTAATCCTTGTACTACTCGTGTTCGTATGACTAAGAATGATAAAGTTAAGTATGTTAATACTTACTTCCAAGAAACTCTTGAAGGTGCTTTATCTTCTTCTAATGAAGAACTTAAAGCTGCTCTTACACGTGAAGGTATTACAGAAGATGAACAAAAAGAACTTTTGATTAGTTGTATTCAAGGTGATGAAGTTGCTAAGATTAAAGGTTCTAAGTGTGCTAATACTGCTGCCTTGTCTGGTATTGGTGTAACTCTTAACTTTACTGATTCTAATGTTTGGAAACAGTTGAAAGCTGATATGACTGATGAAGAAGCTGCTTCTAAAAATCGTGTTTATACAGTAGATATTGATAACTTGCAAGAAGCTGTTGTTAATAACGGTCATAAAGATATTGTTGTTAAGATTGCAATGCTTACCGAATATAAAGATGAAGAACCTATTCGTATCGGTAAGAAAGCTGAAGAAGAAAAAACTGCTAAATAATCAAATCTTCGTCCTAGAAATATAGTATCTTGAACATAGAGCTGCATTGTTAGTATTGCTAATAGTGCAGCTCTTATTTTATCTAATAATTCTTTTAATTACTTTAATTATGTCGACAGAAAAAGAAATTAAGAATGAAGCTACTGTTGTAGCAAGTGCTAAACAAACTGCTAATGCAGAAGTACAAACTCCTAAAAAACGTAGAGGTAGAGGTATTAATAACGATTTACGTGATGTAACTCGTAAAAAGTTTGATGAACGTACTGATTGTAATAAAGCTAATGGCTTGTTTATTGGTCATCTTGAAGATGTTAAAGTTGATTGGGCTACACTGAAAGATGATGTTCAAGGTATGCCTTCATTTGCTGGTATGAGTATTCCTTATCTTACATTTACTTTTGCTAGTAATCATGAAAATATCAATGAACGTCGTTATGTAACTCAACGTCTTCTTCCTGCTGAAAGTAATGTTGAAACTATTCCCGGTGGTAAAGGTGCTTGGAAAGTTGATAACATTTTCCGCTTTATGAAACATGTATATAATGTATTTGTTCTTAAAGGTCGTGATTTAACAGAAGAAGAAATTGATGCTCTTACTTTGTCTTTTGAAGATTTTGATGAAAATATGCAGTATGTACCTGTTGAAGCTGAGGAAGTTATAGCTGGTTATAAGACTGTGTTTGAAAATTATTTTAAGTTACTTAACAATAATGGTAAACCTGTTTATAATGATGCTAAAGGTAAACCTATTACTATTTGGATGAAGCTTCTTCGTTTCGTTAAGACTGATGGTAAATGGCGTGCTGTTGTTGGAAGTAAATCTTCATTTGGTGATTTAGGATTTCCTACATTTATCAATGATGGAGTTATTGAACTTTATAAAGAACAATCTGCTCCTAGTTTGCATATTGACCCTTATAAAGAAAGTATTGTTTATCAAAAATCTGCCGAACAAGCTAAACAGCCAAATGTTGCTATGCCTGGTGTTGGTGTAATGCCTGGTGTTCAAACTGCTGCTCCTATGAATCCTGTTAGTGGATTTAATGGCGGTGGAGATTTTAGTCCATTTGGTGGTGGTAATGATGCTGCTGGTGCTTTTGTTAATCCAACAGAAGATTTGCCATTTTAAAAAATTAAAGTTAGTTAAATAGTTGTATGTAAGAGGATTGGGTACTATTTTGGTACCTAGTCCTCTTTTTTTATATGTTCACGATAAAGGTCAAATTAGAAATATTATGAAAAGAAATATTAGTAATACTATTTTAACTAAAGATTATGTTTTCTCTAAAGTTAGTCAAATTACTATTTTTAGCACTTATACTGGAATTAGTGTTGAAGATATACAACATTGTATAGATACAGGAGAATTTATATCTAGTCCTTTTCGTGAAGATACTCATCCTAGTTTTGGTTTTAGATATGATAATAGGAATAAACTTAAAGGAAGAGATTTTGCTGGATATTGGTGGGGAGATTGTATAGATGCTGCTGCAACTGTACTCTCTGAAATTATTCATAAGCAAATTGATATTTCTATTAAAAGTCAATTTCTATTTGTTCTTAAACATATTGCTTATACTTTTAGAAATATTATTTATGGACAAGATAAAGATGAAAACAATGATTATAGTATTACTAGGGCTATTAGTAATGTACGTAATCATAAACCTATTATTGAACTTGTTACTCGTTCGTGGAATAATTTAGATGCTAAGTATTGGGGACAATTTGGTGTTAATCTTAATTTTCTTAATACTCATTTTGTTTATCCTGTTGACCAATTTTATATTAATCGTTCTACTAATCCTATTCCTAAATATTTTTACGATAAAGATAAAACAGATTTATGTTATGGTTACATTCTTGGACAAGATAAAAGAGGAATAGTTAATGTTAAACTGTATTTTCCAAATAGGAATAAGAAAACTGAAGTTAAGTTTATAACTAATAGTAATACTATTGAGGGAGTTATTAATCTTGAATTAGATAATTATGACGTTATTATTATAACTAAATCTACTAAAGATAGATTAAGTCTTGAATGTTATCTAAAGAGTATTAATCATTCCATCCTCTACGGGGGGTCTACCCTTGAGTCTAAGGCTATTGGTGTTGTGAATATTCCACATGAAACTTATAAACTTCGTCAAATTGAATATGATTGGCTTCGTAGTAAACTTAATCGAAATGGTTTTCTTATTAGCCTTATGGATAATGATAGAACTGGTCTTATGGAAGCTGTAATTCTTAAGAATGATTATGATATTATACCTATTATTATTCCTAAAGAACTTGGTGTTAAAGATTTTGCAGAATTGAGAAGTAGTTATTCTACAAATGTTATTAATGAATTAACTCAACAAGTTGTTAAATATATAGAAGATAATTATGGAGAAGAAACTGAATTTACTTGGGATACGGAAGAAAGTAATACTTTGCCATACTAAAAGTTTAGCTGGTATTACATATACTGTTATGCGTCCAATTACTGAAGAAGATGAACAAAATCTTGATAAATGGGAATGTATTAATGTAGATGGTAAACGTATTGATAAAAAAGATATTTATTGTTATGGAGAAATTAATCTATCTTCTAATGATGACGTTGAATATATCAAAAAGTTTAGCTTACTTGATACTGATAATGGTGGAACTATTCATAGTAATTTTAATTATCAAGAAGGTTATGCTCTTATTGAAGGAATAGCTAAAACTTATCCTACATTTGATATTATTGAATGGTTTAAATATAATCATTGTCTTATAGGTAAACCAACTCGTATTATTATTTATAAATGTAAGAAAGAAAATCTATGATAATAAAAGGATATGAAGAAAAGCTAGATGATAGAGATATTAGATATATTAATTATGTTATTGATAAATCTACAATGGTTGATGCAATTGAATCTTATATTAAAGATTTAGATTGTACTATTATTTATCCTGATGGTTCTCGTCCTAGACAAACTATTAATTATGGTTATCGTATTACTCTTTCTAGTATTGAATATATTCTTGATAAACTTTATCTTGTTCTAGAACATCATCCAGAAAAAGCTCAAAGTTATATTGATTATCGTAATAGTATTATTAAAAGAATTATTGATATACATGAAAAAAATCTTGATTTCGAGAGAAGAAACCCAGTACGATATTATAGTAAAGAACCAAGGAAACGCACTAGAAGTGCTAGCAGAGTTAATCAATCAAAAGATGTCTTTACAGGTAAACCCATTGATGTTAGCACCGGTATTGCAAAGGCTATTAAGCCTAAAAAGGAAACGATTGCTCAGCGTAAAGCTAAACTTCTAGGTGGTAAAGCTGTTAGTTTTGCATTTAATGGTTTAAAAATAAGTGAACATAATGAATAAACTTTATCGTAGAAATAATAATGGTGCACCTACTGTTTGGTGGGCTGAACTTGACAGTGGTACTAATAGTATCACTGTTTTTTATGGTCTTGTTCGAGGTAATATTCGTAAAGAAGTTTATGCTGTGACTCAAAAAGATGGTCAAAAAGAACTTGAAAGTAGATATAATGATAAGATTAAACAAGGATATACATATCTTAATGAACTTTGCGATATGCAGGGTTTACCCCCCGTGGAGGATGGAGATAATGATACTCTATTTAATTTTCTAAATACTTATCTACCTAAAGACCTTAGTAATGGAAACAGTAATCTTTTACTTCCAATGCTTGCTAAAACGTATAATGGTAATGTTTGGAAAAAAGTCAGTTGTATGTATGGTCAGTATAAGATTAATGGTCTACGTTGTATTATTACTGCTTATACTCAAAATGATATGTTTAAACCTATTAGGCTTCGTTTCCAAAGTCGTGAAGGAATTATTTGGAATACTTTGGAGAATCTTAGCGATTATCTTCTTTCTATTATTCCTGCAAATATTATCAGGGATATGATTGATGGGTATGTTGCTCTTGATGGTGAGATTTATCTTCCAGGCTATACTATAAATCAAATTAATCATTTTGTTAAAGATGCTAATTGTGTTGAAAATAAACTTCTTCAATTTTGGTGTTATGATATTATGATGGAAGGTAACCAAGCTAATAGAAATATGTATCGTTATCATATTAAAAAGCCTACTTCTTTTGATAGTATTAACGAACATTATAATAATAAAGAACGATTGATTATTCTTCATAACAAATATATTACTAATGATAATGAAGCTATTGACGCTAGAAATCATTTTATTAATCTAGGATTTGAAGGTCTTATACTTCGTAATGCTAAAACTGATTATCAATATGGTAGACGTAGAGCTAATTATATGGAGAAGTTTAAAGATGCTGCTGAGGGAGATTTTATAATTCTTGATATTTATAAAGAAAAGAAACGTGATTTACCTATTCTTCTTTGTAAAAATGATATTAATAATGAAAAATTTGAAACTCGTTTAAGCACTAGTCATATCGTTCAACAGGAAGTTTTATTTGATTCTCAATCTTATATTGGTAGAACTGTTCATATAGAATATGGTGAACGGAGTGGTGTTAGTAGAGTTCCATTTCATATTAAAACTGTTGTTATAAATGGAGATACTAGATTATAATGTAATTAAGAATAATAGTTTTGATAGAACTAAATCTTATTTTAGTTGTTATTATAAATCTATTATTCTATTTACTGATTATGATGCTAAAAGTTATAATTTTGCTGTTAGATATAATGATATAACTAAAAGTAATGAACTTTATGTGATTTTGTATAATGATGATAAAGTTGATATTGGTATTCCTATTGTTCGAGATGCTAATACTGGATTTAAATTATATATTCCTAATAAAGTTATTAAACTTCTCGATACAAGACTACGTAATTCTTTTGTTATGTCTAAAGATGATTTTAATATTAATGTTAAGTTTGTAGAAGAACGTAATGATTTTTGTATTATTTATTATATAGATATTGAATAAGGTGAAGCCTAGTACATAATATGGTGTGCTAGGCTTTTCCATTTGTTAGAGGTCTAAAACTATACAGAACACGCTCGTAGACATGATTCTTTTTGCCTGTATTCAATTTTATATATCAGAATGATTAATCTATCACGATAAGATTTGCGTGTCATGTTGAGCCTTAAAATGCGTCATTCTCACCATGATATTTAACATTAAATTCAGCATCATTATTACTAGTAAATTCCTATTATATTTTTATATTTGTCTTGATAAACAAAAACAAATTACTATGAGTATTAATAAAGTTTCTATTGTTGGTATTAAAGGATTTAAAGGAAGTGGTAAAGATACAGTTGCTTCTATGATTAGTTATATCCTTCATGATGGTATTATGAAAGCTAGTTATGATACTTGGCTTCTTTATCATAAAAATGATTTTATCGAAAATGATGAAATAATTATTCATTTTGCTGATAAACTTAAAAATGATATATCTGAATTTTGTGGTATTGACCGTAAACTTCTAGATAGACAAGATGTTAAAGAAGAAAATTATTATAATTTTAAAACTGGTATTGTTTCTAATAATATTAAAGATGCTACTTATGTTGTGGATAAATGTAATGATGGTATATTAAAATATAATGACTTATCCTCATGTCTTGTTTTATATAATAATAATGTTAGTATTAAAATTAGAGCTCTTCTTCAATATTATGGTACTACCGTTATTAGAAATCATTTTTGGAGAGAAGCTTTTATTCGTTATACTATGAATAAAGCATTTGATATAAGAAATAGTAAAGGACAATGTATTATAGCTGATGCTAGATTTGATGATGAATGTAAAGCTATCAGAGATTGTGGAGGGATGATAATTAGAGTAGATAGAAAATCTAATAATGATAATCATGACAGTCACGAAAGTGAACAAATAACAATTAATAAAGATGATTATGTTATTGATAATACTGGTACTCTTGTTGGTCTTTTTTATAAAGTTCTTAAATTTGTAACTGATTATATGGTATGAAATTACATCCTATTTTTGGTATAAATGCTCTTGCTAGAGTTTGTATATGTTGTGGTAAAGTTATTGGTTATACTCCACTTGGAAATTCTATTGAAGAAGATGCTAGTAAGAGTAAACAAATAGCTGAGGCTATTGTATGTAAAGAATGTATAGATAAGCTTGATAGTGAAACTTGCTTTATAGCTTGTGACATGGATAAAGATGATTATATAACTGCTACTTATGATACTTTATGGATTAGAAATAAAGGTCTTAAAGAGTTTTTTAAAGAGCTTGATTCTATACAGCCTATTAATATTATACCTAAAGAACATTTTTATAGTATATTTGGAACTGTAATTAAAGATTTTTATAATAATAAAGAAAATGAAAATAATTGAACCTAAAGTTGAACTTTGGCAACAAGGAGATGATGCTAAAGCTCATGTTGCTAAATGTGCAAGAGTTTGTTATGGTAGAGAAACAGGTAATGATCAAGCTACTATTAAAAGACTTATAGATAGTGAACATTGGAGTATGTTTCGTCATGGAACTTATTATATAATAGCTAATGATAGTGATAAAACTTTAGAAACTATTGTTATTAATTATGCTAATACTATTGGTTTTAATTATCATTATGAAAAACATGTTTATTATATAACTGTTAATGGTAATTGGGTTTTAGACCATAAAACACAATTTGGTTATCTATCTAAATATATTGTTCCTATTGAAGATTTTTGTAATACTGAAATAGGATTTCATATGATGAGATATACTTTTTGTGTTGATACACAAATTAGCACTTCTCGTGAATTAAACCGCGTTAGTCCTAATAATATTGCTGAAAAATCTACTCGTTATGTTTATGAAGATGGAACAATTTGTAGACCTTATTGGATGAGTGATGAAATTGCTACGCATTTTAATGAAGAGCCTTTATTTGCTGATTGGATTGATGATAATATAGAACATCAAAAAGCATATCATTATATTAATTCTTGTAATGATAGTTTTTTTAATTATAAAGCTCTTATTGATGAATTTGGTATGCATCGTCAAGATGCTCGTGGCGTTCTTCCTCTTGATACTGCTACACGTTGTGTCTATACATATTCTATTAATGAATGGCGTCATATTATTGATTTACGTTATTATGGTATTACAGGTAAACCTCATCCAAATGCCCGACTTATAGCTGGTATGATTAGAAATAATTTAATGGAACTTGGATATGACTTCAGAGATTGATAAACTTAAACACTTTCATATTGGAAATTGTCCTGATTGTGTATTTAATAAGTATCTTTGATATGGTCTTTTATGTAATATTGTTGTTCTTAAAGTAGTTAAAAATGAAGAAAAGTAAACGTTATATTAAAAAGCAAAATAATAAACCTCTTATTAATAAGAAAGTTTTAGCTAAAGTTATTAGAGAAAGTAATATTTGTAAACATGCTATTAAAGAACTTAAACTTGCTGGATATGGTAATGGAGAAGGCGGTCCAAATGATTGGATGTATCAACAAGTAATTGAAGCTGTTGCTGTATTTGCTTCTCATGGTAATAGTGGTACGTCTGCTCCTTGGGAAATTAATTTTGTTCAAAAACTATGTGATTGGGGTATTATTAGTCCTCTTAAATTTACTGATGATGAATGGTGTCAAATAAGTTCTGATGGTACTTGTCAAAACAGACGTAAAGGAGATGTATTCAAAGAGCCAGATGGTAGTATTCATTATAATGGAGCTTTTGCTAAACGAGCTACTAGTAGATATAATTTTGATACTAAAGAATGGACTAATAATAAAAATCCTATTTGTTGGCATGGTGGATTATTTGAATATAAAGATAATATTCTTACCGGTAGATATTTTAATCAATGTCATTTACTACCATATAAAATTAATAAAGGATGGACTCCTCGTCCTACAATAACTATTGATTGTGTTGAAATGGAAATAGCTCCTGATAATTGGATTATGGCTGTTGATGCTAATAATACTAATTTACTGTTACTTAATGGTTATTATAATATTCAATGGAAAGAATGTTCTTGTTTAAGAGGTATTCGTCTTGAAGATGTTACTGTTGAACTTGAAGAAGAAGCATATAAAGAAATAAGTAATAATAAATAAATTATTAACTATTTAAATCCTTATTATCGTTCTGCTTATAATGTATCTAAACGTAGAAAATAATGGCAAGTATTTATAATATTACTACTGAACTTGAGGATATATTTCTTGAGTTAGAAGAAAATGGAGGTAAATTAACTCCTGAACTTGAAGAACGCCTCGCTATTACACAAGATAATCTTAAATCTAAACTTGATAGTTATCGTAAAGCATATACTGTACTTAATCTTGAAGCTGAATCTTGTAAAAAAGAAGAGCAACGATTAGCTGTTCTTCGTAAAACTAAAGAAAACAATGCTGAAAGACTTAAAGGAGTTATGCTTGATGCTGTTATTACTTATGGAGATTTAGGTAAATCTGGTAATAAAGTTATTAATCTAGTTGATAGTAAACTATATACTAAAAATACTAAATGTGTTGAGATTGATGAAAATCTTAATCAAATATTTATTGATTTAGTTCTTGAACATTTACAATCTCTTTGGGATAATGATATGATTGATGGTAATTTCTCATTTAGTAGAGATGTTCTTCTTGAACAAATTAATGATAAATTTACTGAAAGATATCCTGAACAATCTGCTAGACTTAGAGAAGAAACTGGAGGTTATTTTACGCTTGATGATTTAGATTGTATTAAAGTTAAATTTGAGATTGAAAAACCTGTTGGTGATTTAGCTAATAAAATTAATTTTGATTTACTTAATACTTTCTTTAATCATCAACATGAAATGACTAGAAGTAGCAGTGTTAATAAAACTACTATGAAGAATATTCTTAATGACGGTAGAGATATTAGTATAGTTAAACTTGTTGAAAATACTAGTCTTATTATTAAATAATTTGGTTATACTCCCCGTAGAGGACAGAATTAAGTTCATCCTCCACGGGGAGTCAACACTACTAATCTTGTTAATTATGGAACTAGAAGAAAAAGTAAGAGAATTAATAAAATGGTATATGGATACTTATGGTGTTAATAAAACTCAAGCTGTTAGAGATATTGAAAGTGTTATGTTACATATAAGTCATAAATAATATGTATAAAGTAAAAGGTAAACCTTGGGCTTATTCTGGTGCTATTGATGTATCAGATTGTGCTACTGCTAAAGAAGTTATGCTTAAAGCTGGACTTAATTTTGATGTAGCTAAATGTGAACTAGTTGGTAAAATGCCTATTAAACTTACTGGAACTGATGAAGAACTTGATAGAATTATTAAAGAACAAAAAGAAGGCGCTCATGTTTTTGGTACTGACATTTATCGTAAGTGTGATAATGCCTTTGCTACCTATCGTACTGATTTCAATATTCCTTTAGGTGTAGTTAAAAGCAAATATACTATTGTACAAAACAACGATGCTTTTAATTTCTTTGATGACGCTATTGGTAAAAATTCTGCTATTTGGCAAACTGCTGGATTTTGGGGAAATGGTGAGAGAATATTTGTAAGTGCTAAACTTCCTAATAATATTCTTGTTAAAGGTGACCCTGTTGAAAATTATCTAGTATTTACTAATACTCATGATGGTAGTGGCGGAGTTAAGATTTTATTTACTTCTATTAGAGTTATTTGTCAAAATACTCTTAATGCTGCTATTCGTACTAGTAGTAATTATGTTAGTTTTCGACATACAACTAGTGTTCATAATAAGATTTCTGTTGCGCAAGAAATACTTGAAATTAGTAAAATTAAATCTGAAGAATTTGGTCAATATTGTAATTTACTTGCTAATATTAAGGTTACTGATGAAGATGTAATTCAATTTATTGGAGAAAATCTTCTTACTAGTGATGAAATTCAACGTCTAAAAGATACAGGACATACTATTAAAGATATTGCTTATCGTAGTGGTTTAGCTTTAACTGATAGTAAAATAAGTAGTAGAAAAATGAATGTTATTTCTGATACTTATAGTTATTATTTTGATGGTCCAGGTCAAAGAGATATTCTTGGTACAGCTTGGGGTGCAGTTAATGCTATTAGTGGATATTATTCTAATATAGATAATATTGAAGGTACTAAGCGATTTGATAGTATTTGTTATGGTGATAAATCAAGAAAAATAGAAAATGCTTTTGCACTTGCAGTAGCTCTTTAATTTAATAATTTAATTATATATGGAAGTAAAAGTATTTAAACTAAAAGAGATTAAACTTCTTAGTGGAGATGTTGTAAATGTAGAACAGTATTGTAATGTTCAACCTATTTTACCTGCTTATGGTAAAGAAGGTGATGCTTGTATGGATGTTTATCCTATTCATTATGAATATGATAGAGGTAAAGATAGATTTATCTATCATACAGGTTTAGCATTTAATATTGGAGATGATGCTAATGGTGAACCTAATGAAATGTCTTTACGTCCTAGAAGTAATCTTACTAAATCTGACTTTTATATGCCTAATGCTCCTGGTACTCTTGATTGGGGTTATCGTGGAGAACTTCTTATTATTTTTAAGAATCGTACTTCTAGAGATTTAGTTTATGCTGTATCTACTCTTGTTAAAGTAGTTGATAAGTTGAGAGAACATATGCATTTACCTGATAGTATGGTTGGTAATGCTAAACTTAAACTTAATAATGTTAGAACTACAATGACTAACATACTTGCTAAAGTTTCTACTCCACCATATAATTGTGATGGTAAAGATAGATGTTGTCAATTAATTATTAATAGTGCTGAAAGAATTAGTTGGAAAGAAGTTGAATCTATTGAAGAATTAGGAGAAAGTGAACGTGGAAACAAAGGATTTGGAGAAGGAACCGGTGGAGCAGCTAAAGCTTAAAGTTGGTGCTCGTTATATTCATAATAAAACATCTAATGAATATACAATTATTAGTATTACTAAAATGAAACATCCAGATACAGGTGAATGGATTCCTGCTGTTATTTATAAACTTAATGGGCTTGAACCTTTATGGTGTAGAAGTGTTGAAAGTTTTAAAAGTCATTTTAGTGATGCTAAAGTTGAAGGTAATGAAGTTTATCTATGAAAAAGTTAATCTTGTTTTATTTACCTGATTGTAATGTTAGTAAACTTTTTGAAGAAAGGCTTCACAAAGCTCTTGCTCTACCTGAGTTTGCCGGTAGGTTTAATCTTATTAGGCATAATCTATATACTGATACTGGTAGACAAGAAGCGCGTAGTGCTGGTATTAGTGATGCTCCTACTGCTTATTGTGATGGTGATATTTTACGTGGTGTGCAAAGCGATTACACTATTAGAAAATATCTTCGCAAGTTGTTAGGACAGTCATAGATATGATTCTTTTGCCCTACATTGAATTTTAATTATCATTGTGATTAATCTATCACGATATGAATATCATTCAATGTGGGGCTTTAAAATAGCTAATTTTATAAATTCTCATTATATTATACGAATACTATGGTTAAAATTGAATTTTATTATAAAAGTGCTGATAAAGATAAAACAGAAGCTATGAGAGAAGCTATTGATATAGCTTTATTTGGCACTAATGTTCAATGTAATTTTAAAAATCTTCCTGACCATCTTATTCTTGAAGATATGATACTTGAAAAGGCTGTTGCTGGTAAGAATATTACTGAATATCCTATTTGTATTATATATCGAGATGATACAGAATATAAACGATATATTAATTCTGTTACTTGGGAAGAACTTCGTAATGATATTAATTATCTTACTGGAGATGAACCTACAAGACAAACAAATAATATATTTGTTGAAGCATTTATTGATGAACATGATTGTATAACTCGTGCTAAATGTGCCGATGCTATTGCTTGGATGTGGAAATATCAAAATACTAAAGTAGAATATATTCAAACTAATGTTGATAATCCGAATAAGTTTGCTGTTGTAATTAAAGATAGTTGGAGAACTTATGCTACTTATGTATATTCTGATAGTCTTACTACTGAAATGATTAAGAATACTCTTCTTAGAGTTCCTAATACTATTAAAGAAGCTGTTAAAAATAATGCTATTGTGTTATGATACGTATTGATTGTTTTACTAGAGATGATTGTGACGCTTGTAAAATAGCAATTAAAAATATAACTGATGCTATTAATGAAGCTAATTGTGATATTACTCTTAATATTCGTAATACAAATCTAGATGATATTCTAAGAAAAGAAATTACTAAATTTCCTACTACTGTTATTACTAAAGTCGATAATGATTATAAAAGAAAAGAATTAGCTCGACTTGAAGGAAGTTTTCCTAGTGATTATATTAAAGAACTTATTGATAAACTTCAACAATTTGATGAAGATAAACTTGTTTTAGTTGAAGATACTGAATATAAAGAATTTCAGGCTATTGATGTTGAACCGGTAGATGATAGATTTATAATAATTACTACATAGAGCTGGCTTTATTTAATTTGATGATTAGCTTGGAACCGCTACGAGTGCTACGCACTCTTCGCTATACTCCCCGTAGAGGATGGAATGGTAGTTGCGCTAGTAATATTAGTATAGTTATTAATGATAATGATTATATTGATTGAATGAATACTAGTCTATTCCATTCCTCCACGGGGAGTTGAGCGTAGCGAAGCGGAGCGTTCTACTAATCCTTAAACTTATAGTCGTTGGCACGATTGAAACCTCGGTAGCTAAGCTAGTCTTACTACTGGGGTTTATTTTTATCTTATTGTTAAACTTAAATATATTATAATTATGGTTGCATTTTTTGTTCTTATTGGGATTGTATTTGGTGGTGTTAAACTATTAGCAGTTGCTAATAATATTAGTGATAGTGAAGCTATGGATAAATATAGCGGAAAACTATTTGTTATTGGTATTATAGCTTTTGTTATTCTTATGAGTGTTATTGGTAATAATGATGATTATTTTAATTAATATAAAAGTAAAAGGGCTTGTCTAGGTAATGATACCATAGACAAGCCCTTATTTTTTACTAGGTTCAAGTCCAGCTTATTCAAATATATCTTTAGCTATATCTTTATAAGGTATAATACTAAGTATATTTTCATCAAGTTTATAATAACTATTATTATTAGGTAAATCAAGAACTCGATTAATACTACGAACAACAGGTATATTACGAATAGCCATAACTTCAAACTTATTCATACCTTTATATCTACCAGTAGTATATTCCTCAGTAAAATCTTCTTCAATAAGAAATCTAGCAGCCATAGCAGTAGTACCAAGCAAATCATTAATAGTTTGTCCAATAGCAGCAGGACTAGACCATAACTTTTTACCTTCAGCATAAGCACCAAATGGAGTAAATGAAGCAGCTTCAGAAGCAAGACGGTCAGCATGATAAAGCATAAGATTATAAATAATACCTTCATCATCATCACCTCCCATACCAGTTATAGCAATTGCTCCAATAATAGCAGCACCTACATAAAGTAAATCACCTAAATTACGTCTAATATTTGCTTTTTCATGTTCAGGAAGAAGTTCATAATTAAGTTTGAAATTAACAGCAAATGAAAGTAAATTCTTACCATAAATTTGAAATGCTTTAAGAACATCACTTACATTATTAACTTCTCCTACGTTACTTTCTTTAAATGGAATAGTTAAATAATCATAAAGACTAGTATAACTACCTTTTTCAATAGTACCTAGAGTTTCATTATAATAACCATTCCAACGATAACGTTTCTTAAAACCTGGATAAAGATGTTTATGATATTGCATAAACGTACCACCCAACCAATGTTGTTCTATATTAGCAGAACCAAGTTTATCATAAACACCATGAACTTTCTTATTTACTTCACGAACTTTATCAATAAATTTAGCATATTCTTTAAGAGTAAGTTTGCTATCAGGTTTTATTTGAGCAATTCCATCTTTAAGTTCAAACTGATTATAAATATCTGGAAGTTTAGCAAACTCTTTATCAATATTCTTAATAAGTTCTTTACGTTTAGCTATATATTCTCTTTGTTGTTCTTCATTAAGATAAGTCTTAACAAAATCAAATATAGGATTAGCTTTAAATAAATTATATTTAGCTCGTTTTTTATTATCAGCTTTAGCATCATCCATAAACTTATTGAATTGTTCAAGAAGAGATTGGCTCTCTCCTCTACGGGGAGTATTTATTACAGACATAAGAGCATCTTGTTCAGCTTTACGATGATACATTTCTTTACTCATTATATCATAACCACCTCTACCATTATCAACAAGTCTATGAGATTTAAGCATAGCAAATAGCATAACATTTTGCATATAATGTTCACCAACAGATTGAGGACTAAATAGTAATCCACGAACTCTACGAATATTTTCTTTAAGACCTTCAGCAGTACTAACTTCAGTTACTCTATCAAAGTCAACTACATGACTAAGTTTAATAATAGCATCTTGAAGTGTACTACTATTTTCACTATACATATTAGCCATATAACTAACAGTTCCTTTAATCCATTCAGATTTACCAGCTTCCCAATCTTTAAGATTAATATATTCACCAGCAGCTCGTTCCATAAATATATTACTAGAACCAGTAAGAACGTTAGCAATACCACCAGTAATATTCATCATCATATATTTACTACCAGTAATGTTTTGAGCAAGAGAACCAAGTTTAACTAGATTAGGAATTTTATTATCTTTATATTGTTCAAATACAAGACGACGAATAAAACTTCTAAGATGTTTACTAGTTCTAGTTTGTTTTTCTTGCTTATATTCAATTTCACCACCAGCACTGGCTTCTCTATTTTCACTTATACCACCTTTATAATTTATATCGTAAGCAGTATTACTAGTAATAATTTGGTCAGCAGTATAAAGAAGATTTTTAACTGTTTTAATAGCATTATATCTATTACTTTCAATTAAGAAACTATTAAATACTTCTTCCCAATTACGATTAAGAATATCATTATGAATTTTATTATTCTTTTCAATAATCTCATCTCTAGCTTTAATAGCAGCAGCTTTACGTTTACTAAATTCTTCATCACTTTCATTAGGTTCTTTAAATCTAGGTATAGTAGGAAGTTGTTGAGTATCTTTATTAACTAACTGAACTAATCTAGGATTAGGAATATCATAATCTTTATCAAAAGTTAAATCTTCATTATTTCTCCAACTAGTATTATTAGGAACATTGGCTGTCCAACCAAGAAAACCAAGAGCTTGTTCAAAGTAATCTTTAGCAGTCATATCTTTAGATTTAGGCAAAGCTGGAAGATAACCCATATCAACATATCGCTTATTACTATTAGTAAAACAATACTTTTTCATAAGTTCATTTACTTTATTCATAAGTTCAAGTTGATACTCATTAAGATTAGTATAATTAAGATTATCATATCCTGTTCCTACTTTGTACTTATTAACAAAACTACTATATTCTGGATTAACAAGTTCTTCTTTAGGAGTAATGTGCATTTGATTAATACGTGGTTCATAATTACCAACAACAGCTGAACCATCATCTTTAATCATTTGCATAGTAGTCCAAATACGAATAGGTTTAATAGTACGAGTATATGGGTCAAAATAATGATTATCTCTATACCATTGTTTATATTCAACACTATCAATACCATATTTATCAAGAACTTCTTTTTCTTTCATATAATAATATTGAGTAGTAGTTTCTCTAGTTCTCTTTTGAAGAATATTAATTGCAGCAGTTCTATCAATATCAGTCCATTTATCTAAATCTTTAGGTTTAATAATACCATAAATAGTTCGATTAGGTCTTTCTGCAATAGTTCCATTTTCTTCAACTTGTTCACTAAATACTTCTAGCCATTTATCATAATACTTTTTACCTTTAGCAAAAGCTCTATTTTTATCAAGTTCATATTGTTTCCAATTATAAGTAACATCACATTCACTTTCAATAAATTCAGCAACACGTTTTGCTTTATCTTTATCAGTACTCTTTTCACCTCTAGTAATTTCATTAAATACTTCAAAACCAGTCTTGAGTTGTTCTAAATCTTCTTGACTAATATCAGCAGTATTAAGAGTTCTAGTAGCATTATCAAAATATTTTTCAAGTATTTTATTAATAGCTTCTCCTACATTAATTTCTTCTTCGCTCTTAGATTTATTACCTGTAAGATAATTATAGAAATCAGCACGATAAATTCTTAGTTCATCTTCAGCAGAACGAATAATACCAACATAAGGCATACCATTACCTTTAGTATATTTATATTTTCTAACTGTTTCAGCTTTAATAAGAGCTGCACGTTCTTCAGGTATCTTACGTCCATCAACTACGTTAAATTCATCTTTAGCTTGAAATTCTTTAATAGCAAGATTAAGAACACTATTACCTTTATTAGCATCTTTAAGTTCTTCAAACGCCCAATTTAAATCTTCTATATCTTTAATATCAAGAATATATCTAGTATTCTTACGAATCCATTCTTTAGCTTCATAATATTCAGGAACTTTCATAAGTTCTTCCATACTAATAAGAAGATTACCATTAGCATCACGTTGACTTTCATATTTACTAATAATAGAAAGTTGTTCTTTAAGTTTAGAATCAAATCCTTCTTTAGCTTGCTTATCATAGAACATTTCTTTAACTTTACGAATATTAGTTTGATAAGCACGAAGTCTTTCAGCTACATTTAAATCATGACCAATCTTTTTATTACCATCTTCATCATAAAGACTAGTAAGACTATCCATTTGAGCATATATACGTCCAAGTTCTTCATCTTGACTTTGCGTAGTAACATTATCAGTAGCTTGGCTTAGAATATCTCGTATTCTACCATTAAGTCTTTTATATTCAGCAAATTCTTTAGGAATACCATCATCTTCTTTTTTAAGACCTAATAAACTTCTTTCAAGATTTATAATATAAGTAGAATATTCAATAGTAACATCATTACCATCTTCATCTTGAACTGTGATAGGTTTAAGTTGATGAATAGTAGTCATATCAATAAACTTAGCTTTATTAGATAAAGCAATAAGATGTTCAACACTATTAATACCAAATTTTTGTTCAGCTTCAATAGCAGCATCTCTATATTTCTTCATCTTTTCTTCCCAAACAGGATTATTAGGTTGAATTAATCTACCATCATCATCAATAATACTATCAAGACTAACAGATTTACCATCTTTAGCAGCTCTAGATTTAAGTTCTTTAAGATAATTTCTAAAGTCATTAGACTCTTTAATACCATTAAGACGACCTTCTTCAACAGTACCCATTACATCTTTAAGTATATTCTGCAATACAAAGTTACGATTAGCACGAATATCTTGTATCCAATAATCCATAAATCCAGTATTACCATAAGCATCAAATTCTTTCATAAGACCACTTATATAATTAGGATTAGTAGTGCGTAATTGAATCCATCTTTCAAACCAATCTTTTCTAGCAGAATGTACAGTAGTATTAGAATCAACTTGATTAACTAATTTTTGAATCTTTCTAATATTCTCTTTAGTTTTATCATCAAGATTTGTACTATCAATATCAATTTCACTAATAAGTTTATATTTATTCTTAAATGTATTAGCACTAAGAATAACATCTAAGAAACGATTTTGAAGTTGTTCATCTTTAAGAACTTTACTAATAACATCTTTATCATTAATAGGTTTATCAATACCATCAATTTTAATAAAACGATTAATATCGTTAAGAATATTATTAGCTTCAACATCTATATAATTAGCTATAACTGATAATGAAAATTCAGAATTATCAGAAAGACTACTACTATCAAGATAGTTAATTTCAGCATTATTTAAAGCATTAAGAACATTTTGGGCAGCAGGTTGTCCATGACGAACAGCTCTTGAAATAATTAAACTTGCATTTTTAGCAAATCTACCAATAGGAGTTTGGTCGTCAACACTACTATATCTATCAGTATTACTTGTAACTCTATCTATTTCATTTTCATTAATTTCAATAAATAATCCAAGTTTATTATCTTCAATATTAGGATATTTAGCTTTATATTGTTGTAAATCATTATTTAAATTAATAGCAGTAGTTCCATTAATATTAAGATAAAATTTATCATTAATAGTATATATAGTATTATTCTCAAAAGGAGTATTCATAAAAGGTTGGAAATACTCATCAGATATATATTTACCATATAGTTCAGGAACTTCTTTATAACCTTTATTTACAGCTTCATTAATATTATCTTTAATGCCATCAATAAATTTATCTCGTTTTTCTTGTTGAGTAAGACCTTCATAAAGAAGAACAGCTAACGGTTTATGAATATTATTATTAGCTATAATACTTGGTTCAATATTATTATAAGTTTCAAATGATTCAAGTCTATCAATAGGATAATAAGCTAAAGTACCATCATAAGTTCCTTTAATATATAAATTTCTATTAATTCTAATAATATTAACAGCATCTCCATTTCTTATTATTCCTATATTATCAAGATTTTCTTGACCATTAAAAGTAATAATACCATTATGTTTTAAATTATAATTAATTTTATTATTAGTAAGTCTTTTAAACGTATAACTAGGACAGTTAAAACTATTATAATTCTTACGAATAAAACCAATTATATCTTCAATATTATCTTTATCAATAAGACCATAACTATTAATACCTTTCATAGCTATATCTCCAATAGCTATTCCATTTTCACTCAATCCTCTAAGGGGAGTATTACTTATAAGTCTACTAATATTTCTAGTTCTAAATTTATGACCTTCAACAATAAAAGCATATTTAACTAAATCAAGAGCAGTAAGTTTAATAAGAGGATTAGGATGATTCCAAGCTCTATCAAACAATCTATGAGCTTCATCATTAGTAATATCACCTTGTATATAATTAATATATTGAATATTTACATTACGACGATTATTTCTTTCATCATTAGCAACTATTTCAATATGTGCAAATACACTTCCATCTTGACTAAAGTTACGTTTAATCCAATCAACTTTTTGAGCAGGAGTAAGTCTAGCAAATACATCAATTTCAGTTTGTGTAGGTTCAAATATATTTTTAACTACAACATCATCTGTTTTAATATTAATTAATGTACCACTAACTCTACCAACTTCTAAAGCTCTAGATTTACTAGTACCATATTCTTTAATAGATTTAGGATGAACAAAATCTTCATTAACAATAGTAACAGGTAAATTAAGATAAGAACTACCATTATTACCTACTTCTAGTTTATTAATAAGATAATCTTTATAATCATTATATAACTTTTCAGTCATTATTCCACCTTTAGTCCATTCTGCTATTCTATATACATAATCAACAAATACAGGATTAGCAGTTTCAAATACTTGTTGAGTAGCTTTAACACTAAGAGCAGTACTCATTTGTAAAAATGCAGCTAAACTAGGATAACTACTTTTAGATATATCAGATTTAATAAACGCATTTATACCACCACTAATATCAGGAAATACACTCTCTAACAGCAAGGTTTGACCACCCGTAGAGGATGGAGCATAAATATTACTATTCTCAATAACAGTTCTAGCATCTCTAAATACTTTATCACTAGCATAAAAACTTTGTTTAGCACCATATTTATCAGCACTAAGAATATTAAGATTATTACTTATATCCTGTCCGATTGAGTTTAGCCGATTGAATTGTGCTAGAACATAAAGGTCAAATAAAGCCTGCTGAACGCCATTCATTTCCCCTCTAAGACGAGATTTATATGCATCTGATGAAAATATAAGGTCTGGTGATGAAAATGCGTCAGAAACGCTTAAATTGAATAATTTCTTGAAAGTTTCACCATAACTTTTATCAATAGTTTCAATTAGCTTTTTACGTCCAGCAAAATTAATCTTTTCACCAAAACCAAGATTATGAGCAACTTCTCTAATAGCTTCAGTAAGCGGATTTTTAGTACCTTCTGCAAGAACACTATTAGTTTCTTTCCATTTACGAACTAGTATATCAATAGCAGGTTGCCACATAAATCCAATAGCAGTATCATAATTACTTCCAAAGTCAACAATAGTTTTGAAAGCATTAAACGTATAAGTATTTTCATTATGTATAGCTCCCTCTTTCATAACATCAAGAATATGAGCAGTAGTTTGAGAACTATAAGGATTAATCAAATAGCCATCAACATTCTTATCATCTTCAGACCAACCAAAATTTTTATGAGTAATACGAATATGTTTATTACCAATAGTTTCAACATTTTCTTTACCATATCTATTAACAGCTTCTTGCTCACTAATCACATCAGTAGTGTACATAACTTTAATACCTTCACTATGATTAGCTTTAGTAACATTACCAATACTCATAAAAGTATCTCGATTAACACTGATACCTTTAAGTTTAATACCAGAAGTAGCAGCATCAAACCAATCAAGTTGAGTAAAGAAATCACTAGGAGCAACAGTTGTTTTATTAGCGCCAACTATTTCTGCATAAGTTTCATTAGCTTCTTTAACATTTTCAAAATTAGAAGTAGTGGTATTTTCTTCAAATGCAGCAGGATTATTAAGTATATCAATAAATGATTGAATAATAGCATTAGTTCTAGCAGCTTGACTACTTGTATCCTCCACGGGGAGTTTCAAGTATGATTCGTAAGACTTAAGTCCACCATCATTAGCAATTTTTTCAACAACTTTAAGATTACCATTATAACCTTCAAGAGTAGCATTAATAGCATCTTCGCTATTTTTTAAAGAAGCTCTAATATTACCTTGTTTATTATAAGTTTTACCAAGAATCTTACGACTAGCTTTATCTACATTATCTTTAACATAATTAATATATCCTACTTCATCTTTAGTATATCTGGCATGAGTAATTTCAGTTGGAACACCTTTAACAAGATTAAATGTTTTAGACATACCATAAACACTATCAACGTCAAAGTCAGAACCAGTTTGAGTAACCCATTCATCAGGAACAACAACAGTACTACCATAAGCATCAGGAAGAAACTCTTTAACATACATAATACATATAGATTGTTTACCTTCAGTAGGAATACGATAACCAATCATAGTACGTAAGCTATCAGGAACTTGTTCAATATTTAATTCTTTAAGTTTACTACTCCATCTAGGAAGTTTAATTTCAGTATAATAAACAGGAGTGCCATCAACTTCTCCAATCTTTTTATATTGAAGTTTACTATCTGTTTGAGTTTGTTTATCAACTTTAAATCCAAAATCAGATAGCTGAGCAGCATGCCAACCACTAATAAGTTGTCTAGTAATATTAGTATTAAAATAACTATTAGCAATACTTTCAAGTTTACTACTAATGTTAGATAAGAATAAAGGAAGATTGTTAAATCCAGCACTATCTAAATCGAAAAACTCAAGAAGAGCTTTTTCAACTCCTTGTTGTCGAGCATTTTCTTTAAATCTATCAAAAAATACAAAACGATTAAGATTTTTAATAGTACCATTAGAATTTAAATCAATATGACCATTATCATCTAATCCAATACCAAGTTCAGCACAAGTTTTTTCAAAACTATTTCTAATATTAGCTACATAATTATTAAATACTTTACTTTTAAGGTCATTAAGTTCAGGTTTATTAGGAAGATTATCAAGCATTTTTTTCATAATCTGAATAGCAGCTTTATTACTAGCATCAACCATATGCTGAGGAACTTCTTGTTGACGATAAAGATAATTATAACTAAACAATTCAGAATTATCAAATATATTATTATCAAATTCTTTAAGAGCTTCATCAGTTAAAACACCATCATTATTCCAAAGTGTCATTCTATTATGTTGCGCAACTTTAACAGTTTCAACAGTATTAATTTGATGAATACCTCTATTAGTCATTATATTATAAACTTTTTCAAGTTCTGTTCCTTTAATAAGTTTAGGAATAAGAACAAACTCAGCATTCTTTACTTGTCTAGGAACTTCAATACCAACAGTAGTATCATAATATAAATCATAATAGAAATTCTTTTGAATTTGAACTTTATTAGCAAATTTAGTCCAATCAATTTTATCTATTGGAGTATCATCTGTAAGACTTTGAATAAGTCCAGTATATTTATCTAATTCACCAGCAGCAGTAATACGACGAATCCATTCCTCAAGAGTAATATATGATTGAGCATCATTAGCATTAACTCCACCTTTAAATGGTTCTAGTATTCGTTCTCTATCTTTTTTATCAAGTCCAGCTTTTTTAAGTTGATTATCAAGTCTATCAATAACAACTTTATCAGAAGCTTTAAAAGTATTATAAATAGTAACACCTCTAAATTTATCTTGAAGAACTACTTTTTTACGTTTAGTAACTCCATTAACAATATAAGGAACAGTAACAGCATTACCTTTAATAGTTATATCATATAAATCAGTAGCTATATCTAAATCATTTTTAGTAAAATCAGTATTACCAAAAGGATTACCACTAGCTTGTACTTCTTTAATACGTTTTAGAATAGCTTGACCATTCTTATAAAAACTTTGGTCACCACCATACATATCGTACATACTATCTCTAACAAGATAATCATTAACTAGAAATTCAGCTAAAGATTCATTATTAATTCTATCATCAATAAATGTACCATATTTATTTTTAAGTTCTTTATAACCATTAGTTATATATTCATTTAACCAATTAGCAACAGTATCTTCAAGAGCAATACGTTGTTCTCCATTAAGAACTACTTGATTATTAACATAGCTAAGTCCACGTGTAGACCCCCCGTAGAGGATGTCAATAGTCTTACCATACCCAATTAGCTCATTAAATGCTCCATTACTATTAGGAGTAATTTTACTAACTAAACGTTTAAAACTAAATACTCTACCAGCTAAAACTTTGTGTCCATCTTTAGTAGTAAATACATTACCTTTTCCATCTTTATGGTATTGATTATAAAAATGTTCAGGTTTATTATTATAAGTATCACTAAATTCAAAATCTCCATTAGTTAAAATAGGATTACCATTAGCATTAGTTTTAAACATTACATTAACAGCTTGAGCCATATTAGTAAGTTCTTGAATAACTATATTATAATACTGTTTAAATAATGGATGTTCTCTATTTATAATTTTAGTTCCATCTTCTAGTTGACTACGTAATCCAGCAAGACTATATCTAGGAGCAGTAATAGTAAAGTTTTTAGGAGCATCACTAGGTATAGGAAGTAAATAATTAGCAGTAGGAGTTTCAGAATTATTAATATCAGTCATAAATAATCCCATAGCAGTAATTAAATAATCACCATCACTCATACTACGATATAAGTCATTATTGTTATTATCTAATTCGCTAATACCATTAAGAAGAGAAGTTTTAAACATACTACGAGCATATTCGGTAAGTTTAGGAGTTCCATTTCCAACTCTTCTAAATAGTCCATAATTAATTATATTACCATTACTATCTCTATGTTCAAGAAGTAAATTACTATAATCATATTGATGACTAGCAAACTTTTGTCTAGCATAAGCTTCAGCCATAGCGTTTTGTTCTTCAACAGTAGATTTGTCATCATTAATTATTTTAGCAATATTAGTAATAAAACTTCTATTAATAACATCAGAACTTAAATTACCTTCAGGATTACGAGAATTAAGTTCAACAGGAATATAAATAATATCTTTAAAAACATCAGCCATTTGATATATAATAGAAGTATCACCTCTATTAATAAAACTATCAGGCATTTTAGTTCTTTTATCCTTTTTAAGCGCTTCTACATATTTATTATAATTTTCAACTGTACGATTAATAACATTAGCAAAATTAATAAGATTATTAGCCATAGCAACACGACCAATCTTAGCAATAGCTAAATTAAAACTAGCTTGATTAATATCTGGAAATATTTCTTTAAAAGCATCATATAAATAAAGATTAGCATGAGGAGTATTTTTATATCTATCATATATACGAAACTTTTCACGAGCAGTAGGAACACGATTAGTAATAATATTATTTTTAACATTATTATAAAAAGTATTCTGTAAAATAGTACGAGAATCAGTATTAGGATTAGTTACACGAGCACGAACATAACTATTACCATTAGAATCAGTTTGAATATAAGTTTCAATTTTAGATATAATAGGTTTATTAAACACCATCATATACTTATTAGCAAATACTTTATTTTTGCTAAGTAAATCATGTAATTGAATTAAACATTCACAATTTGGAATAGTTTCAGATATACGTTTAAGACTAGCTATAAAATTATATACATTACTAGTATCAGCACTAGCATATAATATTTTAGATAAGTAATTAGCATCAGAAAAAGTAACAACTCCTAATTCATTATTAGTATCAAAAGGATAACTTCCATTATCAAGTTGAGAAGCAGCAGTAAGTTTAGGTAAACTTGCAAGATGATATTTAATAATTTCTTCTACGTGTTTATTAAAATCTTTAACTTCACCAATACTTAAATTCCAAAGTTGAGTCATTAAATCAATACCATCATCTATACTATTTTCATCACCTTCAGTAGAAGTTTCATCAAGATAACCGCCTAATTCTTCATAATCAATAATTTGATATAACTCATCTCGTTTAATAAGTTTAGCAACATTTTTATTATTAAAAAGAGCTTCATTAAATTCAGTATTAGTTAAAGAACGAAGTAATGCCCCATAATTAAAATCTTTAGCATCACCATATTTACGAAGAAATGCTCCAAGACCATTAATTTTAATAGCAGGATTTGGATTATTAATAAAACTATTAAGTTCATTATTTTTAGCTTCATCACTTCCAGCTAATTTTTTAGCGCGTTTAAGTCCAGCATTAATAACAGTTTCATTAGTACGTTTTTTAATTTCATTAAAATTTAATGGAGCACCATTATATAGAAAATTAAAACTAAGTTTATTCATAATATCAGCCATATAAGTAATAGCTGTATCTCTAGCTTTAATTGTACTAAACAAACCACGTTCTTCTTTTTCAGCAACAGAAGCTACATCATCTATATTACGAAGTTTAATAGCTCTAGCTTCAAGAAGAGCATTATAAGCTTGTCTTCCAGAAGTTTTAATATTAATACCTTTATCGGCTACAATCTTCTTAAAGATTGGGTCTTCTACCATAGCTATAAGACTATAATAATCTGCATTATTAGAACCATGTTCTTTAATAATAACATTATTAAGATTATTATATCCTACAAGTTTAATATTTCCACAACTCATAAGTTTATATTTAAGTTTAAATTCATTAATAGTAATACCTCTATGACTAATGTAAAGTAAAATTTAATTACATCGTCATAGAGGCTATTTTTCTTTGTTTTAAGCGACTTTTATCTTTACTCGATTAATTCTACATACAGCTAAAACTAATGCGCCCTGTGTCAAGCAAAGAGGCAAATTCGGACTGTTGGTCTATTGGTAAACGGCTAGTCAATTCAGCCATATTCAGCACTATATCATCATCAACACTACTAAACATATTAAGTCCATCATTAAGATTATCATTATTATAATTATAATCTTGACTATTATCTTCATTAGGATTTTCAGTTTGTTCTGTACTAGCAGTTTCTTCTTCAAACTGAAAAGTTCCTTGAATAGCCTCTTGATTACTTTCTTTAGGCATTTTTTTAATAGCTTTATAAGCATCTCTAGCAGCAGCTAATAAACTATCTTCATTAATCTTAATACCTAACATATCAGCAATAACTTCAAGAAGTTTACTAAATAAAGTCTTACGTTTATTAACTTTTCTATTATCATATTTAATTTCATTAAGTGCAGTCATAAGAGCATTACTAGTAATACTTTCAACTAGAAATTCTTCAAGAGCTTCACTTGTATTAAAATTCTCAAATAGATAAGGTTTAAGTCTTTCTTTAGTAGCATCATCTTGAGTATCAAGCCAAGCTTTAAATTTATCATAAATAGGTTTAACTAAAGCAAGAGTTTGTTCAGTATTATATTTAGTATAAAGTTGTCTATGTAAACTTTCATGAAGTATAATATTAACAACTCGATAAACTCTTTGACCTGCAATAACAGAACTACTAAGTTCAATTGTATCAGTATCACGATGATAAACAGCATTAACTTGATTACCATTATTATCAGTAATACTATTTACAACTTGAATATTTTTAGGTAAAATACCAATCTTTTGAAGAGAATCAATATAATCAATAGCAGTTTGGTCATTAGCAAAATACTTTTTAAGTCCACGAGTTAAATTCTTAGCAGTTATAGCAGATTCAAAAGCATTAAAATTAATAGCATTAAGAGTATCATCTAACATGAACTCTGATAGCTGTTCAGGTATTGCTCCATCCTCCACGGGGGGTCTACCCTCAAGCTCATAAGTAATATCAAGTTTAGAATGAATATCTATTTGCCAATTACCAGCAGTTTCATTAGTATTAGTATTAGCTAATTTAGTTCTAACTAAACCATTACTAATAATAAAATCTTGATAACTATTATAACTATAAGTTTTACCATCAATATTTATAATAGTTTTACCATTTTCACGATAAATATATTTATTAGTTTTATCATTAGTTTTTGTACTATCATTAATAAAATCTTTACTAATAGCAAATTGAGCATAGTTAAACATTTCATCAATAACAGGACGAAGAGCATTATCTAATTCATCAATAGTACTAGCATTAATACCATAACTTTTACCTATTTTAAAAGCACTATTAACAACATAAGGAGAATTAATAATAATATTACGTTTATAATTACCAGCATCAGAATTAATAGTAAAAGCATAATTCTTACCATTAAAATGTGCACCTTTAACATAAAAGCCTATATTAGTAGGATTAATACTAATTTGAAGTCCAGTATTTCTATCTCCGTTAATAAGTTTATTATTTCCAAATATATCTCCAAGACTTTGTTTAAGTTCACCAAAACTTATTTTTCCACTAATATAATCTCTACAAAGATTATTAACTTCATTCTTAATAGAATTAGTAATACGTCGAGCATCACCTTTAAGTAGATTACTATTTAATGGAACTTGTTTACAAAAAGCATATAGAGAAGTACCATCACTACTTGGAATACTAATAACAGGCATACCATTAGTAGTAAGATTTTCAATAATAGTAGGTTTACTTTCTCCATTAAGATATAATTGACCTTGTATAACTACACCAAGTTTGTTAATATTTTCATCATAACCAACTACTGTTTCTTGTACATCATTCCATTCACCATTAGTATCATCAATAGTATTAAGAACTCCATATTTAACATTAACAGCTTTAATCTTACCTTTAAAATCACCTTTAACTATTGTAATAGCTTGGTCATAACTATTAAGAAGATTATTAAACCAACGATTAATACTAGCTTCATGACTATTTTCATAAGGCTGATTAAATATATATTTAGTAAGATTAACAAGATGCCCAGCTAAATCAAAACTTGCAACAGGAGTAGTAAAATCTCTAACTATATCAGGATATTTAGTTTCAAATTCTTTAAATAGATTAACAAGTTCTTTTTGTGTAACTTCTTCTTTAACAGCAAGTTCATATAAATGACCAATAAATTCTTCGTCAAATCTATCACCATCAAGAATACTAATTAAAGCGTCTTTAAGTGGAGAAACAACTTGACCATTTTCAGCATGAATATTATATTTCCAACCTTGATTAACCATATCATAATTACCAAACTTATCAATATTTGGAACTCCTATATAACCAATAATTGTACCATTAGCAAGTATATTAATACGTCTAAGCTTACTATCATATTCAGTTTCTAGATAATCACCTTGTTTAATAGAAGTAAATGCTTTAACATTTTCATTCTCTATTATATACTTAAGATTAACATTATTAGTATGTTCAACTTGAAGTCTTTCAAGACGTTCTTTAGCAATACCATCTACATATTGAACAAATTGTCTAGCATTAAGTTTTTTAATAGTTGATTCATCAGTAGCACGATATTTACCTTGATTATTAGTGCTGGCATAAAGATAGTTTTTTATTTGATTAAACAAGTAATTTTTAATAATTTTATTACCCGTAACACTATCTATATATTCAACTAATTGACCAATACTAAGATAGACTTTACCATTAACAATTTTACCTCTAGTATTACCTTCACTATCAACACTATTAGCAAAATCATTCATAACAGCTTCTATATTGCGTTCATTACCTGTAATTGTAGCATAAGTAGCATTAAGTAATAAACGTCTTGTACTATTATCTTGAACAGAACTATATAAACTACCACCTGTAAGACCATCAATAATATTATTAACTATATCAGTAGCTTCTGTTTGTTCAAATCCAGCTTGACTAAGTTTATCAATAAAAGATTGTCTTGCATTAAGTAAATCACTACTAGTTGATTCATGCCCAAGAGAATCTTCTAAATCAGCAATACTTTCATAAACTAAATCAGTACCTATTTGACCGCGTTCAAATTCATCATCTGGTAAAGTATTAGTAACTTCAGGTTTAGGAGCGCTAATAGGCTCTTGAGAAACTGATTGTTCAGTTTGAGATTGAGGTTGTTCAATATTAGTAGGCTCGCTAGGAACCGCTCCGCTTCGCTCCGCTATACCCCCCGTAGAGGATGGAGATGAGTTAGTATCATCTACATCAGTTTCATTAACTTCATTAACATCAGGATTAACAGGAGCAACTTCTTCCTCTTTAGGAGTATTATTAACATCGTTTTCAATCTCTGCAATTTCAGCTAATTGTTCTAATGTAGTTTTAAGATGTTCATTACCTTTAGAGCTTAAATCAAGTGCAGTATAAGCATTTCTAATAACTTTATCTATATTAGGTTTATTACCATTATTAGCATCTTTAATAACAGAATTAACATAATCTTTTCCATATTGTTTATAAGCATTACGTAAATCGTCCATAGCTTTATTAACAATCTTTTTACGACTACTATCAAAGAAATTATTAAGATAAGTTATACGAGATTTAATATTATCATCAGATAAATTAAGTTGATTTTTATTAACTTCAACATTAATTTCAGCATTAACAACTTCTGCTAAATCTTTAAATACTTCATTATATTGTTTTTGAAGTTGAATAGCTGATTGAATATCATTTTTATTTTCAATATCAATAGGGATATAAAGTTTATTAATAGCATCTAGACGTTCATTTAATTGAGCAATACGTTCTTGTTTAACTGAATCATTAATTGCAGCATTATCTTGAATAGTTTTAATATCTCTTTGAATGCTATCAAGAATATGTTGATATATACCATTTTTAGCAGAAGTAATATCAACATCTTCAATATGATTATTTGTAATATCTTGATTTAAAACATTATTAGCCCAATTAAGAAGATTATTATAATTTTCTTGACGATTACGAGCATGAACCATTTGAGTAGCTATAATACGACCAACTTCAAATCCGCCACCAAGTCTATTAACTTTATTTAAAGTAGTATTATATTCATTTTTAAGATTATTAATTTCAGTTTTAAATCTATTAATAAGTTCACTACTTTCTTGTTGTTGTAATACAAGTTTATTAGTAATACTATCATTAAATTCTTTACTATTAATAGAACTTTCAAGAAGTCCTAAATTACCAGCATTCATAGAATTAATAATAATATTATCCATATATTCTTTTTCAGCTATATTACGAAGTTCTTCTTCAGTACCAGTAATAATATCTGGATTACTTTGATTACCGTTTTCATCAGTAATAGTTATAAATGGATTTTTACCATTAGCAATACTATTAAGTCTTTCTTGATATGCTTGAAAAGTAGCAGTACGACCAAGAATTTCATTTTCTCTTTGTTTTTCAGCAGAAGTCCAATCTTTATCAAGACGTTTATTAATAAATTCTCCAGCTTTATTCATAACACTACTAAAAGTGATACCACCAAGAGCACCCCAAAATGCTTGTTCCCATAACATTGGGTCTTGAAGATAATCTTTAATAGTTTGTTGAGGAATATCTTTATCAAATACTTTTTTACCATTATATAAACCATTTTGACTAGCTATATAATTAATAGCTTCTTCAATTCCTTCTGTCCATTCAGCTCTAACACCATGAAGAATATCATCGCCTACATCTTTCAAAGTACTAGTAATAGCTTGTTTAGTAGTTTTATTACTTAAAGCATTAGTAATTGCGGCAGCATCATCAATATTACTATTAAATGCAGTATTTAAATTTCTAAGTCTAGAACTACTAGTATTACCACTTAAAGCATTTTTCCATAAGTTTTTTAAACTATAAACTTGCCATATATCAAAAAGAACATTAGCCCAATCTTCAGCAAAAGTAATATCAGCACTATTTTTAGCAATATCTTTAGCTACTTCTTCATCAGACATATCTTTATATTTAGGATTATTATTATAAAACTCTTCTCTTTGTTTATCATTCATATTAGCAAGTTGAGTTTTAGAATAATCTTCAATATCATTATAAGTTTGTCTAGCTTCTTGATAATTTTCAAGATAACGAGAAGGAACTCCAATAGCAGTAGCTTCTGCTATTCTACCAGTAATGGCTCTACTCTTTTGAGTCATATTAATAGCATTAGCCATTTTATTAGCTAATTTATTAAACTTTATACCTTTACCTAATAAAGAAACACCTTTAGCAAGACCAGTACTAGGAACCATAAGAGTTAAAGAACTAGCTATACTAGGAGCATTACTAGCCCACCAAGCAAAATCTCCAATATCAAATGCAGCATTAGGATTTTCTCGATATATAGCTAATCTTTCATTAATAGATTCTTTTAAAGATTCAAGTCTAGAACTTATTTCAGATTGATAATCATTAGGACTATTACTAACCATATTATAGAAAGCATCAGCTAAATCTGCAAAACCAATAGCTGTACCAACAGTAATCTCATTACCAATCTGTCCAATCATTCTTAATCCTTGTTCCCAATTACTTTGATTAACAGCACGTTCTTTATCAAGTTTTTCTGGGTCATCAACAGGATTAACATAAACATCATAAGGAGCATATTTATCTATATTATATTGATTAAGATTATATGATTGCCCAGCAATGCGATTAAATAAATGAACACGACCCTGGTCACTAATAGAAGTGCCAGGGTTGTAATCAACTAAAGTAGGAGGCTGTATAGCCCCCTTTTTAGTTTTAGGATTATATTCAGGATTAGGTGTTTTGTTACCACCTTGTAGAAACTTTAATACATCCATATTAATATAGATTATTAGTTAATTCATCATAGTAATATTGAATAACATAAGGGTCTGAACTACCACTAAGTTGAGCAAGTTTAGTAGCAACATTTTGTTGAATAGCTTTAACAGCATTTTCATCTACTGCCATACCAGCTTTAACAGCAGTTACAGTTTGTTCCCATTGAGATAAATTATCTACAATATCAACAGCATTTTCTTTACTTACTAAACCAATAGTTTGATTATTAGTAGAATTAATTAAATTAAAACCTCCACTATTGGGTACTAATTTAAATTTATCAATTCCAGTAAATGCAGCATTATTAGTAAGAGAAATAGGTCTATTAGCATTATAATAATTTTCTACTTTACCAGCAGCTCTCCAACTAGTATCTTGATTCCAAGATTGAATAATAGAACTATCAATAGCACCACTACCTACAAGTAAAGTAATAGGTTCTCTTTTAAGTTTACCTTCTGTATCATAGTAACCTGCAATATTAATTTGAACTCCAACATCCCCAGTTTTTGGGTCACGAACAATAGTAGGAGTAATCTCATTTTCTTTAGCACTTCTAAGATAAGCTGTATAAGCTTTTCTATCTTCAGAAGACATAGGCTCAAATATTCCATTTTCACTAGTAATATAAGCTTCACCTTGAGTTAAATCAATACCACTACGAATAGCCATCATAGCTTGTTCTTCTTTATTCTTTTTATAAGCTGAAAGTTTACTAGCTTCTTCAGGATTAGCGTTCATCATAAAATTAATTTCAGCTAATTCTGGAGTTAAAGCACTAATACCAATAGTAGAAGAAGTTATTTGACCACCATCAAGGACAGCATCATTTTTAGATTTAAGAGAATCAACATAATCAATTAAACCAATATAAGGTTCTTTATTACCTGTTGGTAATCCAGCATGATGTTCTTCACCATTAGAGTCAACTCGAACAAATTTATCACCGTAACCAAAAAATCTAGTCTTAGCAGAATTAAAAAAAGCATTTAAAGGATTTCTAGTATCTTCAGCTTCTTTAACAGCTTTACCAAAACTATAAATAGATTTATGATAATCTTTTGGTAATTCAGCATATCTATAACCATTACCATCAGAACCAAATCTTATTCCAAGACTAGCAGCTTTTTTCTCTCCACCAAGAGCATTAATAAACGAATTATAAACATCATCATTATTAAAATATTGTCTAATAGAACTACTATCTCCAAATATCTGATTAACATATTTACTATATGTATCAGAATATTTATTACTAGGTAAATCACTTAAACTAATAATAGAATTATATGTATCAAATCCATCAATACTATCTTGAGATTTACCAACTTTAAGATTATTAATATATTCTTGATTATCAATAATATCATTAAGATAACTAAGAGCATATGCTCTATCAGATGGATTAGTAATATTAGTCATAATACTAGTTCTAATATCATCTGGATTAGCAGTGCTTAAATTAATATTAATATCAGGATTATATTTACTAAGTAATCCAGCTATTGATTGTCTATTACTAGTAATTTCAGCTTGAGCCTGAGCAGGCATAAAATTATCAATACGAATAGGAGTACCTTTATAAGTTAGATTATCAATAGCTTGTTTTCTTTGAGTTGTACTTCTTAGTCCAGCTTGTTTAGCTAAAGCTAATTGAGCTTTCCATGCTTCACCATAAGTAGTATTACTACTTTGATTATAAAAAGTTGCAGCATTATAGAAAGGGTCAATACGTTTAGCAAGATATTGTTCAGGAGTAAGAAGAATACCATTTTTATCTGTTATATCAGGATTACTTCCATTTTGGTCATATTTCCATTTAGCAATTTTATAATCTTGTTCAAGACTAGCTTTAGCACCAGGAGTATTTTCAATAACAGCTTTAACAGCTTCAGCAAGTTTAGCTTTACTTAATCTTTGCCAATCACCTTTAGTATGAGAATAAATTTCTCCTGTAACAGATTTAGTAATATCATCAGTAACTTTACCGTTAGCATCAAGCCATCTTGTTTGACTACCTCCGCCTTGTTCTTTAGCAGCCCATTGAAGTGCTTGATTAAGTATTTGGTTCATAGGAATTTCAGAAACTTCTTTATCAATAGGAGTCCATTTACTTCCACCAATAACATTACCATTCTTATCAGTTATATCTTGATAATTATATTTATTAACAGCACGATAATAATTCTTATAATCTTCCGATAAATCAGTACGTTTATCAAGATTATCCATATATGCTTTATAATCTTGTTGAGCACGTAAACGACCAATCATTCCGGGACTTGAAGTTATATCTCCATAAGTTCCAACTATATCATCAAGACTAGAATACGCATTACCATATTGCATATTTTCAGTAAGAGCATTACGAACTTTATTAAGTTGTTCTTGACGCCAAGCATCTTCAGCTTCATTTAAATCTAATTGAGCAAGTTGAGCATCAATCTGAGATTTAGTTTGAATAGCTTGTTGATGCCCTTGTTCAAGAGTATTATAAGTTCTAGCTAAGACATTTAAGTCAATAGGATTAACTTGTTGTCTAAAAGTAGGAGTATAAAAGTTTATCGGCATGATTGTTTTCCTCCAAGTTTTCTACGTTTACGAATAATAAATTCATCATAATCAACTCCAGCATCTCTCATAATTCTATCATCTACATTAGGGGCAGATGCTCTCATTGCGCCAATAGTATTATTTAAAGCTTTACGATTTTCATATCTACTAATCATATCTTGAATACCAGCATTAATACCACTAAATAAATTATTAATATTAGTTACTTTAGCTTCTCTAATACCATTATCAAATGCTGTTTTTCTATCTATATATTGATTGTATTGTTGAGCATTAAATTGACGAACACTTTGTTGATTACGTCTATCTTGATTAATAAGATTAGTTTCTATATTTTCTTTATTACCATAAAGTTCATTAGCAGCTTGACCAGCAGCATTACGAACTCGTTGTTTACGAGCTAAACTAACACGACTACTAGCAGTATTAGAATCAATATCACGATAAGCTTCGAATTTATCTTCTCTAATTCTATCAAGTTGAGGATTAATATTATATTTAGTTTTAAGTTTATTAGCACTAATAAGAGTAGGTTGACCTGGACCTCTCATTTTATTAATAGCTCTTCTACTAGCAAAATAACTAGCTAAACTACCAGCTACATTACTACCTAATCCAATCCAATCAGCAGTAGTAATATTTTTAAATCTACCTTGACCTTTACCATCAGAAGATGTAGTTCCTTTAGCAGGAGTATTAGTAGAAACAGGTAAAGTAGTAGGAATACTAGCTTCTACTTTAGGTAGATTGCGATTATAAACAGTAGTAGGAGGAATTTTAGTAGAAGTAGATTGAGTTGATTGACTTGACTTACTACGTCCTCCACGGGGGGTCTTCCCGCTAGATTTAGTTGCAGATAAACTTGGAATATTAGTATTATTCATACTAACACCTTTGTTATTTCCATGACTCCAACCAGCTCTAACTAAACCACTAGTAATACCAGCACCATCTTCAAATAAAGGAAGTCTACGTTCTGCATAATATTGAGGACGACGATTTCCATTATCAATATTAGATTTATTATTATTAGTATTTACATTATTATTTGTAGTATTATTTTTAGACCATCTTCCATTTCTAAAAGTATAATCACTACCAACAATAGTTTCTCCTCTAGCAGATTTATTAATAGGATAAGCAGAAGTTCTATTAATAGTTCTATTAGTTATAGGAACATAAGCTCCAACTTGTTCATCATATTCCCAAGTTCTTCCATGACGATTAATACGTTTTCCGCCAACAGCAAATTTATCGCGTAGACCCCCCGTAGAGGATGGAGAATGAATTAATCCATTCTTAACATTACCGCTAATACTTACAATCATATTTTTTCCTCCAAGTTTTCTAGATTTACGACTATAACCTTTGGTATATTTACCAAAATGGTCACGACTATAAGGTATTCCTTTAAATTTATCTGAATTAATATCTACTACATCAACTACATTAAGACCTTGTTTACCAACATCACCTGTAAAAATAAAATGTTGATAAGGATTACCTTTATTTCGACTACTTTTAACTAGTTTTTCACTAGTTATAACATTATATTTTTTATGTTCTGGATGAATACCTTTAGATTCGATATATTCTTTTAATTCATCATCAGTAATTCCATTTTTTGCAATTTCTTTATTAATTGCTTTACGATGTTGTTTATCAAATTGTTTTTCAACATATTTTCTATAATTTTTAGAAAGCAATTTACCAAGTTTATTATTAACATTATTATAATAAAGAGCTTTAACTTCATCCTCAGGTATTTTATCTATGGTTTGATAATCAGTAAAATTATCATCTATATAATCAAGTATTTTATAATCTTTACCATCATAACGTATAGAATAAGTAGAACTATTAATTCCTCTTTTTCGAGCTATATCATAAGCATATTGTAGTTCTAAATAACTATTAGGATTATAAGAATCTGTATTACTAATTTCACGAGCTATAGTATTATTAATATAATCTTGTTTAATATCACCAGTTATTTGATAACTAGGTTTATATTTTATATTAGGGTCATTAATAATTTTTTTAATTTTATTTGTAATATAATCGCTATAAACTGGTTTATTTATTTTATTAACTTTAGAAACAATATCTTTATATGGAATTGTTTTATTTTTACTTAATTCAGTTCTAGCACTCTTACCATATCGAAGTAAATACGGAAGTTCATAATCTGCATAAAGTCTACTTCTTTTAGAATTATCAAAACCAAAATCAGCATTTTTAACCCAATTTTCTCTACTACCTTCAAATTTAATAGGACGTCTAACAGTTACTATAAATCCATCTGTTTCATAACTATGATTAGCTTTAGCATATCCAATACCAGTATTTAAACTATTAGAAGTATAGATAGTACCTTCTCCTTGATACGAAGGACGAAATCCAGCTCTATTACTTCCTGTGTCTGGAGCATAAACTGTAGCATAATATTTAGCTCTATTTTCAGGAGTAGGTTCAATACCTTTTCTTCTAAGTATATTATTTATATTTTCTTCATTACCTTTTTCATGTACACCTCTAAGAAAAGTATTATGCTCTAACAATCTATCTTTAATAAGTTTATCTGCTTGTTTAGGATTCTTTGCAGCAGATAAAGGAATAGGGTCATAACCATAACGAGCATTCCATTTATTAAAAGTTTTAAGAAAAGCTCTTGTATCATCTATATTAGTTTGAAGAACATCAGGAATATCAATAACTTTTCCATCACTATCTAATACATTAACAAAATCTTTGTATTTACCAATATTAGAAGTTAATTGTTTTCTAGGAGCTTCAAAAAGTTTAGTAGATTTAACACCAAGAGCTTTTCTACCATTATCAATAGATAAATTATAACGAATATTAGGAGAAATAGAATAATAACTTAAAGCATCTCTACCTTTAGTAATAGCTTTTTGACTTGCTCTAGAAATATTTTTATCTAAAGCCATAGCAACTTTAGTAGCTTTATTAACACCTCTTAAAACTCCAGCTCCACCTAATAATATATCAAATTCAGGATTAACTTGTTCAAGAGGAATCATATTAACTTCTTTTCTAGCAGGAACTTTTTCTAAAGTATTATTTGCTATTCTATAAGTTTCTGGATAATAAATAAAATCTCCTTGTTTAATACCACTACTTCTAAGAGATTCAATTATAGGAGTTACTCTAGTATTATCACTTTTAGCTACATATTTTTCTTTACCATATTTAGCTTTAGTACCATCATCGTTAATCCCATTTCTATCTTTAAAATCTTCTTGAGCTTTAAATACTTTATTAGGATTAGCTCCACCCATAACTAATTTAGCAGGACTAACACCATTAATAATAGGTTGTGCAGAATAAACTTTAAGTTCATTACCATTAGTTTCAACAACTTCACCGTCTTCTACTTCAATACCTGTTTTATCACTAGGACCAATATCAATACCACCTTGACTATGTTTTCTTCCATTCATATAAAAGAAATTATTACCAAGAGGTTGAGCAATGCCACCAGCAACTACATTTGGTACTTTACCACCAACAGCATATTGCTTTTGAGAAAGATTTTTTCCATTACTTCTAGGAGTTTGAATAATATTAAATGGAAATGTTGGTCCAAGTTCATCATCGCTAGGAAGAGATTCTTTATTAAAATCTTTAACATAATTAATAAGTCTACCAGCAGTATTATTCATTAATTTTTCTCTATTATCTTTAGATACTAAATTATTCACACCATTATAGAGAAATTCATTACCAAGTCTTATTAAACCAGTAGATTTAGCAACTTTATCATAAGCTCCACCAAGTGGAGGAATACCATTTTGAATAAATCTTCCATTACGAGTAACATTACCTCTAAATGTACTAGGTAAATTACTTATATGAATAACTTTATCTTTTCTAGGCATTTTATATAATATAATGAGAAATTGTAATTTGATTGATTTTAAGGCTCTCTGCTGAATGATAGCCTATCAGTCGATTAATAGTTCATACCTATATATAATAATTCAACAGAGAGCAAAAGACTAGCGTCTAAGACCGCCACAGCGATATACATTTAGCCTATCTCGATATACTGATTGAGGCATAACAGATGGCTGAACATTACCATTAGTAATCCATTCAGGACGTTCAAGACCAGTTTTAGGAGCACTATAACTAGCTTGGTCAGCTTGTTTAACTTGAATTGGTTGTTGTCCTTTACTTCCAAACATACCACCAATTAAACTTCCAGCAGCACCAATAGCAGCACCAATCCACGCTTTTCTACGTCCACCACATTTATATTTATTAATAAAACTAGAACGTTGATACATAGTCATTGGATTAGTCATTTTATCAGAAGTAATATTAAGTTGCTGTTGACCAGCTTGAAGTTGTTTACGTTGCTCAGCTTCTTGAGCAATACGTTTATTTTCATTAATTTGTTGATTAGCAGAAATACCTTGACCTATTGCAGTACCTAATTCGCCAAGTCCTTGAACTCCTGTAATAGAACTAGCAAGATTACCTAAACCGGGAAGAGCTTGAGCAAACTCAGTACCAAAATTAGCTTTACGTCGAATTCTACCACCACATTTAAGAGTAAGCTTATCATTATATTGACCAACATAATCTTGATTAGCATAAGCACTAGTTAAAGCTTGAGCATTTTGTAAAGCATCTTTATGGTCTTGTGCAGCTTGAGCTTCAGCTTGGGCTTTTTCTTGAGCTTTCTTTTGTTTATTACCTTTAATTATACCACCAGCAATACTAGCAGCTGCACCAATAATAGCACCAATAAAAGCTTTTTGTCTTTGTCTATTTCTATATTGTATCATAATTTTCTAAATTGAGTTTGAGCACATTCAAGACTTTCAAATTCAATGCGCTTATTATCTGAATTATTAAATATGAAACGAACTACAAAATAATTACCATATACTCTACGAAGTTTATCACTTACTGTATTAGGATGTTCTTTAATTGCATTACGGAAATAATTAAAGTTATATTGAGTAAGTTCATACCAAGGTTTTTTATACTTATTAAATTCATTAAGTTTATCAATATTAATATCTATATCATCAGTATCATTATCTTCATTAAATATACGAAGTATATCTCCAGCATAAGGATGTTCTCTTAAATCAACAGGATTATTAATATTATCACTATAAATAGGAATATATATTTTACGAACTTTATATTTAATAAATTCAAGAAATTTAATAAGTTCATAAGATTCATTAACCATAATATCAATATAACTATTATGAACTAATATAGGCTCATCACCAACTTCTTGTTTAGATACTAGATATAGACTTCTACTATCATCACCCATGTGAGTATTAAATCTACCATAATTATATTCATTAGTAAATACATGAAGAGGGCAGTTAAGTCTATCATCGTTATGTTCAGTTTGAAAATAACATTTAGTTTTAGTAGACCAAGCATTATTAAAATAATAATCATGTAAACTAATAAAACTACCTACTTTATAATTAAAACTAATAACTTCATTATGCGATTCTATAATAGATTCTTTAGTATTAGGATTAATATTATCATAAGTATAATCAAATTTAATTAGAATACGATTATTAAATTTATCATGAGCAAATCTAACTTTATTAGGATGATATTTATCTAGCCATAATTTAATATCTTCATCCATTATTTTAAGTTGACCATCATCAAATTGATAAAGTTTATGAAAATCATCATTATAAAAAATATAACCAAATTCTCCAACTATATATGCTAAATCATCTTGCAGTCCACCATAACCTTTATCACTAGTAAAAACTTCTTTATAATCAACTTCAAAAGCATCTGGTTGATATAATTGAACATTTTCATCTCTAGTTTTAAGAGCTGCACTTATATCAAACATGAACATACTATGTTGAGTATGAACTAAAAGATAATATCCAATACCAATTAAGTTAGTTATACTTCCTTTATTTTCAGTAATATTTTTATAACCTTCAATAGGAAATATTCGCCAAGCGTTAACTTCACTTTCATCTTGAATAACATTACTACGTCTTATAGTTTTATCAAAACGAGTAATATTAATAATATCATTACGATATTGAGTTAACAGTTTAGGAACATATTGGTCAATATTTCCAATAGGGTCTTTAAATAAATCAACACTATTTTTAGGTTCTACAAATGTACCAAAAGCAACACTTTTCTTGTCAGTATCTTCTTTAATACTAAAAGCTATCTTACTAGGTTCATTATTAAAACATTTACTTTCAAAGAACTTATCATTATAAAGAGGAAATTGAATATAAACATTAAATGGAATATCAAACCAACATGGTTCATCACCACTATAATAATATTGATTATTAGTAGGAGTATATAATTTATAATTGCCTTCGTTCATTATAACTCCATTATCATTATAAATAAGAACACCATCATAAGTCATTCTACCATTATATCCATGTTCAATAGAATAAGTTCCACCATTATAACAAACATCATTAAGTCTTACAAGTTCTTTTTCTTTACTAATATAAATATTTCTAGTACAATTAAGAACTGTTGCGAGAAACATAGTTTCAGCATCAAGTAGCAATTCCTTATAATCATCCATTTCAAGAGCAGTTCCTTTTCCAGCTCTACTATCAACAATACTATCAGCAACTACTAATTTATAATTATTAATAGGTTTATATTCATTTCTACTAATAACACCTATAACTGGCATATTATAACTATAAGGATAGGTAGTATTAACTACCATATCAACTACATCATGTTTCTCTTTATAAGGTTCGAATTTACATTTACCATCAATACGAATAATATTAAAATCATATTTAATACTATCATCAATATCAAATCGACCACTATATAAATAACATTTATCACTAGTAAAATTATTCGCTACAAAACCGGGTTTTGTACCCCAACTACCATCTTGCCAAGTAACATTACTAGCTATATTACAATAATCTTTTCTAGTTAATAATCCAGTATATCTAGTAATAGGTTCAACTTTTTCATAACTAATAAACCATCCAACATAACCTAATTCTTTAATTTGATTCCATAAAGTAGTATCAATATTAGCACGAATATAAAACTTATTAAAAGTATTATTCATATTATATATAAAACCTCTAGTATGTTCACCACCAATAACTTCAGCATCAAATATTAAATCAGGTATTCTAAATAGTTCATCACCATTAATATTTTCGTAATAGCCAAATTTAGCTTCATTATCAACACCAATAGCACCTATTACTTGATTACTACAAGGAGTATAACTACCACTATTTATAACTTGATAAACATATAAATCATTATATTTATCTTTATCTTGATAATCAATAAAGTAATTAGATATAAGAGTATATAGTTCATCTTTATTAGTAGCTTCAAGTTCACCAGAGCTATTAAGTAATATATTAGTAGTAGGATTATTTATTGGTTCAGCAGTATAAACTACAATTTTATGATTAGCAATATATCTTTTAATATTAGAACTAATAGTAGATATTGGAATATCTCCACTAATAACTGCCCAATATGGAATATTACCATTACCTTGATTGTTCCAATTAAAAGTAATTATAGTACAATGAGAACCATCATTAACAATATTATTTATATATTTATCTTTATTAGATAGTTTATAACCTCTACTAGCATCACCATATTTATCAACAAAATGAATAAAAAAGTTATATACTTCTCCAGGAATAAGAGTATCATTCTTTTTACGTTCATTAAAATCATAACTAGGCTCAATAATAGAATGAGTAATTCTCATTTTACAATTATCAATATCAAATATAGTATCACCAAATAATACTTGTCCACTAGTAAATACAGCATCTTCTGTAAATCCAGTTCCATTATAAACATAACAAGCTATTTTAACTGTACTTGGCATAGTGTAAACAGTTTGATTATTTTCATATTTATAACTTGTAGGAATAATAAAACAATGACAAGCAAGATATTCTTTAAGATTATGACTACCTCTACTACCTACTTTTATTTTAGCATTATAATTAATCTTTAAATATTCATGTGCTGCAATACCTTGTATAACTGTATCATTAAATAAAGTTCTAAAAGTACGAAAAGGATATTGATTATTATTGAATACTTTATTAATATCTTTAATTTGCCAATCAGCAGTACCAGTAATTTGAAGACTAGCCATTTTAAAATATGGACCTTTTTCACTAACTGCATTGACAGTAGTATAATCATTATAATAAGCATTAACAGCTTTATTACGAAGTTTAATAGTAATATCTTTAACAGCCTCTTCTAATGTTTTACCATTACTTAAAGTTCTGTCATCATTATCAGTTTTTTCATTATAATTAGCAATATATATTCTATTCTTATAATTAATGATATTACCAACATTATAATAATTATAATAGTCAGTAGTTAAATCAGCAACATTATATTCAACAAGAACATCTCTACTAAATTTAAAAATATTATTATTTAAATCATCTGTTCTAAACGCTTGAGTACTATCTTTTTTACATACAATAAAACCAAGTTGATAAAGACCAGAATGACCTCCACTAATATTTATTTCAAAAGTTTGATTACATATATCTTTAGAATCACTAAATGAATCGGTATTACCATAACAATAACCATTTGGTTCATCTTTTGGTTCATAAACATTAGTTTTTCTAAAACAAACTTTATTAATAACTTGTGGTATTATAACATCATTAAAAATAGGAAATCCAATACTATACCATTTAGTATAATTAGTTTTATCTATCTTATATCTAATAAATATAAAATAAAATCCTTTATAAGCACCACCACTAACATAGTTTAGATTACTAATAGTAGGTAAAGTTACTTGTGGAATAACAGACATTTCAGAATCAGGACGGTCAGAATCTAAATCAATATTAATAGTTTTAAGAGGAACATCAACAGAAGCATTACTTTCAGCAATAGCTATAATAAGATGATTTTTAACATTATAAGTATATGTTCCTTTAATCTTTCCACCATTATACTTCCAATTACTATTTACTCTATAACAATTATCAGCTTGTTCATTATATCTATAAATATAAGATTCATTAGAATCAGTATTAACAATAAATAAAATAAGTTCAGTACTAGTTGGAATAACACCAACTATTTTAAAATTATTAATACCATCTTCATGAATAGAATTGGCAATTGCTTTACAATCTTCAAGTCCTTCTTCATTAACAATCATCCTATCATCATTACTCACTTTAACATTTTTAGCAGCAACTAATGAATAAGGTACACAATCACCCGGATGTTTATTAAGACTAAGTTTCTTTTGTATATTCATAATTATTTAGGAAAAGTAAAGTTATAAAAGAACTCATTCCAACCACTATCATCATCACTTTGTTCATCTAATAGAATACTAGTCTTAATATCTTTCTTCATACTTTCCCATAGATAGAAAGGATTAGTTCCATATTGACTAGCAGAAAGATTAAACACAGGATGTTTATACCCTCTCATAAGCATACGAGCCATACAATAATAAGTAAGACCTTGAATTAATTTACCATTAGCAGGTATAACAGGAATCTCACAATGATAATTATCACTATATTGAGTTTCAACATCTTTATAAACAACTGTTATACAAGTATCATTAAAATTAAGTTCAATAGTATTACCTCCAATAAGAATATAATTATGATTTGACTTATCATATCCTCCACGGGGGGTCTGACAATGAGAATGAACTTCATGCTGACATCTTGGACATTCAGTATTATTATGAACTGTATAAACAACAGGATTACATCCTACTTTACCAGTATCAATAACTTCTCTAGTTCTAGAACCATTAGGACAACAATCATCGGGCATACCAAGATAGTCTTTATTAGTAGCACGCTCCGGACTTTCGTCCTCCGCTTGACCCCCCGTAGAGGATGGAGCAGATTCAGTATCACCACATCTATATTTACTAGTATCAGCTCTAGGTACTTCACAACCATTACTATCATATACTTTAAGACCGTCATCAATAAGACAACATTTACTTTTAGCTATCTTATTAATGACGGTTAGTTTCATTTTCTTATCAACTTTACGAAGAACTTTAAGTTCGTTCATAGCATCAACACACCAAGCAGGAACTCTAGGAATCCAATCACTTCCATCAGGATTGAAATCATTATCAAGTTTACCAATTATATGTTCTATCGTAATCGTTTTATTATTTGCCATAATATTAGTTTTTATATCTAGTTTTATTACCATTATTATGTGCTCCACGTTCATACTTTTGTTGATTAACATTTCTAATATATTTAAATGGAGCATTAGGTTCTCGTTCAAGATAAACAAGAAGTTTACTTCTTAATCCTAATTTAAGATTAAAAATATCATCAACAGTTTTACATTCAGAATTAAGTTGTTTAGCATCTTTGCCTCTAAGTTCTCTGTTAATATAATTAGCATACTTGAATTTAATAGCACTATAACTATGAGTTCCGTTATTAATAAGTTGTATTTCATAAAACTCTTTATTAGTTTTATAAACTACATAAGGAATACCATCATACTTAAGTCCACGAATTTTATATATTTCTGCTTCTTCTTTATCATAAGGTTTAAGACCAGCATCAATAATTTCTTGTTTCTTAATACGAGTTGCGTTCCAATCAACATAAGTATCTCTAGGTTTATCTCTATATCTCCAGAAATTAATAACTAAATCACCAATTTCATATTTAAAATGATAAGCATAACCTTCAAGAACACATTTATGAACACCATAACTATAATACCTATGAATGTATTTCTTATAATCAGTAAGACTTAATTCAGAACGTCTTGTAGCAAGTTTAAGAGCAATAATATAATCATTTGCTTTTTTAGCTAAATTACAATAACGCAAAAGTTGGAGAAGAACAATACGTCTTTCTCCAACTGTATAACTAAGCCTATTATTAATTAATTGCTCTAACTTATTAATTAATTCAACATTATCATTAAGAAATTGAAACCCATATTCATTAAGATTAATTTTTAAATCATCTTTAATAACTTGATTTTTACTTTTAATATAAGCACGACAATCAGCTTTCATCTTATTTATAAGTTCAAGTTCTTTATTATATTTTGCCATATCGTCATTAGAAGTTTCAATAAACTTTTTATAATAATGACTAATATCTATATCTTTAATCATAATTTATCTAGTTACAAAATTATCAATAGGAGTTTCATTTGTTTGACGAGGAACTTCAATAAGATTACGTTTAAATACAATCTCTTTAAGAGCTCCAATCATATCTTCAGGAATAAGAAATTCATCATCATCGTATTTAGCTTCATCATCAATAGGGTCATAATTTACATCTTTAGCTTTTTCAATAGTTTCGGTAGGAACAAGATAAGGAATTTCAAAAGGAGATTCAATAATAATAGAACCTATATTTTGAAACCAATCTTTATTATTACTAAAGAAATAAATATAACCATTAATATAATCATAAACAGGAAGATTACACATACCTGCAAGATAATGATAAAACTTAGCACTAGCTTCTTTAGCAAAAGGTATTTCTATCCCAGAATGTCCGGTAGTTCTAATTGATTGGAAAGGTAAGTTATTAATAAGTCTAACTGGCTTTGGAACTTCTTGTTTAGTACGTTTAATTGCAGGAAGCCCAAGAGTTTGACTATTATATAAGTCACCATCAGGAATATTAATAATAGAAACACAAATACGTTGTTGCAAACCTTTATCAACATATTTATGATTTTCATAACTTTTACGAATTAGTTCATTACGACCATGAAGAATAGCATATCGAAGATTACGTCTAAGAGGAATACTATTAGGATTGCCAACAGCATGAGCAAATTCACTAACTAATTGATTAAGACTAGCCATGTTAAGATTGACTTGCGTTTTCTAATGCAGTTACTCTATCATTAATACTATTTATTTTAGGTTTAAGAGTATTATTAACATCAGTATATAAAGAATTATGTTTAGTTCTTACATCATTAGCTAATTTTTCTATTTCATTAATATCTCCAGTTAATTCATTATATTTTTGTTGAAGTTGACCAATTTCTTGTTCAAGTTCAGTATTATTAGTATAATCTATAATAGAATTAAACAATTTAATTAGAAGTTCTCTATCTTTATTAGATATATCACTATTTAAACAACATATAGTTCTAATAATATCATCTTTAAGTTTATCTTTAGTCATAATATATTATGTTTGAGGTTTAATATTTTCTTTTTTATATAATTTATATAAGAGCCGTCGTGAATATCACTACCAACACTTTTAGTTTCTAAAAATGTTTAAGTCCTTCTGCAAGTTCATTTAGTATATGCTTGTTAAATCTTAACAAGCATATACATCTCTACTAAATTAAAATTCATGTTAATCTTGCTCTAGAGCATCAACTCGACCGTTAAGAGAATTAATATTACTAGTATTTCGATTAACTTGAGTTACAAGTCCTCGAAGAGCAGTAATTATAGCATCGTTTTTAGTATCATTACTAGCTTTCATAGCATTAATCGCAGCAACTATATCTGTATTTGCTTTATTAATAGTAGAATTAACAGTATCAAGTTTATTACCAATAGTAGTTTTCATACTATCAACAGCAGCTTTAATACTATCTAATTTAGCATCAACTTTATCAAAACGACTATTAAGAAGAGTTTGAGTTTCATCTGATTCACTTTTATGTTGATTTTCAAACTCATCAAATTCAGCTTTAACCATGTCATGTAATTCAGTAATCTTTTGACTAATCTCATCAAGATTAACTATAACATTATTTTCTCCAAGCTCATCATGTTCTTTATTACCAGAAATACTAAGTTTAAGATTATTAATAAGTTTATTAATAGCATCTAACTTATAATTAACTCTTTTATCATCTTCCATATCTTTAGAATTTAGTTTGTTACAAATATAAATTATATTATTAATAACAAGTAGTTTAACAATATTATTAACATTTTTTAATTAAGCAGTTTTAGAACTATTAATACCTAGATATTTAGTCCAAGTATAATGTTTACGTTTATTAATATAATTAAGATTATCATCATTAATATGAGCTTCTTCTTCAAAACTTACATCTTTATAAGCATCATGTTGTTTAATATGAAATAGTCTTATAATAAGATATTCAACACCATACCATATATAGAAAAAGATATATAACATCTCTTTCATTTGTTCTGTATGAATAGCTTCATGATTAAGTTCTTTATTACTTAATTCTCCTTTAGTAAATATAATACCAAAAAGATTAATAGCTTTATAACCATTAAAAGGAAAATGTTTAGTCTTAATAACTCTCATAACTTTACTATTTTAAATTTTAATATTGTAAATATTTATGTACGTCCATAGAGCCACTTTTTAGGCTTATAGTAAGACTTTTATTCAATCGTGTATAACTAATCAGCTAGGCTTAAAACTAGCTAAATTTGGCAAGCTATACTCCCCGTAGAGGATATAGCAGGCTTAAATCAGTCAATCAAACCTAGCTAATCAATCTCATATAATCTTAACCAATAGTATTATCAATATCTTTATAGCCAATTCTAAGTTTCTTTAGAATAGGACTAACAACCCAACTCCAAAACACAGGAGCAAGAATAGCACTATTAACAAGCATAATAGCATTATTATATCCAGTAGCAATATAAATACCAGCCATAGCAGCAATACTTATAACTAATACACATCGTTTTTGCCAAGTAGGAACTTTATTATCACCATTAAAGTAATCAATAACTTTAATAATAATATAAGTTAGAACATTAACAATAAACATAAATCCAAAGTCAAAATTACTAAGGATACCATCTACAATTACATCAATAAATTTGTCCATACTAAAATTTAGATAAATAAAAAAGGGAACTATCCGAAGATAATTCCCTTTTACAGTTTTACAATAATGATTAGTTATTCATGTGAAAATATTCCCATACTTTATCACCATCAAAATCTACATCTTTAAACCAAAATGTAATAGCACTTTCAATTACCGCCACGACGATTACCAACATGGTAAGGTTGAATGTAAGGCATTTCTCTCATAATATTACTTTGTTTTTGACTTTGAAGAAAAGCAATTTGTTCATCAATGCTATTAGTCATTTTTTCACTAGGATATAGCAAAGGGTCACTACTACCTAGTATGAATTGATTAACAGGTATCATATCTCTTTCAATTTTATATTCTTAATCAAACTTAGTAATATTACTGAGCCGGAGTTCCGCTAGCAGGTTGAGTAAAACCACATGGTAAGCATCCATAAGCATTACGTCCAACTAGACCAGTAACAGTAGGTTCATTTGGAAGAGTAACTACACCATAGATAACATTACAAGTCTTTCTATCAGTATAGTTGATACCAGCCGTAAACATCTTTTCCATTTCGCATTGGATAAGTTTATCTTGATAAGGACGAATAGCTTTAGTAACAGCCAATTCAGCTTTCAAATCAGATAACTCTTTACGGATATCATCATCAGCATCACGAGTATATTTGTAAAGATTAAAATGGTCAGTGTTATTTTTCTAAATAAGAGCATCACGACGATTACCACCGTCATAATTCATTCCACCACCATTATAGCCCTCTGGAACAACTTTCACTTTTTCAATTACTTGCATAATAAATTAAGGTTTAAGTTAAAAAAATAGATTAATACTTGTAGTTTGAACTACATAATCTATTTATTAATCTCTTCTTTAGTATAACTTTCCATAGAAGAAGTATCACCTATTACTCTCCATTCAGTACCATTCCAATAACAAATCTTTCCATTACGATATTCAATCTGACCTTTAGCCCAATTACTACAAGTTACATTAGGAAGATATTCAGACTCTTCACCGACCATACCTGTAAGTTTACATTTATTTAAATTAATAGTACCATTCTCAATAATACCACCTTCAAATACAAGTTCACAACCAACAGGCATTGTAATAGTTTTACCACTTAAATCAAAAGCATAACGAATAATATAACGAGTATTTTCTTCGTTAACCATATCTTGAGTAAGAACAGCTTTATAATTAAGATAAATATTATTCTTAACTTGAACTAGATTTTCTTCATTAAAATAATATTTGATATTATCTACTGAATTAACATATATAATACCAAGTCTTGGACGTTCATCAGAAAGACAAGTATTATAAATATTATAATCTTCACTATTTCCATAGGCAACAGCCTGTCGAGGTTGAACTCTATCAGTAGGTTCTACAATAGTCCATCTAGTATAATAATTATAGAATCCAACTCCATCATGAATAGTCTTAACTCTAAGAATAAATAATTTATGATAAGTATCATAATAAATACCAGCAGTATTACCTAAATCTGTTTTAATAACTTCATACTTATCAGTATTAAGAATTATTTGTCCATATTGTTCACAATAAGTATCATCAAGAAAACCATCAAATAAAAGCTGTTCTGCATTACTAACATCATCCTCCACGGGGAGTAAGACCTTGCGAACTATTTTATATCCTTTACCACTTTTATATTCAGGCTCATAAGGTCTATCTTTAAGACTAAGACGATTAACATTACAACAACCCGGACTTAATCTTATAGTAATATCTTCTTCGTCAGGATAATTAATAATATTAACTTTACCATTTCCTGCAATCATTTGTTTAAGAGCTTCATTAAGCATATCCCAATCAATAGTTCCATCAGCAATTGGAATCTTAGCACCATTCTCTTCAAGATACTTCTCACTAAGAATTTTAGTCCAATTATCATCAGAAACCCAACTAGTTTCAGCACCAGCTTGAAGATTACTACCTATATAACTTTCAGTTATAGAAAGATTATGTTCAGCATCATAATAACTAATAGTAAGACTATTACGTCTAAAAATAGCAGGAACAGCTTTACGAGTATTAACTCTAGTTCCTTGATATGGAATCCATAAATGATTAAACCTAGAAAGAACAACAGTTAAATCATTATTTGTATCTTTGTCAAGAATATTTTGAAGATAAGTAATAGGAAATACTTTATCATAACTATTCTGACCTAGTTTTTCATATAGTTGTTTATTGTTCATAATTATGTAATTAATTTAAATAACTTTAATAAGTAAATAAACAATATAAGCATTAGCAATATTGTTATATTAAATAGTATTTTCACCATGGTTCAATTAAAACTCTTACATGAAATACTGTACTATTAGAAGTCATAGTAAATTGGCATAATATAGTAAATGAAGAAGGAGTTGTATTAACAGTAACACTAATAATATTATTATTATTAAATACAGAAACATTATTTGAAGGTGTACTAACCCTACTTAAAGTACAAGTATATTTACTGCCATCATCTTTATTTTCAAACCAAAATTGCAATTTACCAGCGTTCATTATAGAAATATTAGTAGGAATATATACATAAACACCAATAGGAGTTTTCTTAATATCATTATAACTTGCTTCTCCTTTATATATTGAATCTACATTTTGACTATCTAAATAAATAGGTAATGCAATATTTTGACTAGTAAAATAATCATTTTTAATAACAAGTCTACCACGTATAGGAATTGCTCTTTGTGTTCCTTTTGTAATAACCTTATGATTTAACCAATTCCATTCAATTTTATATTCTCTTGCTGTATCAGAATTATTTGCAGAAAGTTTAAATGTTATTATAATCATGCTAGCATAATTAAAGGCATTTGCAACAGATACATCACAATTAACTTTATTTGTTACATTTACATTATCCGGATTATAATATACAGTTTCAGTTCCGCCTGAACCAGCAACACCATTCCAAGTCCAAAGTTGAGTTGTATATAACCTATAATAAACACTTATAGATATAGTATTAGCATCAGCAACTTTATCAATTTCATTAGTATAAGGATAACCTGTAAAATCTAATCCACTTCCATCAGGATTAGTATCATAATATTTAGTATGATATACTTTAGCACCATAAGACTTAGCACCAGCAGATTGTGTAATATTAATAGATTTACTAACTCCACTATAAGTAGCAGTAACAGTTGTACTTCTACTTGTTGTAGTAGTTCTATTATCATAAGTAAGTTTACTACCGCTAGTAGTATCACTTAATGTACCATCTCCAGATTTACTTAAAGTTGGACTGCCATTTTCAGTTTCAGTATAAGTAGTACCAACTCCATTCCAAGTCCAAGTACGAGAACGACTAGCACTAGTAGTTATCGTAGATGAACCACCACTTGCAGCTATCGTTTGCTTGTTTGCCAAGATAGAAACAGTCCAAGCAGACCACGCTGAATACACTTTTACACCTGCCTGCTGCGTTATCGTAACCGTTTTGGACAATCCTACATAACTAGCTGTAAGTATCGCTGAACGGGCTGAAACGCTCTTATTTGATGTAAATTTTATTTGATTTCCACTAAGACTAGCACTACCACTAATACTAAGAGTAGGAGTAGCAGTTTCACTATAAACAGTACCAGTGTTATTCCATGTATAAGTTCTACGAGCAATATTAGCTGTAACTGTTCTAGTACCACCTTTAGCTTCAACACTAGTTCCATCAGTTTTTAAATCTAGTACCCAATTGGTATAAATTTTAACACCAGCAGCTTGATTTAAAGCAGCACTAACTTCTTTAGTTTGACTATTTTCTAAAATAAATACAGCAGTTAAAGTACCACTTTTAGTATTAGTAGATTCATTATTAGGTATAGTTAGTACATTATTACTTATACTACCTAAAGTAGTAGAACTAGTAAAACTAGCAGTAAGACTAACAACAGTTTCAATCCAAGTTCCAACATAAGTAGAGTCTTTGGTTATACTCCCCGTGGAGGATGAATAGTCAGTTCTCTTATATCCAGTCTTAACAGAACTAGTAGGAAGTTTTAAATCATAACTTCCACCAGTATTAGCTATACTACTATCAACTACTGTTAATGTACTAGTATCATATATACTAGCTTTACTACCTTTAAACGTAACAGTATAACTATCTTTAGCTTCTGTATCATCAATTAATACAACTAACTTACCATTAGTTATAACTCCTTTTTCTATTCCATCAAATAAAACTTTAACTCCATCAGTAGGAAAAGTAACAGTATAAGAAATAAATCTTTGTTCCCATTCTAATTCTACATTATGAGTTATAGGTAAATAACCACTTTTACCACTAATAGTTTGAGATTTATAATGTTCAGCAGTAATATTAGCAGTATAATCAGTTTTAACAGGAATAGTAAATACAAATTTAGTATTATTTTCACTTATAACAGGAGTATAACCATTAATAGTAACAGTTCCGGAAACATTTAATTTAAACGTAATAGTAATTTCAGTATTCTCTGGATAAACAAGTTTAGAACCTTGATATATTTCAAATACATCTATACTACCAAGTTTAATATCATGTATTCCAACATTTCCTTGATATATAGCCATAATTTAAACATCTAATTTAACTATATAAGTAGTATTATTATCTTTTTGTGCAATAGTTGCATATTGAACAGCAGTACCAATCCATATTTTAGGATTAACTATTGGCTCAACAGTAAGAGCAGATAATCTATAAAGAGTTTGGTCAACTATTTGAATAGTATTATAAGTATAAGCACCTTTATTGTTAATAGTAATATGCTTTATATATGTATCTGTGACCCATATTATTACAACTACATTTCCACTATATCTAAGACTAAAATTTCCAGCACCATTATAAAATACAGAATTAGGATTACAAATAGCAGTAACAAAATTACCAAAATTAGTAAATATATTATTTATAGCAGCTAATACTTTTGAATCATCAGCACCATCAAGTACTTTATTAATTATTGTATCAATATTATATCTATTAATAATTAAATTACTATTTATAGCTACAAAAGTATTAATACTTTTTGTTTCTTTACCACCAACTCTAGCTATACCTTTATTCCAACTTAAATCAATTTCATTAATTCCACCAGCAGAAAAATAAGTAATTGTAGCACTAATATCGTTACTGCCTACAACAATTCTATCAAAATTAACTCTATTATTATTATTATCAACAGCAATAATACTTCCACCTTTTAACAGTATTTTTTTTACTTCATCAAAAGTTTTATCGCAAGTAAATTCTTTTTGTCCATTAGTATATATTCCAGTAGGAACAGTAACAACTACACCATAAACAGGAATAAATTCTTCAGGTGTACTTTTATTTTCATATAATTGTTGATTAATATCTTGCATAACTTTATAAACTTTAAATGGTGGCACTTATTCAGTACCACCATGATTAATATTAAGTTGTTTTCTTTTTAATAACAAGTTCATAACCATCAGGAATTAAAGCTTTAATAGCATCAGCAATAGCTTTATCAACTTCCGCTTTAGTATAAGTATTTTCTACTGTTGGAACATTATTAAACTTATTATTAATTTCTTCTTTAGTATAAACATTATTACCAAGTTCAGTAATTTGATTAGGTAAAGTTTTATCAAGTTTAACTTTATCAGCAGCAGACATAGCACCTGCTAATTTAGAAGTAGCAACAGGTATATTTACATAACCATGAGGTTGTGCTTCATAATGATCGTCTCCTTGAGTAGTTGCAAATTTTTTATTATAATAATGATATTTTAATTGTATATAATTAGTATACGCTTGACCAAATGCTAAAGTATCTACAATAGTATTTGGTAAACTATTAGTTATAGCAGTAGCTTTTCTACCTTTACCACCATCATAAGCAGTACCTGTAACTTCACCTAAAGCTAAAGTTTCAGATATAACTGAATATTGAGTGCCAGACCAACGATAAGTCTTACCGCTATGTTCAGTATCTTTACTTATATCAACATAAATTTTACCTTTTTCAGGAGTATAATATACAGGAGCATCTTTTATATATTTCTCAGCAAAATGAGTTTCATCAACATAATATCCTTCAAGAACATCATCAACATAACTAGGTAATTGACTTGCTGGGACTTTACCATTTCCATCAAGACTAGCAATACCATTTGCTACACCACGTTTAGCTTCAATAACTTCATTACAGAATTGAATAATCTTCTTTTTAATAATAGGATAATTATCTATATTATTAAGGATATGTTCAACTGTAGATTCAACCTTATTCTCAATAACAACTTTAAGGTTAGGATGATTATTAATATTATCAAAGATATTTTCTATATTACCTTTAATAACATTAAGTAATTCAGTAAAATTATTAATATGTTCAAATATATAAGTAACTCTAGCTTCTACTTTAGTTTCAATAAGATTCTTAAGAATAGGAAATCTATTAATATTATTGAAAATATAATCAACTCTACTATTTACAGCATTATTAATACAAGTAACAAGAGCTGGATAATTATTAATATTAGCAAATATATTCTTAACACAATTACAAACTAAATCAGAAAGAATACCAATAAGTTCAGGATAATTATTAATATTATTAAATATATAATCAACTCGTTCATTAATATTATTCTGAATAGCTTCTTGTAATTCTGGATATTGACCAATATTCTTAAATATATCAACTACTTTATTAACAGTATTAGTAATAATAAGATTCTTAATTGCAGGATAATTATCAATATTATTAAATATGTTGCCAATAGTAGTTTCTACATGAGCATTAATAGCATTAGTTATAAACTGATTAAGAGCAGGATAAGAAGAAATATTATTAAAGATAGATTCAGTCCATTGTTTAATATATTGATTAAATATCTCTTTAAGCTCAGGATATTCATTAATATTATTAAATATATCTCTAATAATAATAGGCAAACTTTCAACTGTACTATTCTTAATAATTTCAACTAGTTTAGGATAATTATTAATATTATTAAACACATTAATAACAAAATCATTAATAAAACTAGTAATAATATCAAGAAAGTCTTTATAATCACCTATATTAGTAAATATCTTTTCAAGTGCTTCTGCTAAATCTTTAATAACAGTATCAAAAGACCATCCCTCCCAATTATTTGGATTGGTCCAAGCAGCATCGCTAATATCATCACTATTATATCGTTGTGTCCAATTAATATTAGTTGCATCACGATAAGTAATAATATATCCTTTACGACGATAAATTTTATCAAGTTTATTAACAGTATCAGCAAAAGTACCTTCCCAAGTTAAATAAACACTATTACAAGAAGCAAGTATTCTATCTAGCCTAGTACCAGTTTTACCATCAAATATAGCTTGAATAACAGTTAAAGGATATATATTATATCTAGTATCATTTTCTTCACAATACTTATCTAGTATATGAATTGGCATATTGCCTTCTTTATCACATTGAACTTTACTAGGGTCAAAAGATTGACAATTAGTACCAACAAAAACATTTTCTTCTTCAGCCATAATTACCACGGATTAGAAACACGTTTAATATAATGTAAAGCAATAGTAGGCATAAGTTTATTAATAGCAAGATAATTACCTGTCCATCTATTACCATTTATTTGACTCCAAGTCATTTCACCATTATTACTAATATTAGGTCCAGTCATATACCAATTAGTAGAACGATTAATGCCAAGATTATTAAATTGATTTCTATCAGTACCATAAGGAAAACCATTTTTAACACCACCATCTAAATCACCTGATATAAATCTCCAGTTACTAGGTGCTATAACTTGATTGCTATTATCACCGGATTTAGTTTTACCAACAGCAACAGCATGTTGATGAAGAGGTAAATCTGTGCCACCGATATAAAATGTATATGCATTTACATTACGACCAGGAGTATCAGGATCATAAGTATCTTTAATATTTTCAAGAACAGTTTTCCAATCAAGATTTCCTTGTTTAGGATTCTTATAAATATTAATACCGTTAGGTATATAACCCATAACAAAACGCCCTTGTGCAGCAGTATAAACTTCCCAACCATTAGGAGGAGTTGAAGTATCCCAAAGCATAATAGAACCAATAGGAACAACGGCAGCAATCCAAGCTTGAATTTGACTAGCAGCAACTCCACCACCTTGTCCACTTCCGCCACCTTGTCCAAATCCTTCTCTAACTAATTTATTTTTAATATCAGTATAGAGAGAATTAAAATCTACATCAAGTCTACTAGGTTTAGTTTCACTATCTGTAAATTTATTCATAACAAGATATTTACCAGTTCTAGCTTCGCCAAGTTGAGTTTTAGACATAACATTATGAGTATCATCTCCGCCTGAGCCACCACCACCTTCAAGACCTGCAATAATATCATTAATTTCTTGCTTAGTATAATAATTATTAAGTATAGAATTAATAATATTACGTACTTCTTCGTCGGTTAGTCCACCACCTCCAGAACCTCCACCGGCAGCATTAATAGTAATAGTACCATCATTATTTTCAATAAAAGTAATATTAGTACCCGGTCTAATCTTATTTTTAAACATTGATACATAATTACTCTCAAAATACTTTTTATACTCATTACTAATATTACTACCATTTTGGTTTATCTTATTAAGAATTTCTTCAATCTTATTATTAATATATTGCTCAAGATTATTAATACTACCTTCTATACTACTATTTAAATCTCCAATCTTATTATAAATATCTTTAAATTTAGCATTATATTCAGTAATAAGATTATTAATTCTAGTGTTAATATCAGTTATATCTTGTTGTAATTCAGATATTTGTTGGTCATGAATTTCAAGATGGTCATTAATCTTTTTAAGTTCTGCAAGAAGCCAAGCATAAAACTTTTCCATCTCTTCTCTTAACTTCTCTAAGAAAGCTTCAAATTCAGCACGAGTAAGATATACAGATAAATCAAAACCCATACTTACCCATTTCTCACCATCCCAAAACCAATAAAAATCATTAGTATAAGAACCACCCCAACCAACAATTTCAACTTGTTTATTATCTTTGCCTAAATCAAGAGGATGATAAAATATTTGACCAGTAGCCCAATTTCCATCAAGAGATATACTTTCTTTATCAAACATATCTTCTTGACGATAATTACTAAGAAGTCTACATTGATTTAATTCAATGGCACCATCATACATTCTACCACCTCTCCAAAGAATAATACTATTATCTGGAAGTTCAATAGTTTGTCCAGCTAAACAATAATCATATTGAAGTATATAAATAGTATTAGGCTCGTTAATCATATCTTGAGTAAGAGTATTAACACCACTAATCATATTCTTACGAAGATATTTACGAGCCTTTCCACTATAATCATTAACATTATAGTCTTTATCTGCAAATTTAAGAAGATTATCAACAACTGTTAAATCTTCTTCATCAGCTGCATTAGTAATCTGTGAAGCGGTAAACATTTGTTTAACAGATTCACTAAGCATTTCAGGAGTAATTTGACCTTCAAGTATTTGAACAGCATTATCTTCAAAATACTGTTTAAGTACTTGTGCCATATAATTAACTACAACATTACGACGAAGATAATTATCTTGAATATTAATACCAAATTCATCAGCAACTGCACGTTCTGCAATTGCTCTTGGAAACATACCACTAAATGATTCTACAAATTTAGAACCAATTTCAGAGTCAGCTTCAAGATGCCATTTCTTTGCATTAGTAATAGGAGTTATTTCATCAAGAATATAACTCTTTTTAGTTTCAATAACATAAACTTCACAACCTACTCCAATCTGTTCCCAAGTAAGAGTATCTCTATCTTCCATTGTAGATACTACAATTCTAGCAGCTTTAAGACCTCTTTGAACAACAGCAATAAGTTCTAATATTTCTTTCTTGAAAGTTTCATAATCAATAACTAAATCTTCTCGAAGTTTAGCAATAGGCTGCCAATACTCTTCATTAGATAAAGGAATACCAGCAGGAACAGCTTTACGAGATATATAGCTAGCATAGAAACCGTCATGAACTATACATAGTCTTTCATAAGGTCTATCATTCCATTGACCATTACAAGTAAGACTAACTTTACCAAGTTCTTCTTCTATTGTTTTCATACGTTCTCTAGGTTTACTAAATTCATAGTGTAGACCCCCCGTAGAGGATGGAATACATTCACATTATTTATTATCATAATCAGCATCACTAAGACTATAAGTTTCATTATATTCTTTGCCTTCTTCTTTCTTCTCCCAAAGTTTACCAGTTTCAGGGTCAACATAAAATTTAGGAGCATCTCCACAACTAACTATTGCATGAATTTTACCTTCTTCATCAACAGGAAGCGTAATAGAACCACTATACTGAACTTGTTCACTACCTTCATAAATAATATTAAGTTGACCTTTAATATATTTAAGAAGAGTTTCAGCAAGTTTATCTTGACCAAGTTGATATGCTGCCATAGCAGATTGAAACATATTCCAACAAGTAACAATATTTTTATTATTACCTTTACAAGTAGCAGAACAATCATTAAGCATATCAAGTCCATATTGTGCCATAAGAACTAATAGTTTATGATAAACACAAACATATTTGCTAGGAACAGTCATATAAACATATTGAGGACTAATCTCAACTTGTTCAGTTCCATCAGCTTTTACATAGACACCATTAACATAATTATCATCTATTTGTTCACTCATTCTAACATCAAGTTATTGTATGAATTAATAATTGATTTTTGTTGCTCATCAGAAAGCAATTCTAAGGCTTCTAGTGCTTGAATTAAAATTTGCCCTTGTGTTAGTTTGCACCAATTTTTTTCGTTCAATGGGAAGCCTAATTCTGCTATTCTCACCTGTTTTTCAGCCATGCTTGCGATACGCAATCGCATCTCTTTAGATAGCTGTTTTGGATTATTAATATAACCTCTTATCATAATATCATCTTATTTAAATGCCTTATTAATAATATAAGCAGTATAATCATTAACTCTAATATCAATACGTTTATTAAACGCAAGAATACGTTGATTAGAATCAATATTTTTATTATAGACAATATTTATAATATCACTATAAATATCTTCTTTCCATTCTTCTTTCATATAATGACTAAGATAATCTTCATCACCACGATACATATTAAGTTTAGAATAAGCATCATAATAAACACTATTAACTAAATGTCTAGCGTTATATTCTATTTGGTCACGATTATTATCAATATTATTAGTAATAATAGTTGAAGCAACAAACTTTGCACATTCCGAAGTTGCATTAACCATAGTAATAGAAATAACAGCTTTAGATTTTTCTCTATCTTTTTCAATAATATCTCTAGTAACTATATTAAGAAGTTTGGCAATATCATCTAAAGGATTTCTTTTGTTATTATCAATTATCTTATTAATTATAAGATAAATAGCAATAACAATACCGGGAATAAGACCTTGTTCAAAGGCATTTTGAATTAATTCCATTTTTATAGATACAAGAATAGGGACTATCAGTATCAACACTAATGCTAATACCAATAGCCCCTATTCGATTAATATTACCTAATATTTACCTAATCGAGTCGGGTAATAGGTTATGCTTTTTCTTCAGTAGCAATAGCTTTAAGGATAGTTTCAACAGTTGCAATAGCAGCAGCAGCTCCAGTAGGGAACGCTATTTGTACAATCTGATGAACAACTTCATCTCTAGTTTTCATTTCACGTGGAACAGCAAAACGAAGAGTAAAGATAGTATATCCAGCATCTGCACTATCAGGTTGCTTCAAAGGATTAATAGGATATGCAGGATACAATTCAGTATAAGTATCACGGTAAGTATATTCAATACCTGCATCAGCAGCAGCTTTATTAGCTAAATCAGTAATATAAGCAGCGTCACCATAAGCAGGTAAACCGTGACTTGTAACTATAACTGCAATACCAACTAATTCATCAGCTCCAAGAATTTCATAATCAATACCTTTAGACTCAGCAGTTAGAGTGATTTTAGCCCCAGCAACAGATGCTTTAATGCCATGTCCAACAGTATTATTATTAATTTGGTTAGCTAATTTCTTTGCTACATCATTAGCAGTAGGATTAAGACCAGTATGGATGGTAGCAGTCCAACGATTACGTTCATTGAACTTTAATCCTTTTTTCACAATCATAATAGAATAATCAGAATAAGCATTTACATCTCCGATAGTAAGATCAGCAGAGAAATTAGTAGCAACTTGATAAGTACCTTTAACAAAAGTAAGATGTTTCTTATAAGCTGGAAGAACTACTGGACTATTTGCTTTACGACCAAGATTAATGTAAAACTTATCGGTAATCTTAGTACCGTTAGCGTCAATAGTTTCCTTGCCATCAGCAAGATAAGTAAAAGCAACCGCTCCAGCAGCAAGAGGGAAGTTCGCTCCATAAGCGACATTGCCCGCTAACAAAAACTGTCTCATTTTTAATTTAATTTAGAGTTTAACTTTGTTTATCAGCTCCATTAGAAGTAGCACCAATACTAGCAAGATAAATCTGTACTGCACGCATAACTATTTCCATATGTAAATAAGGAGGTAAATCACAATTAACCCAATCTTCTTCTTTATCTTCATCAAATTTAACTTTAGCAGGTTCTTTGATATAAAGATATTTAACTAATTGAGGTTTAACTGTATTATTACGTCCAGTATATATATCAACATTGATATCAGATTCATCTCCAAATATAGTAACTATCGGAGCATCTTTCGCAGCACGATTACAGAAATCTCTTAGCGTTTGACCTAAATCTTCAGCTTCAATAATTCTACAATCATAAATTGTCTTGCCATTATAACTAACTTGAAAGCCTGTATATAGCATTATTCCGTTGCTATCAATATTAATTTTATAAGGGTCAACTTCTGTTCCATTACCTGTAATATCTCCGCCGTTAACAGTACCCGCTGTGTATAAAGTTCTAAGAGCATTAACAGGACTAATAGAAGCATTTTGTCGAGCAACCTTATCATTATAAGGAACAGGTCCAACGTTTTCTACTATTACATTTCTAGCTTTTTCAATTATAGCAGCATTAAGACAAATATCTATATCTTCCATGAGAATAGCACGAACGGTCTGCATACCCATCTGTTGTGCCAGTTCTCTGAACGTTACGTGCATCTCCCCAATGTTCATAATCAAATGTTTTTAAGTTTATTTTTATAAGCACTAACAAGAGCACTATTAGTAGGATTTTTAAACCATGTAACAGCTTCTTTAACATTAGCACCAATGAACTCACCATCAGGAGTAGTAATATTCTGATTATGAATTGCTCTGATAAATTCTCCACGAGAAATAAGAACCTCAATTAAAGATTTAATAGTAATATCTTTATCATTGCAAAGTTTATTAAACTTAGCAGGTTCATTTGTACTAAATTTATCAAGATGTGATTGTTTATCAACAGTATCCATAGCCATACCGTTAGGAATATTAATATTATTGGCAACACAGTATTGAATAAATACAGCATCAAACAAATCACTATTCGTGAGAAGTTTAACATAATTGCCTTTAGCAGAATTAATTTCCTGACGATGTTTAGCAAGACGCTCAGCTTCTCTTTGGTCATCTTTAAAATAAAATCTAATAGATGGGTCAGAATTAATAAGAGCAATATCTTTAGCTACATCTTTATATAATAAACAATGACGATAAATTAGATAATCATCAAGAACAATAGGATAACCATATTTATACTTTTCACTTTCAAGAAGATTTAACTTAGTAATCTTAGCTTCAAGAGCTTCTCTAAGTTCTTTAACTCCTTTACGGTCACTATTCATATAAGCAGTTTCAATAGCTTCTTCTTCGGCTCTAAAACGAAGATAATCTCGCTTACGATTCCAAAAGAAAGAAATATCAAAAGTCTTACCTAGTTCATCAACTGAAACACTAATATTATTAAGATAAGCCTTAACCCGTGAAATAAAGTTTTCATTATTAGGAGCAAGACCAATTAAAGCAGGAAAGTAAGATTCAATCTCACCTTTATTAGAAGAAAGAGTACGAGAACTACGAACACAACTACCAATCTTATCCATTCGTTTAGGTAATGTTTTATCATTAACTCTACGATATAATGAATAATTAGTAACTAAATTAATAGTAATAGTTCGTTTTTCAGTATAAGGTTCATCAAGACTTTCATCTCTAAATCCTACTGTATTAGCAGGCTGTTTATCTACTCCATCCTCTACGGGGGGTATAACCTGTTTATCTGTATTTATATTAGAAGCAGCAGGAGTATTTTCTCCTGCTTTATTAGCTTCATTTACTTTGTTAAAATCCATATCTTAAATAGCTTCTTTTAAATGATTATAATACACATTTCAATAAGAACATCTTAGTAGTGTTATCTACCTGCAAACCAATAGAGCCTTTAACTTCATAACGAGCCATATCAATTTCAGTAGCTGCATGATTAGTATTAGGCAATCCCCAGCAAGCAGGAATATCAGTCATACCTTCGATAACTTTAGCTTTATAAGCCTGTCCTTTTTGACGTACTATACGAACATTCTGATTACCTTTATAATTACTCATATCAATTAAAGCAGCTTGATGAGAAGTAATAGGCAAACCGGTAGTAGGATGAATCATACCATTTTGCTTAGCAGCTTCAGCATCAGTACCCTTATCGAAATAAGCATTATGAATAACAGTAATAGTATATCCATCTGGAGTTTTATACTTATTAAAGTAACGTCCATAAGAAAGACCATCACCATTATCTTGAATCATCTTTTCACCAAGAGGAGTAATAAATCCGTTTTCTTTAGCATCAGTTCTGATAGCCATTTCAAAGTCACGAATAAATCCTTTACCGCCCATAAGAGCTACATTCTTATCGCCATCTTGAGTATCACGGTCAAGAACATCACCGATTGTACGTTCAAGTTTGTTAAGAGTCAGAACTTCACCATAAGTATCGTAGTTAGATTCACGACAAATTTCTAACATACCAGCAGTACGAGGAATAGGTTTACCATTATCATGGTCTTTCAAAGGAATAGTACCATCAGGTAAACGGTTATATTCAGATTTCCACAAACGTTCTTCGTTCATTACTCTCATGTGCAAGTTGAACTGTCGCATCTCTTCGTTAATCCAAAGATTAGAAGTACCACCATTATCATTTTGGAATTGATATTGAGTAATAACATTAGCAAGATTACCAGCTATTTCTTTAGAATAACGATAAAACTCAAGTTGAGAAGTCATTCCAGCAGGACCCATAGTATTGCTTCTGTTACCTTTAGAATAAGATTCAGAAACAGTAGGAGCACTCATTGCCCAATACATACCTTTAGCCAACCATTGAGGGTCAACATAAGCATCAGGATTAGGAGAAGTAAGTTTCAGAAGATAAGCATAACCATAAGCAGATTCACCTAAGTCTTTCTGAATACGAACTTGAGTAACACCATCAGGAGCAGTAAGACCATGTTGTTCAATAAACCAATGAGTAGAAAAATGAACTTCAAATTCACTACCATTTTGACCAGGTTTAGTAACAGCAACATTAAAGTAAGTTACAAAGTCTGTAAACTTCATACGACCCATAGTCTTCCAAGTCCATTGTACAGTAGCAACATCTTTAATACCACGACTACCTTGACCTTCAGTAATAAAACTTAAAGGAAAACGGTCATCATCCATACCATAATTATAAGTCAGAAAACTATTAATTTCTTCTGGCTTTTGAAGCTGAAGATAAGCAATTGATTCTTCATTAGAATAACCTCTATCTTCATAACGAGTTTGTCCAATAACACGTAATGTTTTCATCTACAAATTTACTATTATGTTAATAACCAAAACGCTCATCTTTCAGAACGTCTTTTTTACTGTCAGGTTTAGTTATTTTAATAGCTCCTTTTGTAGATTTACGTTGACTAGCAGTAAGTTTCAACTTTTTAGCTTCTTTATCAGAAACAGCCATTTCTATCAAACTATCATAACCTTTACCTGTATATTTAAGCCAAGCTTTAAGCAGTTCTTCATCGCGCCTTTCAGCAGGAGATAACTTCATTAAATCATTTTCATAACGAGAAAGTCCTTTATCATCAACTTGATAAACATAATTGAAGAAATCTTCTGGAGTAGTAGAAATTTGTTTTCCATTACGTTCAATAATAACAGTTTCAGGAATACGATAACCAGCAATTTGTCGTTTATCAATACATTCTTTAACTCCATTCCAAAATTCCACAAGTTGTTTCTCTTCTTCTGCTTTAACTCGCATAGCTTCTTTAGCATTAGCTTCACGCATTTCGTTATCAGCTTTCTGAAGAGCTTCAAGTTCTTCTTTAGCAACATTGAAAAGTTCATTACTATCTTTAAGATATTGAATATACTTATCAACATTACCACGACGATTAAATTCCTTAAACGCCTCACGAACAATAGCTTCTTGTTGACTTACATTATTTTCATCTACTTCAATACCGCTTCTATCTCGAAGTTCGCCAAAGCCTTCAAATGAATTACCATTTGCAACATAATAATTAAGAAAATCACCAACGATAGGATAATCTTCAAATAACTTATTAACACCAGCTTTAGCAAATTCATCACGTTTTAAATCAATAACGGATTGAATATAACTTGCAACTCCTTGAGGAGTATTATCAAAAGCAACTGGTTTACCATCTTCTGAAGTAACAGAAACACCTACAAGTTCTTGAATCGATTTAACATCAATAGTATTTTCTTCTTTAGTATCTTCTACTTCAAATTCTTTAAGATAAGCAGCAACTTCATTTTTAGCTTTAAAGATATTACCTTTATCGTCAATAAGATTACCGTCTTTATCAACAGTATATTTATTATCTCCATCTTCGATAATAGTACCTTCTTCTAAACCATGTTCAACATCAGCGTCATTCGCTTTGTCATTAGGCTGACCCCCCGTGGAGGATGAAGATTGGTTATCTTTATTAGCATTAGAATCACTATTCCCATCTCCATTACCATTATTAGTAATATCATCAATAGGATTACCATCAGCATCTAACTGCCCTGTTTTACCTGTATCAAGGTCTGTCATGTCGTCAGTAGGTTTTCCATCACCATTAGATGTTTCACCATCAAAACCAAAACTATCAAAATAAGGCATAATTCTTTGTTTTTAATTAATTACTATATCACAAATATAAACTATAATAATAATATGAGTTTTACTTGTATCGTTAAAATATGTTCACCTTTAAGCCGATTTGCCGACTAACATACTATTGCTAACTAGGATATTTATTACTGATAACCTATCCTGTCGCTTTCAGAGAAGCCGTGTATGAATCAAATTTTATCATAATGATTAATCTATCACGAAATGAATAAAGTGCTTAAAATGAGCTTAAAATGGCTCATGTGATGTAAATAAAAATGAAAATGGGCTGAACCTACTTTCACAAGCAAGTCCAGCCCTATTATGAACAAAATTTAGAAGTACAGCCGATTATTTACTTTTGCTATCATAACGATTTTTATTCGTTTTTGCAATCTTGACTTTATCATCACTTTCTTTAAGTTTAACAGCTAATTCTTTTTCTTTAAGTTGTGCTTCAACAGAAGCCTTTTGAGCATCTAAACTAAGTTTATTACGTTCAAGATTAAGTCTAGCATTTTCCATACGTTCTTCAGCTTGACTCTTTTCAGCATCACTAAGACCATTATCAAAACTCATAATATTAGCATTTGCTTTCATAGCTTCAATCTGACCATCAAGATATTTTTCAACTCTAATTGTTTCTCTATCTTGTTCTGCTTTTCTATCAATCTTAGCAAGTTCAAATTCTTGACGAAGTTGTTCTGTTTGTTGAGAAACACGTTCAACATCAAGTTCATGCTCACGTTGAATATTTTGATACTTATCAATAAGTTTACTAATTTGAGCAACATTATCTCCACGTATAGCAGCATTAGCCATATCCATATTACCATTCTGAGCAGCACTAAATGCAAGTTGTTTATATTGTTCAAGTTTCTCACGTTCTTTAACAGAAGTTTTACAAGTAACAATATAATTAGCAAATATATGACTATTAACATCAAGACTTAAATATCTAATATCACCATCTTTAGTTTTATAAGAAATATTAAGACCATCAATCCAAGCAAGTTTAGTATAATCCATTTCAGCTTGATAATCTCGTTCTCTCATTTTATCAAATATAAATTCAATAATAACAGAACCCATACTTCCACGAATAACTGCTTCATCAGTAACTCCTTTACCAGCACTATTAGCAATCTCACCATAACGTTGTGGAGTCATATCACATTCCATTTTAGCAGTCTGTTCAATCTCTTGAATAAGTTGCCCAAGTTCAGTAATATAATTATTCATACGACTTTCAAGATAACGAACATTTTGTGCTTTAACAAGGTTAGCGTCATCTTCATCATCAATATAAAGCACTCCATCAGCAGCCATACGATATATAGTTTCAGCAGGTTTTTTACCAAGAAGAGACTTAGCAATCATAAGAACATTCATCTTATTTTTAGCAATAGCCATTTCTCTATGATAAGAAACTATATTACGAAATACTTGATAAGGAATAACTGTATCTACAACACTAAATCTTCCAAAACCCGGCAAAAGTTCTGCAATACCATTATAAGGAAGTTTACCATTTCTATTGTAAGCAATAGGACGAGCCTTATAAGGATATATACTTGTAGCACGAGAGCCAATTCTAACGCTCTCATAAACTTGTGGACGCCACACCCATTCAATACTAATATCACCACCAGCAGGGTTAAGCTGATAAGTTTCATCAACAATTCTTGTTGTAACAAATGCTCCATTACTATATGTAAGAATACCTTCTTTTATTTCACCTCTCCAAACAGTATGCCAAACTTCAAATAAACCATTATTAGCATCACGAGCCATTATATTAGTGTTCTTAATATGTTGTAAATCATCTTTATTAAATTTACTACATATATCACCAAAATAATACATATACTTATCCCAATTTAAAAGTGCTTTATCACTAGAAGTAGTAGCACTATATTGATAATATGTATCAAGAGCTTCACGTTCTTTTTCAGAAAGATATTCATAAAATTCATCTATAATTTGTTGTTTAGTCAACATACGACGTTCAGCAAACATATCATAATCTTCTGCAAACATATTATCGTTAGGAACAGGAAAAGCATCTCTAACGCTAACAACACGTTTAATTAATTGATTACCTACAACATCTCTATATGTATAACAAGCTCCAAAAGCAACAAATTCAAAATAAGCTCTAGCGTATATAGTAAAAGCATCAGTAAGGTCATCAATAACATTAATTAAATCTTGTCCTTGTGCACTAATATCATCAATAAAATTTTCATTAAATTCTTTAATAAAAGCTTCAATATCAACAGCTTGTTCAGGATTAAATTGTTCAGGATTATTACCTTCATTAACAAACTGCATATAACTTTCTTGTATCTTCTTAGCAACAGCTTGTTCAGCAAGCATCATAATTTGTTTACCAAGTTCAGCATCTCTAGCAAATACAACTTCAGGATTATTAGCTCCGACAATAAAATCATGTGGATTCTTAATATATTCACCAATATATCTTCTAATAATACCTTTCATCATATCATAATTACGCATAGTAGCTGGAAAACGAGTTAGATTTTCATCTTTCTCATTATAAGGATTAAGAGTTTTTCTATAATATTCTCTAGGAATATTGCCAAGAAGAATATTAAACTTTTCTTCTACATTAAAATCAGCTTTACAAGCAATACCAGCTTCTATAACATAATCACAACATTTAGCATACCAATCAACTTCTTGTTTTTCAGCATAACTAACATGCTGATTAGGAAAATCGAGTCTACCAAAATTATACATATCTTTATTTGTTTAATCTTAAAACCATTGTCTATTAAAAATATCTGTTTTATCATTATCTTCTGTAACTTTCTTACGACTAGCAAGTTCTCGTCTACCTTTAATATCAACAGACTTCCAATATATACCTAAAAGTATAAGACTAGATATACGGTCAAAGTTACCTTCGGCATTAAACTTTTTAAGTTCAAGAATTGTTTGATAATCAAGAAATCTTTCAAAAACATAAATATCTTCTCCAAATTCATTTTTACCAATAACTTCATATAAGAACTCTTTAAGAAGTCGAAGACCATCTAGTTTCTTAGGACCACTACCAATATTATAACCATAACTAGTACTAACTTTTTCTCTAACAGCAGAATCCCAAACATATAAAGGTTCATAACCTAGATATCTAGTAGCTTTCCATTTACGAAAATTAGAAACAGTTTCACCACGATTTATTTCTACAAGTCCAGTACCAATACAATTATACCATCTACATAAACGATAAAACTTTTCATCAGCTTCTTCTAGTCGTTCAGTACGTCCATAATATGCAGCACACAACTTAGGTTTAAATCCATTACGTTCTCTAGGCATTTCAATAACAAATATACTATTATGAGAATGTCTATCAGTAATTTCTTTTTTATCTTTATCAATACCGACAGGGTCATAAACTGCAACATAAGTACCTGGAAGAATACTTCTTACAAGTCTATCATTAATATATGTTTCTTCATATTCTGGAGCAAACCAAACTCTTATACAACCATGAGGGTCTTCGTTACCACGTCTAGGAACTCCTTGAATATAATCATAAGTTTTCATATCAGGATTTTCAATTCTTATACGAGCATTAGATTTAAAATAAATCTTTTTAGTTCCATCTTCAAATAGTTCACCATCAGTATAAAACTTATAACTATTATCAATTCGAAGTTTATCTTCAAACTTATTAAGAGCTTCACTACTAAATATATTTTCATTAGCACTACTAAAAGATTCAGCAGGAAATAAAGCACGTTGACCAAGATAATTAAGATATTCTGCAAAAGTCTTAGCAGTCTTTTTCTTTTCAGTTCTTTCTCGTGCTGCAAGCTTAAGTCCTATTCGTAGATTACTATTTCCATCTTCATCAAATCCTTTAACTCCATTTATTTCTCCTTCAAGACCCCAAGCATAAGATTTAAAAAATCCACAAACTTCATTACGAGCATCATTATCAAAAACATTTTCAAAAGCCATAAATCCAAATGCCCTAGGATTATAAAAATTTTGTTCAAATATTTGCATATTAGCAGCTGTAGCTGTTCCCCAAGCCATAAGAGTACCAGTAGTACGAGTACCAACAGTCATTGTAGGTTCAGTTACATTCATAAACTCATCAAAGTTCTGCATTGTAGATAGCTCTTCAACTTTAATTGTAACAGCATCTTTACCAATAGCACAGTCAGGATTATTATTAGCACTAACACTTAAAAGAGAACTAGACCAACTATCATCAGCTTCAACTCCATTTTTCATACGATAACCAAGTTTAAAACTATCAGTAGTAGGACTATATATTCCTCTTTTAAATGGAGTTTTCTCTTCAAAGAACTTTAAGTTATTAACAGCAAAATCACTTAAACCACCTTGTTTAATTAAGTATTTATTATCAGCCGCAACATGAATAACAACTTTATGCTTAGATAAGTTAACTTCATTAGAACTATCAGCAGCCATAATATAAGAAAAACCTCCACGTCGAGTTTTATCAATAATAAGATGTAAACCATTACGTCTACAAAATTCTATAATTTGCCAAGTCCAAAATTGAGCATCAATAAAACTAGGAAAACTATAAATCTTTTTAGCAGTAGCTCCATGTTCAGTAACAATAACAGATGATTCATCTGTACGTTCCATACGAGTATAATTAAGAAAATTATAATGACCACCTGTTATCCAAACATCTTCTATACTTCCATCTGGATTTTGCCAGCAAGGAGCAGAAAAACCATTACGTCGTCTATCACATTCTCTACGTCTAAATTGTCTATGAGGAATACTATCTACTTTAAATTGAGTATATTTACCTGTGGCTTGATATGTTCTAGCAGCTTCATTAAAAAGTTCAGTATTAACAAATTTGCCAGGTCTAATATTTAAAAGAAAGCCACCACTATCTCCAATTAAAAAGTTATTATGAGGGTCATACCATCCACAATCACTAGCTTTCTTATACTTTTTCTCTTTATCAGGTTCTTCAATGTATTCTAGAAAAGGATATTTACCATCAGCCATAATATTTTATTTAACTAGTAAACAAACAACAAAAGCGATAGCGCAAACAGCACCACCGCTTACCAAATATCTATTCTTACGTTTAATACGTTCAATAGACTTATTTAAATTATCATTTACTTTATTACTATTATCAAGATTATTTTGTAAAGTTTCAACTTCTTTATAAAGAGCATTATATTTAATCTTATGGAGATTAATTATACTATCTTGTTCGTTAATAATATCTTTATAAAGTTTAGCTTTAATAATTTTAGTATTAGCAATCTTAATCATATTAATAGAAACAAGAACAGTTGTATCAGTAGTGTTGACTCCCCGTGGAGGATGCACTATACTATCAATCTCACTCTGACACCAACTTCTTGAATAACTCCCAAGTAGCACTGTCATTAAGACTAATAACTTTATCTTCAATATCTTTTTCATGTTCTTTAAGTTTATAAACTATACTTTCTCTTTCAGTTATAACTAACTGTATAGAATCAATCCGAACATGATTAATAGCGGTGTCACTTTTATTATATGAATTGACTTCTACACTAAAACGACTTATTGATAAATACAGAGTAACACATAAATTAATAATCGCTATTATAAATATTGCTATTAACATCTTCTTCATAATTCTATACAGTATTAAGTTAATCTTTTATTTCTATAAGTTTATTAAGTAAATCAAGATTCCATCTACCAGTTTCTTTAAGACCAAGGACTCTTTGAGCCATCTTGATAGTTGCAACTTGACCACAATTCACGTTAGTATCAAATAATTGTTCAGCAACTCTCTGACTATTAAAATCATCAAGTTCAAATACATCCCAATAACCTACTTTATATTTTTGCCAAACAAGTTTCTGAAGCTGAACATCATTATCAAGCTTAGACTTAAACTCTTTACTACCAACAGTATAATGTTTCTTATAAGAATCAATCATAGTCCAACCTTGCCAAGTAGGATTATATTTACGACTGATACCTCTATAAGTTTCTCCACCAGCATCATCTTTATCGTTTACATAACCACCTTCTTTAATAGATAGTTTTTTAAAAGCATCTCCAAAGTAAGCCATAATTTAATTTATATAAGGATTAGTACAATATCTAAAACAATCAACAGCGTCATAATATTCATCTTCATCAAATTCTTTAATTGTAACCCAAAACCAAAGAACTTTAATTTGAACTTTATAAATCACAAATTCAAAGTCATCACCAATATGATGTTCATCACCAATATGATGTTCATCGCCAATTAATCTTATATTTTTTCTACGATTAATAATATACATAACTTATTCTTCAAGAGTTCTACGAATCCAACCTCTAAGAAATTTGATATTATTTCCTTTGCCAGCAATATCATTATAATATCTAATACGTTCAAGTTTATATTTAGCTACAAAATAATCAGCACTAATTGTAGTATCAGACTTATAAGCATTAAGAGAATCTTGAGTTCTACGAAGCAATTCTTTAGTTAAAACTAATTCATTAACAGCAGTAGAATCAGTAACAGGAACATAACGAATTTCAGGAACTGGAGTAATACGTTTAGTACATCCACTAGATAAACAAATAGCAAATATAACTAAAACAATAAAACCAATAATTACTCCAATTAAATTGTCTTTATTTAATTTCATATAGCAAGTTTAAATTGAGTTTGAACACCACTAGCTTTAATTTGTAATTCTCTATCTTTAAGAACTTTATTAATATCATCCCGCAGATAATTCATAGTAAAAAATTTAGTAGTTTCAATAGGATTTTCTTTAATATGATAAAGACCATCAGAAAATCTTTTTGGCATACCATATTCATTAAGTTCAAAATCACTATCAATATGACATAACCAAATACCTTTAATAGTTAAACCAAGTATATATTCAACAGCAAAAGCATACATACTAAGTTGAAGATTATATATAGCACCATTACAATTAGGAAGATGATTAAGAGGAGCTAAAAGTCGTTCATCTTTATCAACCCAAACATTAGTTTGTTGTGCAGGTTTAACTGTTTTATCTTTCTTATAATAACCATTACTAAATTTTAATCCACCACGATTAGTTTTCCAATCACCTACAACAGCACAATTAGTATCTTCATTCACTAGAAGAATATCAATAGTTCCACTAATTAACCAATCTATAAGAAACATACCAATCTCACTATAAATCTTATATCCTCTTTCAGTGTACATTTTAAACGCATCATAAATAAGAGGATAACGATTATTAGTAAGTTCAATAAAATCTTTAAGATTAAGTAATTTATAACTAGCACCAAAATTTGGTATATCAGCAATAGTAACCATTACACCATCTTCACGTTTATCAAGATAATTAATAGCTTGTTGAAACATAGATGCCCCTTTAACGCCATCTTCAAGACCATTATGAGTATTAGTTCCACGTTCACAAGCTTCTTTAGTAATAGTTGACCATTGTTCTTCTAGTTTCTTCTCACTTATTCCTAATTCTTTAGACTTCTTTCTCAACCAATAGTTCTTATCGAACTTTGGAGCATAATTATGAAGGATAGTAGTAGTTGAAATATAATCATTACCTAGACTATCATTATATTTATGTTCTTCTTCATGAAAAATAAGTCTAATATCATTATATCTTTTATCTCTAAGTTCCATATTATTAATACCATTAAGTTCAACACTAGTTTGGACCCGCTTCGGCACTACGTGCCTACGCTAGACTCCCCGTAGAGGAATGAAGTAGATTAGCATCAGCTTATTCTTCAATCATACTACTAGTAATTTCAACACCACCTCTACCAGCAACATTCTCTTGTTCATACAGAAGATTTTCTTCAGCTACATCAAGAGCTTTAATCGTATTTGGAAACTGATTAGCTAAATCATTAATTTGTTTCATATAACCAATAACAACTGGAACATCTTCAAGACTAGCACCATCAGATAACTTGTCATTCAACAATTCATTTAACTTGCTAGCAGCTAGAGCAACATTATGAATACCACGCTTAATATTAAGAACAGCTTCCATACCAGCACCAGCTTTTTGATTATAATATCTTTTAATAAGTTTCCAAACAAGAATATCAGGTTGATAATTTTTAGGTAAATCAAAGTTTTCAATAGCTTTCTTAAGAGCTTCTTTTTCACTAAGACCTTCTTGTAGACACGGACCTTTAGGGTCACCAAGATAATAAATAACTCCAACTTCTTTAATATACATCTCTTTATTAGGAGATTTATCTCTAGTATAAAGAAGACTAACATCTCTATCAAGAAGTTGTTTAAGTGTAGGAGCTTTTGGCATACCAGTTTCATCTATGGTCAGCATCCAATCCAATTCCAAACCGCTCATATATTTCTTCTACTTCTTCATCAAATTCAATAATTTCAAGTTTACCCATAGCATATAGCCAAAGATTAGCATAAGCAGCACTATGTTTTTTACTTAGTTTAATCCAAATAGGAAGAAGTTTCTTTTTAAACTTAAGTTCAGTCTTAATCTTTTCTTCTTCTTCATAATGTTTTTGCTTTTCTTCTTCCATAACTTTAGCAGTATATTCTTTATACTCTTCTCTAGTCATAGTTTTTCTAGCTTCTTTAAAGTCTTTATAATGACTAATAAGTTTGGAACGATACCAATTCTTTTGAATAGTACCAATATGAGGAATAGCAACACATTTATCTTTTCGTATATTAATACTAGCTTCTTTTTCAAGACTTTCAATAATAGATTTACAAAGTATTCTATCATCACCTTGAAATCCAATATCATCTAATATATTATTTATATCTTTATAGATAAGAATATAATCATCATCAAAATCTTCATGAGAACTAGTATTAGCAATATTAAAATTAGTATTAGTCTTAAAATCCATAATTGAAAGTTTAAGAACTCTTCTTAGATTACTACTATAAACAAGAACACAAGTACCTATAATTTTAAATTATACATAAGTAGTTCTAAGAAGAGTTCGATTATTTAGACGAAATGGCTAATTAGCTTTTTCAGCAGAATGATAAACAAAAGGATTAATAGCTTTATGTTTATCAGTAATAGCAGCTCTTAAATCATTAATAGCTATAACTTTAAATTCAACAAACCAAACTTTTTGTCCTTTTTTATATCCTTGATTTTGTCCAAAAGTACCAACAGTAATAGAACGAGTTAGTTCAGTATCATTAGTAATATACTTATTAACAAATTGAGGACTAAGAACATTATGTTTAAGATAAAGATGATAACCACGTTCAAGAGTAGAACGGTCAATAATAATTTTATCCATTTGGTTCATACCAATAAGTTCAGCATCTTCTTTACTAATTTTAGCAATAATTGGCATAACCTCAACTGTACTTACTTTATTATTAATAACACCAAACAAACTTTCATTTTGGCAAAGAGCAACAACACAATAGTGTTTAGCAACAACTACATTAGTAAGAACAGCGTCAAGTGCTTCACTTGTTATTTCGCTAATGTCAGTAGGTATTTGAATGCCAAAATCTTTAAATTTACTTTCAACTTTAATCATAACACTAAATTATTTAGTTTTAATAATACTATCAATACCAATATTTCCAAGTTTAAGTTTACTAGGAACTTTAACTTCTTTTTTATTCCTTTCACCACTATGAAATTCTCTAGTGTATTTAGGTTTAGTTTCACTTTTATCTTTACCCATAACTTAATTGTTTTTAGCAAATGTAAGAGTTTGAATGAATCTACCAAGAGAAAAACTATTTTTAACATTTCAATCGTAGAGGATTATATGATTATAAATATGCAAGTCATACTCCCCGTGGAGGATGGAGATGAGTTAGACTTAATCATATTAGTATTAATGATATTAATAGAGATAATGATATTGATTATAGTATTGATTAACTTGATGCGATTGATACTGATTGTATCCATCCTCCACGGGGAGTATAGCGGAGAGCGAAGCTCGAAGCGGGTCACAGCGAATCTATTAATGCTGATTATATTAAATATTATATTAAATATTATATTAAATATTATATTAAATATAATATTAAATATAATATTAAATATAATATTAATATTATATATAATAATAAATATAATATAAAATATACTAATTAATATATTATATTCGGATTATAGGGAGGGAATGTCATGAAATCTATTTTACATCAACTCTACGACGGGGAAATTGCCCCATGGGAGCAGTTTACACCCACATTGACAGACTGTCGTGCCAAGAGGCAGGAGCATTTGCGTCATTACGAATCTCTACGGCGCACCCTGACGGAAGAGCAGCGGAAAGAACTGGAGGAAGTCATGGATGAGCAGTTAGCATTGTTCCCTTTAGAACAGGCGGAAAGTTTCATTAAGGGGTTTCGTCTGGGGGCAGGCATCATGATGGAAGTCCTTTCTCCGCCTGCAAAATAGAAGTTTCCTCCCCAGATTTCCACAGAGTTATAAACAAAACTGTTGACATTATCCACACAAAAAAACAAGTTTTCCACAGAAACAAATGTGGAAATGTGGATAACTTTTTCGTGAGAGTAGAAAAAAGGTACGTTTTGTCTGATTTTGCTGCCGGATACCTGTGGAAAGGCAGTTATTTTCTGGGATACTGCCTGATTTTGTGGAAAACAATCCCCATCAAAAATAGAATAGCCGGAACCCTTTCTGTTTAAGGATTCCGGCTAAGCAGCTTCAACATTATTTTTTCTCTTTCTTGATTTCTTAGAGGGAACTGTGA
>OIOO01000025.1_pt1 | contig 46222 bp, 50 predicted proteins | sample 1585511 | NCBI WGS metagenome assembly OIOO01 (sample SAMN02674698, study PRJEB24791) | human gut metagenome, SKBSTL036 | isolation source: stool | host: Homo sapiens | place: USA
AAAGGAGCCAGTCTGGAAGCACAGGAAATAAGGATCGACTTCGCTGTTTTTCCAGTAACAAAATGTCAATAGTTTTTTAATCACTTTTTTCAAAAAAGCAAAAAAATAGAACGTATAGTTTATTTCCATACGCTCTATCTCACATTTCATATTAAATTTTTAAATTCCACAACTGTAGTTTAGCTATCAAATAAATTATATTTTCGTTGAACATACCTTTCAATAAAAAACGCTTGCATCGAGTCTTCATCTGCTTTCTTATGATGAACAACAAGTATCATATTACTCATTTCATATTCTTCTTTATTACTTTTCATGAATAGGCGTCCAAATCTACGTTCATTTTCTTTCTCATCGTGTAATGAAATATCTGGATTATTATAATTAGTTTTTCCGCCAATAAGACCATATGTTTTATTTGTCTTTTTTTCAATAAAGAATTTAATATAAGTAAAAAATTTAGTTTCCCTGTCTTTATCTTGATCTTGACGAATTTGACTCCATTTTTTATAAATTGACATATTGTATTGTTTGACTTGGTCTCCAAAAATTTTTTTGAGATCTTCTTGTATAGAATCGAATGTATAAAATTCAAACTGAAGGGTTAGTCCAGCAGCTTCAACATCAAAAACTTTACTTTCCATCATTTCCTCCTGATTATTTACTGTTAGATAAATGCCCGATTTGTTACTCACATGGTATCATATTTTTTCTTCAATTACATCCACCTAATTTTAATACACTGCCATTCGGCTTGCTTCTGTAACCAGCATCCGGTTAATTTTCTCCTGCATTGTTTCCTTTGCATCTTCATTGAAATGATAACGGACAACATAGACTGTCTGCCCGATTTTCTTTGTAAATGTGTTACCCTCTGTTTTTGTATTCATCATTTTTTCCATAATCATTTCTCCTTTCTTTTGGAGCCCCAGCAGAGAGTCATTCCATTGGTCTCTGTCAGAACATTATTCTTTAAATCAGACCCAAAATGGGCACTTCCAGTTTCACAGGCTACCTATATATAGCCTTTTCATTTTTGCTTGCAAAAAGCCTTGTGATCACAGCACTTTTTTAACGTAAAAAGCGTTTTAATATGATGCAGTCAACGACAAGAAGCATACCTAACAAATGTCATTGTCTATCACTTCTGTTTTCTCTGCCGATATTGCTCTGGTTAATGCCTAATATTCTTCCCTGCCAGGCAAGACGATAAGTACGGCGTATGCTTTTATCGTGTTGTTATACTGAGAAGCCCGACAAGGAGTAGGCACTTAAAGGTTATTTTCAGGCACTTTATAGGCATTAAATAGGCACTTAGAAATACCTGTTTTTCCAGTGTTTATCATGCTTTAGGCACTTAGGCACTTTATTTTTAAATTAATAAGAAAAAAACATATACTTATAAAACCCATATATTTAAGCAGGATATATTTCAGGCTTTTCTAGTGCCTAATGCCTTTTCCAGCCGGATCAATAATTGACGTCTTTCGTCCTCACCTTGACATGGACACCACGAAATCCCCGGCAAAAACGACCGTTTCCTACTGAGATATTCTTATCATAAGTCATTCCATAATCAGCTGACCGCTCCTTAAATCTCCTTGCAAAGGATCTTTCGCTTACGGGTACATCCAAGTTATCATTGCACCATCTGCAATAAGCAACATATAAATCTTTAGATGTGGCATGAGTGCCTTTTTCCAGTCCGATGTATCCGGTTGATTCCAGAAACGATAGGATATTATCATCATCCTCCCGCATTTCATTCATCAATAACTGGGATTTATTACTGATCGTAAACTGATAATCGTTACGGATCAGTCTCTCCAATCCCTCAATGCACCATAGAACTATGCCTTCCACTTCTTCCATCATCTTGTCTGCCAAATAGGGATCATTGATTCTATCCGGCGGTACATCTTTTGTTTCCAGAATAATCTGACGTCTGTAAAAACCTTGACTCCTGTCAAAAAGCGACTTTAATGTGCCGTTTCCAAATGCCAGTATTCTGCAAACAAGAAGTCCCTGATAGCTTTGTTTGTTTTTTTTCTCTAAATCCATTTCGTCCTCAGCTGTGACAATTGCTTTAATCACATTCGTTGATGGTAATGCTTCTGTTTTCATATCATCATCCAGATACAACAGCTTGCCTTCCTGATCGGCTCTGGCAAATTTGTCAGTTTCCAGTTTCTGAAGGCTTCCCGAATTCATGTTATGACCAAATATTCTTTTTAAGATTCTGCCAATACGGCTTTTTCCTTCACCGCCTTTTCCGATAATCAACAGCATCTTCTGACCTCTATTGCTGGGAATGAGACAATATCCCATAAACTCCTGCAGGCAGACAATATCATCCGCTTCGAGCAGTCCGTCCAGGAATGCCAGCCATTTTTCAGGTTTAGGTGCATCCTTGTTATAATTGACCGTCAATCGGTTTTGCGTCCATTCTTTCTGGTTGATAAACTTCTGATTTACAAAATAGGTTCCATTCTTAAAATGAACCCTATCCTCTTTTATGGAAAGCGGATCTGAACGGGTATACATCTTAAATCCACTTAAAATAGCCGTTACTTTAGCTGAAATTCCGCTTGTCCAATAGTGCTCAATAATGTTCAGAATCTTTTTCTCCATCTCATCGTTTGGGATTGAACGATCTATATCATACAATATTCCATTGATACACTTGATTTCATGTTGCTGCAGAATTGTCTGATACAGAAGGATTTCATTGATCTGCTTGCCATCGAACCAAATCGGCAGTTCCATTTTCGGCAAATTCTTTTCCACCTGTGTCTCTTCGGTTACTTCTTCAACTTTCTGTAACGCTTCCAGACGTGCAACCACATCGCCCGGAAGATTCTTCCTTAATTCGTTGCTCAATGTTCTTTACCTCCTCCTGACAGTCCAGAATCAATCTTGCACGATCTTCCAGCGAACCACTGAGAAGCACATCCATCTTGTATTCAATAAGCGTATATTTTTCCATCGCTTCAACAAATAACGGATGCCAATCATCATCTTCAATTCTGGGAGCATACTCAACTTTCCATTTCTTTAAAAGATGGAAGTAGTCACTGTATACTCGAAAAAAACGAATCTGTTGCTCGTGAAAGAATTGATCCAGTGTCTGTTTCTTTTGTTTTGGTTTTTGATAATCTTTCGTCTTGTTATAACTCTGGTATTTTTCATAAGGTACAGAAAAATCCTCTGCCAGTTTTTCAGCTGACTCTTTTACAGAAAGATTGAAATATTTAGCGACAAAATCAATCACATCTCCATCTGCCTGACAGGCAAAACAATGATATCTTTTATCAAGCTTCATGCTTGGATTCTTGTCCGGATGGAACGGGCAGACAGCCATTCCGTTTCGTCCAACTTTGATTCCATAATATTCTGCAGCACTTCTTGCAGTAACAGCTTCCTTAACAGCTTCAAATAATTTCATACCTGCTCCTTTCCGAGAAAACAAAAAGCACTCGCATTGATTCAATAACGAATACAATGGAATGCTCTTATCTGTCATCTCTATTCCATGATTTTTTCAAATCATTCTTTTTATTTGCTTCTCTTTCTGCCAGCTCTTTTTTCTTTTCTGCTAGACGGCTCATGATCGACGGTCTGGCTTTTTCTTTGATTTCATTTACAACCTTAACTTTTGTTTTTGGCTGCAGTAACGAATCTTTTACTGTTTGAACTGCCGTCATAGCTTTCATGATTTTTTTTATTACGCCATCCAAACGATTTTTTGCATAATTCTTTTCTTTCTCCGAAGCTTTGCGTTGTGGCTGGTCGATCCAATTCTTTGTGCCTTCAATAAGTTGAATATCATCTTGCCGGGTTTTAATCATCACTTCGTTTGTAACTTCTTCCACAGCTTTCTCATAAGCAACATCTGAAACATCCTGCAATAAAGATTCAATGTCATCAATCTCAAGAGTAAGCTTCTCTAACTGGTTTTTCTGTTCTTCTATTAGATCTCCCTGTTTGAAAATACGGTCTGAATTATTTGCAAATTCTGTATCCTGCTGTTTTATTTTTTCTTCCTGTGACTGAATAATTTCTTCATTTGCACGCACATACCTTGACTGTTTTGCAAGCTCCAGACGATTTTCGTTTACCTTATCAATCTGCATAAGAATTGTTTCCTGTTGATCCGCAATTTCTTCTTTCTGCTTCATACGGATATAATCTTGTTTTTCCAAATACTTTCTTCCACCATACGATGGTTCTTCATCAAGTTCCAGTCCGTGACGTTTACAGATATCTAAAAACATTGACCGGCAGGCAGAATCAAAAGCAACCTTGCGGTTATTTGTCTTTGATCTCTTCTTTTCTGGATCTGGAAGTTCAAAGCCAAGTTCTTCCAGTGCTGTTTCCTGTTTCGGCTCAATTTCTCCATATCGGTTTGTAGCATCAAAAACATGACGCTCATGAATATGAGGTGTTGCTTCGTCCATGTGCAGCGACCAATCAATGATATGTACGTTAGAGCCAAAACGCTCATCGAACTCTTTCTTAAATTCGTCAAATACTAAAATCAGGGTTTCCACAGAAGCATGTTCATCTATTGTTCCAAGCTGATAGATACTTTCTTCCGGACAGGTCTTTTTGTTTTTCCAAACATCTTCCACTTCTTTGCATCTGTCTGGGTGTCTGGCTTTCACATGTCTCTCATTTTGCTTCATAACATAATTTCCATAATGCTCTTCATAGAATGCCAGCTCAATTTGTTCAAAAGAAAAATTATTCTCTTTTCCCTTATCTTCCATTGTGGTATATCCCTGATAGCAGTCCCAGTAAATATTTTGTCGGACTCTTTCATTGTCGATATGCTCACTGTGTTCCGGATTAAATCTGCGATCATTATGAAGCGGATTGTAAACTCCATTTTTTCCAGATCTGCCGTTATGCCTTGTTCCTTTCATTTCACTTTTCTCCTTTCTTTCAAGTTGTTTCCCCGAAGGGATTGCAGCGAAGCTGCTTAAAGGCTCTGTCACCGTTACAGATAGTACCCAGTACCATATGGCGAAACGCCATATCACTGGGCAATGGCTGCCGCCCTTAACCTGCTAAGGGCTTTGCCCCTTAACCCCAGCAAGGTGTTGCCACCCTTTGCATTCCAGGCACAAAGGACTTCCAGCCCTCTGTACTCCCGGCAGACAAAACGAAACTCCTGCCACTGTCCCTTCGGCATGTTTTCCGTTCTGCCTGTTTTTCAAAAATCCTCTATTTCGGATTTTGTGAAAATAAAAAAGCCGACGCAATTTCAACTTATACAAAAGTCCAAATACATCGGCTCAATCCTTTGACCTGATCGGTCATTATTCATTTTTTCCGACTGACTCATACAGTCTATTTTTAATAATGAGCAAAACAAAAGGCATTAACTTTTTTACGGTTAATGCCCTTTGGGTTGATCATTATTGAAATAAACTTTTTTTCACAGTTTCACTTACAACATCTATCAAAAGTTGTCTCATCGAATTTTTTAATATATCCCCTGCACACTTTATGCCCTTCTTATATTTTGCAATAGCTATTGGTGTCGCCGGAGTTTCGGTGATAAGATCTGGAATAGCAGTTTTTATTAACTCTTTCATCGACTCATCCAATTCATCTTCTAACGAAACTAACATTACTGCATTATCTAAAATAATTTTTGTCCAAGGATATGGCGCTCCGCAATTATAGCAATAGTCCGGTCTGTTGTAGCTCCCTGACAAATCAACAATCCCATCTACTTCGTATTTTCCATGAATCGGAGAATTACACTCAGGACATTTCGAATATGTTTCTTTTCCACATTTGGAACAAAATTTTTGATAATTTGCTTGATATTTACTAACAACATGACCATTTAAACAAATCGTAGCATTATTATAGTGTCCCATTTTTATTCCTCCACTTCAACAAAATCTTCTTCCATTTTCAAATCAAAAATAGTTTCTTCTATAACTTGTACACACTCATCAGTATTCTTCAAAATGTCTTTTCCCCAAAATCTTATAACAGTCCAACCTTCAAACAATAACTGTTTTTCAATTTCTATATCCCGTTCTTTGTTTCTTGATATTTTCTTTATCCAATAGTCACTGTTTTTTGCTTTTTGCAATCTCGGTTTGAGTACTTCCCAATCTTTTCCATGAAAAAATTCGCTGTCACAGAATATTACAATTTTATACTTAGTTAAAACGATATCTGGCTTTCCCGGTAGCTTTTGATAATTTTTTCTATATCTGTAGCCTTTACTCCATAATGCTTTTCTCAACGCAAGTTCTATTTTTGTATCCTTGCTTTTTATGTTCTGCATATTTTTCTTTCTTTGTTCAGCTGTCAGATTATCTGCCATTCTATCAACCCTCTGTATTTTTACTTAATTGCTTCTAAAATACTTTCAGCAATTCGATTTATGACTGGCACGCAAACTGAATTACCTGCCTGCTTGTATAGACGAGCGTCACTTTGTTTTTTCGGAAGTTTATAATCTTTTGGAAATCCCTGCGTATTAAAGCATTCTCTCGGTGTCATTTTTCGTAATCCATATTTGGTTTTCACAATACATACATTATGACCACCTTCCCCTTGATTAGCAGTGAGCGTAGGGACTACTCCACTTTTATTCTGTCGTACATATTTTCTTCTCCACTGATAAATAGCTGGGTGATTTATGTCTTCATCCTTTGTCGCTTCAACCAACAATTTATAAATATCCCCTTTATATTTTCCTTCTGTATAATAATATTTGTCATCTACTTTTCCGTCAAAGTCAATAATATCTTTAACAGTTGTTGTTAATGGAATTGACAGCGGCCAATGAAATTTATTAAGATCTTCTTCATCTTTAAAGGCAACAATATAAATACGTTCCCTGTTCTGAGCCATATTTCCATAATTCATCGCATTCAACACTTGATAGGTATAATGATATCCCAATAAATCCAGCTGTTCACATATTACCCTAAACGTGTTTCCATTATCATGTCCAACTAAGTTTTTAACATTTTCAAATAATGCAACTCTTGGTTTGTTTGCTTCGACCATACGCATAAGCTCAAAGAAAAGTTCTCCTCTTCCCTTCTTATCCTCAAATCCTTGTCTATATCCTGCAATGGAAAATGCCTGACAAGGAAAACCACCAATAATAACATCTGTTTTGGGAACGTCTTCAACAGGAACTAAGTGAATATCTCTTTGATCGACTTTAACAGTCGGATAATTCATTTCAAATGTTTCACTGGCATATGAATCAAACTCATTTGCATATACGGTCTTAAATTCTCCTGTTTCTTCAAATCCTAAATCTATTCCACCTACACCTGCAAAAAATGAAGCTACACTAAACATTATCTTTCTCCTTGCTCTTTCGTAATGTGTACATATTATCATATATTGCGGCGCGCCGCAATATTCTATTTTGAAAAGGCAGAGATAAAACACTCTGCCTTTCATATTATTTACCGATTAATCTTTGGTAGTATTCTGATAGTCTGTCATAAGCCTTACATCTTCGAATATCAAAAATAATGTCTGGCTCTAAATTGTTTGCATCCACAAATAATGTTTTAAGACTTACATGTGGTCGTCTTCCCTGATTTTTTTGTTCTTGTATTGTCTGAGTTTTATTTGCTGGATATTTTCCAAATTCTTCCGAATTTATATTCAAGTCATAAATGTATAGCAAATTATCATCTAGCTTAAATCTCAGAAACACCAAATCATCAAATACACATTTTGGTCCAAATGAAGACAAATCTCCTTCAAATCGGGAAGTTGCTTTAAATTCAATTTTTCTTCCTGTATTTGGATCAGTAGCGTCGCCTACTTCATCACCGCGATTCCACAAATATCCCATACAATAACAACCCATTGGTTCGCTTATTGCATCAGGCATGTTTATACCTCTATGACTGTTATTAGAAATATATGTGTTCAAATCTTTCCATTTAAAATAGGCATTGCAAGTTTCATCAATTCTGGCATCATCTATTGTGATATAGCCAAATTCATTATATATTGCCATATTACCTGTGTTAGAGTGTTCTATCTCTGCACATAAGAATTATAGCATATATAAATCATTTTTTCCTTAATTACTTGATTACGATAATGACTGCCACTGTCTTTACTCCCGCTATTGAATCATTCCGTTCACACTTATCACACCGTCAATGCATCCAGCATTCACTTAAAATGATTTCATCTACCCGGCTTCTCACATTGTTTGCCTGGCGAACCCATTCCATTTGATCTCTGCTTTTCAATTCCTCTGTAATGCCTTCCTGTTCCATGATCTGATTCATAAGAAAATCTCTGCGTTCTACACACTGTTCATTTAAGTCTGCGAGGTAAGTCCAGAGCTTTCCGGTCAATGTCAGATAGGAATATAAGCCACTTTTGTAGTCTTTCAGATAGTTTCTGTGAAGGCTTCCATAAAAGCCAATATCACGCTTTTCTTCCGGTACAGCGATCAGTGGCAGATAAATTTCCCCGACAAGGATATAATCCAGACCATTGCTGTCATCGTGAACAATTCTTTCTAATTTACTCATGCTGATGCAACTCCTTTCTTCGGTTCTGCAGGCGGAAGCAGTGATACCGGAATGAACACACCCTTTGCAATATCTTCCTGACGGATTTCCTCTTTTTTTGCATCCATCTCAGCTTTCTTTTTTGCCTTTGTCCGTTCATAGTATTCTTGTTGCTTACCATTTGCTTTTCTTTTCAAGTAATTCTGATGAAGCCTGTCTTTTCTGGCTTCCCGCTTCTTCATTTCTTCAATTTCTTCCGGTGTCATTTCCACCTCACCGAAATGTGGCGGTAAATATTTTCCAATGAAATTAAAATAGATTTCCACTTCCTGAGTTGTCTCAATGCTTCCTTTTCGGTCACGCTCATGAACCACAATCTTTTCAACAAATTCGTTCAGCATGTAAGTGGTCAATTCATCAAAATTTTGGTATTTATCAACCAGAGCAATAAACTTCTCCGCTGATCTGCGACCTTCTTCATAGCCTGATAATTCAGCTTCCATATCTGCAATTTCTGCCGACAAATTTTTCTGTTCTTTAGAATACTGTCCGTCAAGAATCGTATATCGTTCATCTGGCAGCTTGCCAAGAATATTGTCCTCATAGATTCTGCAGATCAGTTTTTCCAGTTCCTGCACACGCTTTTTTGCTTCTGCTAATCTGTTTTTCAATCTTGTGATCTCACTGGACTGTTGTGAAGTCTGTGCCTTTTTTACTGTCTCCAAAAATTCTTCACGATTCAACTGTGAATACTCCGCAACAGCCTTTAAAAGTTCCTTAATCAGCTCCATAACCACATCAGCATTAATTCTGTGCTGTGTCTGGCAGAGTGTTCCAACCGGAACTTTAGAATATGCAGAACAAGTATATTGTGGTACTCGCTTGCCATTATTTACTCGATGGACATACATTTTGGAACCGCAGTCTGCACAATACATCAGACCTGTCAGCGGGTGAGCTTCTCCCCATCCATCTGGATATCTTCTCACATTGCTTCGGATTCTCTGCACATTGTCAAAAGTTTCCTGATCTATGATTGCTTCCTGAGTGTTCTCAAACACCGTCCAGTTATCCTCAGATACATAATGGCTTTTCTTATCCTTGAAATGCTTTCTGGTCTTGAAGTTCACTGTGTGACCAAGATATTCTCTTTTCTTCAGAATACCTGCAACAGTAGAAGAGCCCCAGCCATAAGGATCTTTGATTTCTTCTACTCTGCCTTTCCATAAACCGGCATCTTTCTTTGCCATATGAACCGCTGGTATCTCAACCTTATCCTCTTTCAGTGTCCTGGCAATCTGATATGGTCCGTACCCGTCCATTGTCATGTGAAAGATTCTCCGTACAACTACAGCTGCTTCTTCATCAACAATCCATACATTCGGATCATCCTTGTCTTTCAGATACCCATACGGTGTTGTACTTGCCACATGCTTGCCTGATTTTCCTTTCGCCTTGAAAGTGGATTTTATCTTTTTACTGGTATCCCTTGCATACCATTCATTCATGATATTTCGAAATGGAGTAAAATCATCGTCCTCCCGGAAGCTGTCTACATTCTCGTTGACTGCAATCAGACGAACATTATTCTGTCGCAGCAACTCCATATATTGTCCGACTTTCAGATAATCTCTTCCCATTCGGCTCATATCTTTAATCAGAATCGTTCCGACTTTCCCTGACTCCACTTCTTTCATCATGGCAAGGAAACCTGGACGATCAAATCTTGTGCCGGAGATACCATCATCAGTAAAATGAACAAGATTGGTAAATCCATGTTCTTTTGCATATTGTTCCAACAGTTTCTTCTGGTTCGAAATACTGTTGGATTCTCCGTTTAATTCATCATCACGACTAAGACGTTCATACAACGCTGTCATGAATCCTTGTTTCTCTGGCATAGTCAGATGTTCTCCTTCCTTCGTTTATTAAATTCCTGTTCTCATCCCATATCCGTTCCTGTACCGGGTGCTGATGTTTCCGGGACGTATTAACCAGAAAAGACACGCTGAATGCCTATTCAGTTCTGGTATCACTACGGGCAGGCTGTTTCGTTTTCAAGGTTCGTGTAAGAAGTAAAAAAAAGATTCTTACACTAAACGAAATGCTCAGAGGGCTTTTTACAGCCCCCTTACTGCATCTTTTTTGATTTCGTGTCATCTTTTTAAAGTTCCTTACACAATCTCTGTACTGGCGAAACAAAATACGGACATGTTTTGAAATTGTTTTTTACAAAATACAATTTTGGTCTTTAAGGTAAAAAAATAAGCCTCAAGAGACTTTTTAATCATTTTGGAGCTCCAACTCTTTAAAATTGATTGATTAAGAAGTCTCTTCAAACTTACTACACCGGCAGCGAGCTTATATTTCTTATATTGACGCAGGGCAAAATGATCCGGGTCTTTCTGTTCCAGAGCGTCAAAGAGAAGGTCAACGGCATTTTTGAACGATTCATCATCCTCACGGACCTCCATTGCGTTCAGCATTTCTACCAGTGTGGCAAAATTCTGTTCGTTTGCCGGAGCCTCATAATAGATATATCCGATCAGTGCCGTATAGAGCAGGGTTTCTGCCTATAGTGATAGGTAATCCTTTGAAGTTATCGCCGGATTTTCCCCCACTCCACACCGGACGTGCGACTTTCACCGCATCCGGCGTTCCATCGGTTGTTTTCACAAGCATTTAATCAATCACCAAATGAAATGTTAGTTTTCTATTGCGGACAAACCAGCCTGCTGGCGCAGACTGTTCACTTTTAACATCAGTTCCTTTGTTGCCTTGATCGTGTCGGCTATCTCTTTTAGCTCATTCTTAGGACACTCTTGCAGGAGTGGAAGAAATCTATTATGGAACAAAATCATATTTCGATAGCGTTCCTTGCCGCCCAATTCTGCCGGTGTTTTCAGCCAGCATACTATGTCAGCCGCATTTTCAAAGAGTTCCCCACTTAGCGCACATTTTCCACGTTGAGCCGAGAATAGTGAAATCCTGCTGTCAGTAAGTTCTGTGCTTCGCCCCATAGACGGTTGATTCCTCAAACCTGATAGAACAGATGAGTTCATACTTAGGTTCGTGTGTATCAATGCCCGTCCCTCTACCGTGTAACTGCAAACCGCCGCTTTCTTTGCCATCGGTATCTTGTTCTTGATGTATGCGATAGGGTAGATAGGTTGGTCGATTCCAGATACATACCGTATCATTGCCGACTTTCCAAACCGTTCTTTTTCGCTCTCGGTCATTGCGCCGCCCTCTCGAACAAGTCTGCATCCGGTTTCTGTATTGAGCCGATTTGTTAAAACTGTCATGACCTGTCTGTGGATTTTCCTGCAATCAATGCTGATGCAGGTGGCAAGTTGAAAATAATTCTGTATTCCCAGAACCATTGAATTGTACAGCCGTATTTCGTCCAAAGGTCTTTTTCCCTCTGAAGGTCGGGCAATTCGTTTCGCCTGTTCCACCAGTTTTTGCCTTTCCAGTTCCAACTTTTTGTCACAGATATGAGATTGCACGATGTACTTCCTGCTTTTCGGTCTGACTCGTATCTTAAACCCAAGAAACTCTGAATAGCGTTTTCTAACATTGACTATCCTTGTTTTCTCTGGCGATACCTCCAACCTCAGCCTCTCGGTTATCCATGCCGTTACAGCCTCTTTCGTTCTCAAAGCGTCCTCTTTATTCCGGCAGAAAATTCTGAAATCATCTGCATATCTCACGATATACATTTCTTTCAACCCTGTTTTCCTCATTTTGAGGAATGCCTTGCTCCGGTCAAAAGTAATCGAGTTTCTGATTTTCCTCTCATACCCGTATTCCTTTACAAGAGGGTGGTTCTGCCATTGGCTCTCAACCCATTTGTCCAGTTCATTCAGCACGATATTGGCAAGCAACGGTGAAATGATACCGCCTTGCGGAGTGCCTTTGTCTGGAATGAGTGTAGTGCCGTCTGGCATTCTAATCGGTGCTTTCAGAATCCGCTTGATAATAAAAATCAACTGTTTGTCGTGTATTCCCATTGCCCATATTTGCCGCATTAGCTTGCTGTGATTTACGTTGTCGAAAAATCCTTTTATATCAAACTCAATCACATAATGCAGGTTCATGCGTTGAAGCATGGTGTAAGTTTTCTGCACGGCGTGTTCCACGGAACGGTTCGGGCGAAAGCCGTAACTGTTGTCGCTGAATTTCGCTTCGCAGATTGGCTCTATGACCTGTTTGATACATTGCTGTACCAGCCTGTCCCAGATACAGGGAATACCTAACGGTCTGGTTTTTCCGTTTGGTTTCGGAATGTCTTTGCGTCTTACCGGCTTTGGGCGGTATCCGTGCTGACTTCCTGTGACAATAAACCTCACTTTCTCTGCAACTGTTTCGGGCGGTAAACACCCGATGTCACTGATGTTTTTGTTGTCTGTTCCTGCTGTGTAGCTTCCTCCGTTTGCTTTGATGTTCCGATATGCCAGAAGAATGTTGTCACGGCTCAGAATTAAATCCATAAGGTCGGTAAAATTTTCTCCCTCCAAACTTCGATGATAGAGTTCATCAAAAACTGGCTGCATACCGTAATACTCGGCATGACGTAAGTCATCTACACATAGAGTTTTGTTTTTCTTTGGCATAAGGCATCACCTCCTTTTTGCGAAAGTGACCCTTTTGGTCTTACTCGAATCCTTATGTTGGATTGAATAATGCCTGCTTATCTCAACCGACTTGTGGCCATTCCTCCGTAGCTCACATAACGCAAGCACATCATAGGTTCGACCACTACTTTTCAGCAGCAGTTCGTCTGCTTATTGTTTTTCGTCAGACTATTCCTTGCGGAATCTGCTGCCTTTCCTCGTTCCGATAGTTCTATCTGTTCATACATACCCATAGGTTCCTGCTATAGACCTGTCGGCTTGCCTGTGCCTGTAACACAGCATGGTCGTTCGTAGGATCAATTTCTACTAAACCACACCGACTGCGCATTAACGCACCCACACATTTCTGCGTGGTCTTCTTTTAGACCTGTACATTCGCAGGTTCGTCAGTCCGCCCGCCAAAGCGAACATTCTAACCATAGGTATCTTATAGACTCTCGGCTTATAGGTAACACAGTCTGCCTCCAGACCGCTTTCGACCACTTTAGGCAGTGGTTACGGTTACTCTCAGCCTTTGTCATGGGGCTTCGTACACCAGCCATTACAGCTAATGCACGCCCATCAAGGGTAGGCGTTTCAGGGCGTTACCCCGTCATTCCACCTATCAAACTACCAGTTCTCCGAACAACGGAAAACCGTTGCTCGTGCGCAGACTTTTTACCGTCTGCGAACGAGTCGCACTGACCCAGAAATCGTCTCCGGCTTTTCCTTCGCCTTTGGTATTGGCGATCAGAGTCGTGACGATCTTCAAAATATCTTTCTCGGAGTGGATGTAGGCAAAGGGGTTAAAGTGCATACTTTTCTGGAAATTGATCGTATTGAATACCCGTATTTTATAGGGCTCATAGATGATCTTTCCTTTTTCATTACGCACAGGCTTTCCGTCCTTGTCCAGCTTTGGCGTGCCTCGCTGCAACATCTTTCCGCATTCCACAAGGACTGTACCTTTCGGATCGGTGACGACGTAGGAACTGTGCATTTGCATCAGATTGGGCTTGATGAAAAAGCGCGTTTTTCCCGAACCTGATCCTCCGACTACCAGTACATTTTTATTTCTTGCATTGGCCGGATTTTTAGGCCTTCCGTTTAACATCAGTCCTTCACTTTGGGTAAGAATGATATTGTTTTCCGGCTTTGGGTCCATAAACGGGGCAATATCGGCTTTATTTCCCCAACGGGCTGAACCGTATTCCACATTTTTGCGGTATTTCTTAGCGTCTTTCCCTCTAAGATAGACTGCCAGCCGCATAATGGCTGCACCGCATAAACCGATCAGCCAGTCCATTGCCGCCCCCGGCCACATACTCTGAAACGCAAGGGCGAAGCCTTCGGACAGTCCTAACAGCTTTTGGGAAGCGTCCGCTCCGGGAGCCAGCCGCACCGCCTCGCCCAGCTTGGCAAATACCAGAAGGAACAGAAGATACGGAAGATGGAGAATGACCTGTTTTTTCAGTGTTTCTGCATCGATCTTCATCGTTCCGGCCCTCCGTGTTCTTTGTTCTTTACACGGTCACGGCCAAGTGACTGCGCCAGTTCTTTGAACTTATGAAGCTGTGTAAGCAGCGACGGTCTGGTGCTGCGTGTAAGGTCTTTCTTCGTATATTCCTTAAAAGCTGCCGTCAGTGCATCCGCCTGGTTTGCCTTGAAATATACCGTCCATTTTGGGGGATCGGTCCCAAGTTCCTTTTCTATATGGTAGCGTACCTGATGTTTCCTGGCATACCGTTCAAAAGAGCGGATTCGCCCTGAAACTTCAATGGTATTGGCTCCGGGGTCTTTATAAGTCAGCCGCTTCATGCTGTTGCGCCCGACTTTTGGCATTGTGCGTTCCTGTTCCATCTTTTGGAGTACCGCAGCAATAGTCGCACGCAGTACTCGCCCTGACAGTTTTGCTGCCTGTATGGAGACGGAAACCGTTCGTTGTTCGAGATCTTCCTGCAAGAGCATCCTCCTTTCTGATAAAATCGGTATTTATAATATGGGAATAACTTTTTACCGGCTTTCCCCAAGAACCTGCTGTCGGGAAGCGTGTTCAAAGGCTTTTGCCGCCTGATCGACCTGAATTTTAGCGTGTTTCAAAAGCGTCTTGATGATCGTAGCCGGGCGTTCCTGTTCCTCCAGATGATCGACCATCCCTTTGCACTCATCCGGGAGGTATTCCGTCATATCTTTCAACACATCGGAAAAGTTACCCATAAAGCCCCAGCAGCTATCCGACAGCTCCCCGTTTTTATAAAGCTCAAACCCATAACACTCGCCACGAAGATAGGAATCATAAGCGGCGACTTCACTGCGCATCAGTGCGTCCGCTTTCTGCCGGATGGCGCCGGTCATCTTGTCTGCGTCAAATTCCTTTAGGGCATCTTCTTTGGAAACATAGATCCAGCCGACCTGTCCGCTGTCCCATTCTGCATGAGGAGCCCTGCCTGAGAAACTTTCTGTACTCATGGCAAGACCGGAGTGGTCGTAGAGATAGAGGGGGAGCATCAGATACTTTTCCGAAATTACTTTCTGCATTGCTTCATCGATCGCCCGTTCCTCTGTCTTTGGTCCATGCCGGAAACGGCTGCTTACAATGTTTACCATCCGTTCATAGCGTTTCATGCCGGCTTCATCATGTCCTACGGTATCTAAATACATTTCCCGCAGAAAGTCGTCTTTGTCCATATAGTTGTGATGGTCGCCCAGCGCATAGCGGGGATGAAAGCATACCATCGTCCCAAAATGTTCATCTACCTCACGGGGAGAGATCAGAATATCGTCCGGCTGCACCATAAGGGCATAAGGTTCATTTACTGCCATTAACATAATTGGCTCCTTTCTTTCTACAAATCCGGGCCGGAATGGTGCATCATCGGTTTTTCCCGGTGTTCATTGGTTGCAGGCTGCTTGACTGCAATGATCTCGCCGGCAATCCTTGCAAATTTTTCAGGGTACTTGAACTGCTCCCCGTATTTCTCCATCAAGTCCGGGGAAAGGTCTGTAAAATCTTCCTCGCCAAGACCAACGATCAGAAAATTCCCGGACACAATATCATAGATGTGGCCGTCATCGTCAAAGAGAGCCCGGTTCAGAGGCAGCCCCATCAGCTTGCCTTCTTCATTACAGATCAGAGCCACCGGGTCCTCATACGGATAGACCGCCTGAATATCTCCGCCCACTGCCGCCTGCAAGGATTTCAGACCACTTTCGATCTCCGCAGCATAAGGGGACTTGCCCGGCTCTACCATTAACACTTTCATAATTGTATATCCTCCTTCTTTTTCATTGCCGTACCGGGATCGGTTGGCGTTTTTTCCTGAGTTTTTGCCACAGAGAGCTTCCCCAGGACGGAAGGCTTCTCCTGGTTTTGGGGCGTAAAAATACCGCCCTCCGAAACCTCGGCGGCATGTTCCGTTTTGGTCTGTTCCAGTCCTTCAACCGTATAACCAGGTAAGAGAGTGCCGTGAACCATAAAATGACGCTCATATTCTTTCGGAATTGGCGGGGAAATTTCCGTGAATAAATGGGAATAGGCTTTCTTCCGCCCGTCCAAGTATTTTATGGCTGCATTCTTATCTGTATATCGTTTCTGGTTTTGTCCGGCAATCTTTCCTCCATATCCCTGCTTCGGGGAATGAATACGGACTTCCCATGTCACATACCAGGCAACCGGAATACTCTGTTTTGTTTCCCTGTCATATTTCGTATCTTCCCAAATACTGCAGGTCATCTGATAGACCCGGTTGCTGATTTTCTGATCCGCCCTCCAGTTATCGGTGTCTTTCCACTGATTGCCGGTATGTTCGATCTCCGGTGTACGAAGATATTCCAAAGCCCGGTTGATCGTCTGTGTCGCCGCTGCCTGCTGTTCCCACTGTTTTGCGGCAGCCACCACGAGTTCATAGGCTTTCTGCTCCCCGTCGATACTTCCTTGGCGCATAGCTTCCAGGCTATCGGTTCCCATTGTGATCAGAGTAGAAATGTCCACATTTTCACAAACTACGCTGTGTTCTATTTTAAGCTCTGATCCCGGCGTCAAGTAGTCGCCATATCGGTAGGCATGGTAATCCCTGTTTTCTTCCAAAATGCTGTTCACCTCCTGCTATATTTCCGGCTCATGGTTTTTTCTGGAAACCGTCTGAGCCGGTGATTTTTTATCTGTCGGTCTGTTTGCCGCAAGCTGATCCATCACGGAAGGACGGCCGACGCCGAACATGGATAGCTGACCGTCCGCTGCCTCACGAAGTTCAGAAACAGAGAGGGGAAGCGTTACATCAGCATGGGTCAATAGCTGTTCCCGTTTCAAATCCTGAATGATCTCGTCAAAAACGGCGTTGATCGCACGGCGTTCTTCCCCCACAGGGAAGGCTTTCAATACCTCCATTTCTCCGTCTTTACCGGAAACCAGGGTAAGGGCACAGTCGGCATGGCCTGCCAGATAATCCGATGTGTAGGGCAGTTTGTCCTTGATATAACAGGCAAAGGCTCTGGCTGTCATTTCCACATTGCTGTCCCAATAACCGCCGTCTTTTTCACATTCTTTTCCCATGCGTACTGAATTACGGTAAAAATCAGTTTCCGTCCGTCCAATCTGCGGAGCTTCCTGCGCCTGCATCCCGGAAAGCATACGCTCAAAAATTTCCAGCCGTTCCCGTTCACTTTTGGGAATTACCCGGCCGGTAACATTCTTCTTAAATGCGTTGATCTGTTCCACAGAGCCGGGTTCGCCGGACAAAAATGCTTCCCGCAAGACTGCGTAGGTTTCCATCTGTTCCTCATTGCCATACCGTTTCAGGGAGGCAAGAACCGAGGAATCCAGCCAGCTTGCCGCATTTTTCCGGGTGCGTTCTGTTTGTGCTTCCGTGCGCTTTGCTGCCTGTTCCGGTGTTTCCGGTTTATACTTCATGGTGTCAATGAGTTTTTGGAACGGCGCATAGAGGCGGGGCTGTTCTGACAGCATCCCTTTTGCGCCCATCTTTGTACCAAGATAATCGTCAAATCCATGCCACCATTCATGTGCCAGCGAACCGGCCCCGTGCATTTTCGTAAGATTGATGACTGTACGCAAAGGTTCATAATGAGCCGCAGCATTGCCGCTGCCTCTTGCACCAAAAGCGATAGCAAGCGTTCCCTGATAAGCAATATCTTTATCGCTGATCTTAAGGGCTGACGCCAGATCCTTTAGTGCTTCAAATCCCATGTTAAGGGAGGTCTGACGGTCGTTCTGGTTCATCCAGTTTCCAAACTCGCCGCCGCGGAACCCAAATGTATCAAGATAATGCTGTCCGGTGATCTCCACACCATTCCGGTAATCCGGCCCGGTACGTTTGACATGGGCGAGCTGGGGAGGGACAAACCGGATCTTTCCGTTTTTGTTCCTGCCTTTGGCAAGTTCCTGCACCCATTTCAGGGCAGCTTCTTTGGTCTCAAAATTGGTCCGCAGAATCGAATAGCCTTTTGTCACATAGTAGGTACCGGGTTTCCAGTCCTCATTTTTAGAATAGGTATGTTTCCCGTCGTTGAAGTGGATCGCATAACCTTTCGGTATTTTCTGCTCTTTGGAAACACAAAACTGTTCCTTTTTTGCTTTCTGAGTAAAGTTGCGCTCAAAATATTCAGCCGAGCGGATCAGCATGGTATTGGACAATTTGTTTGTGATCACAGGATTGTCCTGTCCCTTTTTCGTTGCCCGGTAATGGATTCCGCTTCCCCAGCCCTGTACCTTTTCTAAATATCCATTGTCAACGAAAAAGCGGTCATAGGCTCTCACAGCATCCTCCACAGTACGGACATCTGAAAGCACTGTCTGCAATTCCCGGACTGTTTTTATATATTCCTTTTGTCTCGCGGTCCGTTTTTCCGGGGTGTCATCCATGCGGTAATATTGAGGGGAAGCGTTTAAGCCGTCCCTTGCTTTTTTAATAAAATAGACCACGCCAAGAGGAATCCCTTCCTCCAGCATGGCTGCATAGTCCGGCTTTTTCCAGACATTATCCTTTTTCACAAATTTTTCGGCTTCGCGCTCATTCATGGCTTCCAGATCATCTGCATACAGCCCGCGGTCTTTCCACAGGTCTTTTTTCGCACCGCCGATCTTTTCGCCGAAATCTTCATGCACTCCTGCCAATCTTCATCACCTCCAGTCAGTGTAAAATTCTTATCGCTCCGGGGCAGGGCGGCGTTCTTCGTTTTTGTGAAGTTGTGGGAGGTTTCCTGTGAGCCGGTCAGTTTCCCTGCGGATCAGTTTGTCCAGAGCGTCTAAATCCTCCGGTGCAATGGCAAACTCCCGGTAATTTTCATACCACAGGCCCGTAGAGACTGCCGCGATGGGCGCGATTTTCTCCGAACCGGATGGAAGAAGGCGATACACAGGGGCTTCGTCATAAAGAAGCATCTGCTTTGCCGTTCCCTGTGGTATGCGGTACTTATCCATATCCGGGTTCTGGGCTGCCTCCATATATTGCATATTCAGGCGTTCTTCTAAATCCTGGGGCATATAACGAAATGCCTGATCCATCCACTGTCTGAACATCGTGGAATAGTGGTACTGCCATTCCGTAACTTGATTTGGGGCATAAGAAAATCCCCAACTTTTCAGAGCATCTTTTTCGTAAAGATCCATTTCAGTCCATTCTTTCAGGCTGACCGTAGCCGCTGAACCATCTTTGCGTTCGATATTGACGCCGCAAGGATAGAGGATATTTCTTTTTATATCCTGCCGCAGCGTGTCTAAATCCATCATCAGGACATCTCCGTACAAGTGACCGTCCTCTCTGCGTTCCGTATGAAACAGGAAAGCCCTCGCTCCGATAAACTCCGTTGTTGAGATCATTTGATGAAGGTCTGCCGTAGAACAATAAGCAAACAAAGCGTCGGAAAGCCACATGTGATTTTTCCCCATGATGGCAATGGAATCAGCCCCGGTATTTGTCGCCAGAGAACGCATATTAAATTCGCATTCCCTAAGAAAATCTCCGGCAAAAATATGGATCTCATACGCAAAGACGGATAAGTCTGTATCACGGATCAAATGAATCTGCGGTAGTGGTTCCTGATTCAATCAAATTCCTCCTTTCATGTGAACCTGACAATTACCGGCTTTCCTTATCATGGGAAGGTGCTGGCTGTTTTTTTGCCGGTTCCGTTTTTGCTGCCTGTTCCCGCATTGCTTCCAAAACAGAAGGGTGCCTTTCCGCAGTCTGTTCCAACCGGGCAAGGGTATTAAGTGCCCACTCCGCATTACGGTTAATGGAGGATATAAGGGCGCCCTCCACTTTGAAAGCACCTTTGAACACCCTGGCAACCTTTCCATTTTCTTTTGCGTTTGTCTCCGCAGGTTTTCCTTGAATAGCACGGCCCATATTTTTGAGATGCCGCCCCATTTCGTGATATTCCGTACTGAAAGCATCAATTCTGGCAACAGCCCTGTTGCTGGCCTGCATACTTTTTTCTGCTGCACTTTGAATGGACTCCAACACCGGTCTGACATGTAAAAACTGTGTGATCCCATTCAAAGCAACAGTACCGCGTTCCCTGAAATCGGCAAGGATATTCCTGCATCCGTTTATCATCTGGCCTTTGAGTTCGGAAAGACGGTGACGCATAACGGAAATATTCGTCTCCATAGCTTTACAGCTCTTTTGGAGAGCATCTTTCAGGGAATGGTTCTGTAACCCTTGCATTTCCTGACGCACTGCCTTTAGTTCCTTAGTTGCCTCCGAAAGACGCTGCTCCATCCCGGTCACATGCTCGATCAGTTTGGCAAATTCTTCATACCCCGGTGTATTGTTATCTTTTAGGAGAGCAAGCAGCTCTTTGACCTGCTCATTTTCCGCAATCGGCTGGCTATCTGTCTCCGTCATTCATCAATCCCTCCCATCTGCCGGTAGCTGCCCTCCGGCAATCTTGCCGACAATCTCCGGACCGGTTTCATAAATCTGCATGAGGCGTTTTGCTGTGCCGCAGGGCTGTGCAGCTCCGCTGGTCCAAAGACGCACTGTGGATGGGGCAACATTCATCAAAAGCGCAAAGCCCTTTTCGTTCATGTCCAGCTTTTTCATCAGCGATTTAACCATATCGGGGCCGTAGTCTGGACACCGGGAAGCCTCGGCAATCATCTGCAAAGCGGTATTTTCAATTTTTTTCATTTTCAAATCCTCCTGTTATTTGTTTTCCAGCCTTATGCCGGGACAAAGCTGATCTGGTTGTGTTTCATCCTTTTGGCAAAGTCCGGCAGCGAATAATTTACCCCGTCAATTTCTGCATGGGTGTCATCCAGACGATGACAAACAGCAAAATGCCTGTCCCCGTTTCCATAGAACAGGCAGAGTAAACCATTGTCAGGAATGGAAAACAGCGCTTTTCCGGCGCTGTCTGTAAAGCATATCTGTTGAGATCCATTCATGTTGAAATCCTCCCTAAATTGAAACAGCCGCCTCTTTTGGGCGGCGTTGGTGCTGGCTGGTTTGCAGTTGTTCCCGAACCTGCAGCAATTTCTCATTGTAATCTTTTCCTATCCGGGGAGGGTTGACACTTACCCGGATATGACGGAAACGTTTATCCTCGTGGAGCATGGTCTTGATTTTCCGGGCATTGACAAATCCGGCAAGGTCGTGGTCCATATAAAGGGTAACACGCCGGATCTCCGGGTGGCGTTCCAGGAAAGAAGTCAGCGCCACATGGGAAGTACCTCCCAAAGACAAGCGGTAACCATTCCATTTCCATCCCTCCAGCTCTTGAAGCGTTGCATGGGAAAGCGCATCAATAGGAGCTTCAAAAACTGCCACATGCCGGCTGCCCGGACTTTGCGGAGGATAGCAAAAGTTATATCCTTTGTCGCTGCCATAGACATCCTTTTTGAGATTGCCGCCGATACTGCGCATACAGGCGAACTTCGCTTTCCCGGAATCATCTTTCCCTACAAATACACAAACCGGTTCTCCATGATACCGGGCTTCGTAAAAAATCCCGGCTTGTAAACACTGGCGAATGACTTTTGAGCTGATCCCCCGTTTCTGCAAATAGGAGACCGCAGCGGTCGCGCAACGTCTGGCCCAGGGGAGAGAGAATGCTTTCTTTTCCGGTTCCTTTGATACCTGTATTTCTGCCGTATTTCGGTAGGCCGGTTCCTGCCGGATTTCTCCACCTACCAGAGCATGAACCGCATCCACAAGACCATATCCACGAATCTGGATCAGGTAGTCCAGCGCATTGATACTCCGTCCACGGCTGTTCCAGTACCAGTACCTTTTCCCGGTCACATATACCAGACTGTCATGCTCCTTATGCCGGAAATTAGGTCCATCCCGTTTCAGCACGCCGGGTTCATGGAATTGCAGGTAAGTAAACAAGTCAGCTTCCCGCGCTGCCTGAATCTGTTCTTTGGTTACGCCGGGCATAGTACCGGCACAGTGATTCTTTTCATCGTGCTTTGCCTCCTTCCTGTGATGGAATGAAAAAAGACACCCAAAGGTGCCTAACAGCCGTACAGATCGTGATTGACCTCGGCACGGTAATAGCTGTCCATTGTAGCCGGGGCATTATACAGCGCCGCCAGCAGATATGCTTTGATATTTCCGACCTTCGTCGTGTTCTTGTCGATACAGTCAAAGACATACTCTAAGTGGCCGGAATTGATCTTCAGGAACCGGCTCTTGACGATCTCCCTCGGAAAATCATCTCCGGCAATGCGAATGTAAGGGCGTTTCGACAAAATCACTTCAAGCATAAGTTCAAGGGCTTCGTCCAGACGTTCCCTGCCATACCGTAAGACCAGTAAGTCATATTCAATATTTTCTTTGATGATTTCACGATAGGCTTCTATCAGCTCTATCCGATCCATCCCATCCGTGCGGCTCGCCGCCTCCGGCTCTGCCGGATAGATTGATGGATAAGTTATTGATTTATCTTTTTTTGATTTTTTTGTTTTTAATGGATTAGTATTTAATTGTGCCGGATTTGCCTGTTCAGGTTCCGCCTGTTTAGGTTTTGCCTGTTCAGGTTTTACCTGTCTTGGATTTTCCCGTTTAGGTGAAAGCCCTGTGTTTTCGGTGCTTACAGGCTGCTCATGGATCGTATATTCAATGTCTCCCAACTGCCCGTTATCATAGCGGAGACGCTGTCTGGTGAGATAACCATGCCGCTCCAGTTCCTTCAGGGCAGTAGTGATAGAATCCACACCGTCCTTGCAGATATGGGCGAGTCCCTTCGTGGTATAATCCCAATCTTCCGGCAGCGACAACATAAGTGATAAAAGCCCCTTTGCCTTTAAGGACAACTCCGTATTGCGCAGATGGTGATTGCTCATTATCGTAAAGTCCTTTGTTTTCTCTACACGGAATACTGCCATTGTATCGCCTCCTTTCTTCGACTATTCCGTTACAAAGCATGATCCCTGTGGTCATAATGGAGATGACCGCCAGAGACCTTCGCATGGTTTTTCAGTTTCACTTCGCCCCGTTCCTGGCTCTCTAAAAATTTCTGATAGCCGGCATCTGTAAGGAACAAGCGCATCTTATCGCCTTTGTCGCCAACAGGGGAATCGTAAGACAATACATCAAAAACGATCATGTGCCTTACCTCCGGGTCAAAGCGTTCAAGTGCCATGATGTCATGCCCCTTCAATTTTTCTGCACCTGATTGCTGTCTGGCCTCGGCGATCTTTTCTCCAATCGTCCGGGCTGGATAGGGCAGACGGTAATTCTTCTGAATATCTTTTACCAAGTCCATGCACTCTGCATTTGACAGAACACGAAGTTTTGCCATAAGACCTTCTGCCGCCTCCCGCTGTTCGGAATTATTTGAATACCTCACGGTCATATAAAGTTCATTCAGGATCTTTGTCTGATAATCGCCCTCAACCTGAAAGAGCAGCTTTTTTCCATTTCGTTTAATTCCATGAAGATCTCCTTTCTCTTGAAAATAGGTATGAAAAAAGGGCGCCCACCTTAAAAGTGAAACGCCCACGGCAATCAGCGGTCAGACATAAAGCCGGACCGCTGGCACTATTAAATTTTGTCGTTAATAAAACAGCCTCCTTTTTTCTTTATAGTTTTCGTCAATTTTCAACTTGGAAAAGGAATTGAATAAAAGACGACAAACGCTCAAACCCCTTGAAAATAAAGGCTTTTTCTGTTTGTCGTTATTATACCGTAACGGCATTCCCATGCCAGTATGCTGGTTGATATGGGGGTGGCTCCATTGGAGATTGCAGAACGCCTTGGACATGAAAAGGTGGAAACAACGTTGAATACATATTCGCATCTGTATCCGTCTACGCAGAGTAAATTAGCAGGTTTGCTGGATAAGAAACATGAGGGAGAGGAGGAATAAGCGATGGCTGGTGACAGACATGGAAAACACAACACAACGACCATTTCTTTTCGGGTGAATTCTTATGAAAAAGCAACGATTGAAGAGCGAGTAAAAGTGAGTGGAATGAAAAAGCAGGATTATATCGTTCGGTCATGCATTTACAATCATGTATGTGTTGTTGGAAAGAAAGAAACGATTGAGATTATCCGGTCAGAAATGAGGGAAATGAGTTTGGTTTTGGAAGATGTGGCAAAAGATTTGAAGTCGGAAAAACCAGTTATTTCAGAACCAGCTCTGGATAGTATGACAGAACGATATCTTGCATTTTTGGAAGCAGCATTATGGATGCTGAAAGGTTCAAGTTATTTATGGGAGGATAAAAAGGATGGAAGAGAAAGTAATGAAGGAATGTAAAGTGCTGGCATTGTGTTCACAAAAAGGTGGAGTTGGCAAGACAACAAGTTGTGTGAATCTGGCAGTCGGACTTGCAAAAGCAGGGAAGAAAGTCCTTGTGATTGACAACGATCCGCAGGGAAGTATGACGGCAAGCCTTGGGTATCATAACCCAGATGAATTACCGATCACACTGGCTACTATTCTGACAAAGATTGTAGAAGACGAACCATTTGAAAACACACTGGGAATTTTACATCACCAGGAAGGAATTGATCTGATTCCGGCAAACATCGAACTCTCTGGAATGGAAGTTTCACTTGTAAATATTATGAGCAGGGAACTTGTCTTAAAACAATATATAGAAAGAATGAGAGAAGAATACGACTATATATTGATTGACTGTATGCCATCACTTGGAATGCTGACGATCAATGCACTTGCCAGTGTCGATGCAGTTATTATACCTGTCCAGGCGGCTTATCTTCCTGTAAAGGGTCTGGAACAGCTGATACGGACGATAGGAAAGGTGCGAAGACAGCTTAACAAACAACTGAAAATTGGAGGTATATTGATCACAATGGTGGATAACCGAACGAACTATGCAAGAGATATATCTGATCTGATTTTTGATACATATGGAAACCAGATTAAGATTTTTCCACAGAGTATTCCATTTTCAGTACGAGCAGCTGAGATCAGTGCGGAAGGAATCAGCATATTTGCGCATGATCCAAAAGGAAAAGTAGCGGCTGCATATTGGCAGATGACACAGGAGGTGCTTTGGGATGAAAGGTAGAAGTGCATCGAAGATAAAACTGACATCTTATGATGAATTACTTGGTGGAGGAGAAGAAACGAACGATATCCAGCAGGTTGCACTTGAGCATTTACATTCTTTCGAGAACCATCCATTTCAAGTAAATGATGATGAGGCAATGATGGAACTGGTGGAAAGTGTCAAAGAAGAGGGAATCCTTACAGCTTTACTGGTACGACCACTGGGTGATGGTGAATATGAAATCATCGCCGGTCACAGAAGGAGACATGCGGCACAACTTGCCGGTCTTAAAGAGGTTCCGGTTATTATCAGAAATATGGATCAGGATACAGCTGTTCGGGCGATGGTAGACAGCAATCTGCAGAGACCTAATATACTCCCAAGTGAAAAGGCATTTGCATACCGTATGAAGATGGAAGCAATGAATCATCAGGGAACATCAGGAGGTATCAGTGCGAAAGATATTGGAAAGAACGGAAATGACAGTGCAAGGCAGGTGTATCGCTATATTCGGCTCACGTATCTGATGAATGACCTATTAAACGCAGTAGACCGTGATGTGATTGGATTGCAGGTAGGTGTAGAGCTTTCCTATCTTGCGGTTCCAGAACAAGAGATGGTGGAGGAAGTGCATGAGAGTACCGGAAAATATCCAAGTCTGGAACAGGCGAAAAAAATAAGGCAACATCGAGAAGAAAAAACGCTGACAAAAGAGATTGTGCGGCTCCTGGTTATAGGAGAGCGTAAAAAGAAAACAACGGTAACATTAAAACAGGATGAAATTAAGAAGTATTTTCCTCCAGAGTATGATGAACAGAAGATACGGACTGTTATATGTCAGCTTTTGGAGGAATGGAGCAATCAGAATCATTGATAAGTACGAAGGGAGGGATGTGTCATGAGTATAAGAGCAACATTCCACTATTTTCAAGGAATGGAATGCGATATGTACAGTTTTTATCGTATTCCCAAACTGCTGTTTACAAGTGAATATTTTAAAAATCTCTCCTGTGAAGCAAAGGTGCTGTACGGACTGATGTTAGACCGGATGTCACTGTCCATCAAGAACCGGTGGTTTGACGAAGAGGACAGGGCATATATTTTCTTTTCGGTGGAAGAGATTATGGAAATGCTTAACTGTGGCAGGAATAAGGCGGTGAATTGTCTGAAAGAGCTGGATCAGGAAAAAGGGATTGGATTGATTGAGAAGAGACGGATCGGACTTGGAAAAACAAATGTTATTTACGTGAAAAATTTTAGCCTGACAGAATATCCAGATGAGCCAGCAATCTTTGATTCAGAAAAAACACTAGAAAATGTAGCAGAGAGAAAAGAAAATACAGAGACAGAAATAGAAGAATATGCGGAAAAAGAGCCGGAAAAGCCCGTAAATACACAGAAGTTTGAAAAACAAACTGTAATAATACTGAATATAATAATACTGAATTTAGTGAGAATGAATCCTATCAATATCTATCTGAACAAGAGAAAGGGAAAGATAGGATACAGGAGAGAAATGAGTATCGACAGTTAATTCATGACAATATCGAATATGAGATCCTTTGTCAGAGCTATGGAACTGGACGAGTAGAAGAGCTGGTAGAGCTGATGCTGGATGCAATATGTTCGACAAAGACATATCAACAGATCAATGGGGAAGCTGTGCCTACACAAGTGGTCAAGAGCCGTTTGCTCAAAGTCGGGTATGAACACATTCAGTATGTGTTTTTCAGTCTTGACAGGAGTACAAGCAAAGTGAAGAATATCCGGCAGTATATGCTGACTGTATTGTATAACGCTCCTGCAACGATCAATCAGTTTTATGATGCTGAAGTTCGACATGACATGTTCTGGGGCAAGGATATTCCGGATGGGTAAGAACTTTGTGCCCAGTGGGCACGAAGTTTAAAAAGAGATAGTCATACCTGGTAGATATGGTAAAATAACCTTGTGCCCAGTGGGCACAAAGTAGGAGGAAGAATTATGTTGAGATTTTTGATAAAACTGCCATTTCGAATTATTGCAGCTCCTGTTTGGCTGGTACTTGCAGCGGTGAATATTGTGCTGGTGTTCCTGGTTGGATTATCTGCTGGATTCTGCTATCTGATAGCTGGAATCTCTGTTGTGACAGAAGTCTTGAGTATTGGGTTTGGAATCAGCACGGACTGGACAATGAAATCAGCGATTCTTACGACAGTAGTGTTTGTTCTACTCCCACATATCGGTATGGGGATAGTTGCAGTGATTGAAGTTGTGAAATGTGGATTACAAGACTTTATTTTTGGATGATTGTGGAAAATATAGTGGCGCTATATGGAAAGGCAGAAATAAACAATGGAAGAATTATATAAAGTGATGGATGATTTGCTTGAGGTGGAATTTCAGATGAAAGCAGGGATGGATATTTTGAAAGAACTGGAAGAGTTTTATATGCTGGAAAAAGAAACCGAAAAATCGGATGCTAGAAAAGTAGCTGTGCTGATGAAAGGATATCTGCAGTCGATGAAGTCAAATATTCGAGAAATCATTCGTTATATTGATGACACGACACTTGAAAAATCAAATGATAAAAAGAAAGATAAACAGGAATCTACGAGTACCATACCAGAGGAAGTGCAGGAATTTGTGAATCTGACAATTACAGAGCATATGGGGAAAGCATATTCAGAATGGAAGTTAAAGCAGGATAAAGAGCCAGTAAGTGAGATTGATAAGAAATACCAGAAATTACTGGAAACGTTATCCCCAGAACAGGAAGAAGTGATTACGGAATACTGTAATGCAATTTTCAGCAGTGGAGCAGATACAGAAGAGTTTTTCTACCGACTGGGATTAAAAGATGGACTGAATCTAAAAAATACGGTAAAATCTGTATTAGAAATATTGTCGTAAATTCGGGATTTGATGGGATGGTGATATAATGTCAATAGCAAGAGATTTTGATGATTTTAAAGAAGAAATTGAGTTAGCTTTTGCTCAAAATGCTTGTGTGGAAATTGAACTCTATTCAATAATTGCAAGTGTAATTAGAGAATCTAAAAATAAGCAAAAATTATCTATACGAGATGTGTCATCAAGAAAAAGAAGTGAAATTTCAGCAAAATTTTATGGCCTTTCAGGTTTTCCAGATTTTGTATTGCTTGAAAGAAAAAAAGATCAAGATGCTGTTATATATGGATGTATAGAAGCAAAAATGCCAACAATAGCTTTAGGTGATAACGATGAACAATTACTTGGGCATATTAAGTCGTTTGGAAAAGTTATATATACCAATGGGTTGAACTGGAAATTCTTTAATGACAATGAAAAATGTTTTGATATAGAGCTAGGTTCCATTGAAGAAGGAAAAATTAAATGGAACGAAAAAAGAAATTGGGAAAATTTACTGAAAGAAATTGACAATATAACATGGTATTAAAACAAAGATTTAACTTCAAGTTTGCAAGCATGCCAATCGGTTGAGTCTAAAGAATAATTAAATCAATAAAGCCGGTGCAGGATTTTGATATCCAGTACCGGCTTTATTGATTTTTAAAGAGGTGCGGTGTAGAAGTTGATTATCAATGTAATCGCAAGAAAAAAGCAAGAATCTAAGCATGGAGTTTTTTTAAGATAATGTTAAAATAAATATATCGGTATTGAGAAAGGAGGCAAGCCTATATGCCTAAAACTACACTGATCGATTGTTGTATTAAGAAATATGCTTATCGAGAAGTATCACAAATATATCAGGAATTAGAGATATCAGGGGAAGGCCTGTCACAATCACAGGTTGAATTGATGAGGGATAAGTATGGTATAAATAGTTTCTCGCAAAGAAGAAATGACACCATGTTACGACTCCTGCGGCGTGCATTTATCAATCCATTTAATATCATTCTTTTAGTTCTTGGAATCATTTCACTGGCTACAGACGTGGTTCTTGTATCGAATTTTGCCAGAAATGCAACGACTGCGGTTATCATATTTTCAATGATTTTGATTAGCGGAACAATCCGTCTGGTTCAGGAACTTCGTGCAAAGAATGCATCAAAACAGCTAAACCGGCTGATACATGAAAGCATTACCGTACGGCGTGCGGGAGAAGTGAAAGAGATTCCAGCTGAGGAACTGGTGGTTGGAGATATTGTTCTGCTTGCGGCAGGTGATCGTGTTCCGGCTGATCTGAGACTCACCAAAGTAAGTGATCTATATCTCTCCCAGGCAGCGATCACAGGCGAAAGTGCGATCCTGGAAAAAAATGCACAGGCATTAAGCTACAGTAATTCAGAGTCCTTGACTCAGCTTGAAAATCTTGCATTTATGGCAACGACTGTCATCAGTGGAAAAGGTGAGGGCATTGTGCTTGCAGTCGGAAAAGATACACTATATGGTAGTTTTACGAAAGAAGATCCAGATGAAAAACAGTCTTTTCAAAAAGGAGCCAACTCTATTGCCTGGGTCATGCTTCGGTTTATTGCAGTATTGATTCCTATTGTATTCATACTATTGCAGATCACAGGTGGCAGGTGGTTGGAATCCTTTGCCTTTGCACTGTCTGTTGCCGTTGGCTTGATGCCGGAAATGCTGCCGATGGTGATCACAGCCTGCCTTGCAAGGGGCAGCCTGAGTATGAGTAAAAAGCAGACAATTATTAAAGACATTAATGCAATGCAAGGATTTGGTAGCATGGATGTGCTCTGCATGGATAAAACAGGAACACTGACCAATGAAAGTATCCTATTGGAATACTATATGGATGTGCTGGGAAACGAAAGTGGGCAGGTATTGGATCTTGCTTTTTTAAATAGTGCTTATCATTCCGGTGTATGTAATCCAATTGATAATGCAATTCTTGCCTGCCAGACGATGCCTGGGCATGAACAGCATTTTTCTGATCTTCTTATGCGGTATCAGAAAGAGGATGAAATTCCATTTGATTATTCCCGCAAATTTGTTAGTACACTGGTGACAGATAAAAATGGAGATTGCCAGCTTATTATGAAGGGTAATATTTCCCAGATTGTGTCTCGGTGTAGTCATGTGGAATTTCGTGGCAAAATCCTACCGATGGAAAAAAACGGGATGCAGAGTGTTGCTTCTGTAGTGGATGAGATGCTGCAGGATGGAATGAAAGTGATTGCTGTTGCACGGAAAAAGATTGAGAAACAGGATCAGATCATACCGACAGACGAAAACAATATGATCCTGATGGGATATCTTGCATTCTTTGATGCTCCGAAAAAGACAGCAAAGACATCTGTGGAGGCTCTAAAAAGACTGCAGGTAACACCGAAAATACTGACAGGTGATCAGGCTGATGTGGCAGCTTCTATTTGCCGAAGGGTCGGAATCCCGTCAGAAATCATATTGACTGGTGTAGATTTGGATCAGATGACGGACGATGAACTCGGCAAAACAGTAGAAAATAATCATGTATTTGCAGAATTAACACCAGGGCAGAAAGTCCGTATTGTTTCTGCTTTAAGGCAAAATGGACATACTGTAGGTTTTCTGGGAGATGGGATTAATGATATCCCAGCTCTTTGTGAATCGAATGTTGGTATTTCAGTAGATACAGCGGTAGATGCAGCGAAAGATGCAGCGGATGTCGTATTGCTTCAAAAGGATTTAGGTGTATTAGAGCAGGGGATTCTGGAAGGGCGTAAAACATTTACAAACATGCTCAAATACATTAAGATTACGGCAAGTTCTAATTTTGGCAATATTTTTTCTATTGTATGTGCCAGTGCATTCTTACCATTTTTGCCAATGACATCTCTGCAGATTTTATTATTGAATCTGCTGTATGATGTTTTATGTATCATCCTTCCATGGGATAATGTGGATGAGGAAGAAACACTCTCACCAAGAGACTGGTCCGGAAAGACGCTGGGACGATTTATGTTATTTTTTGGTCCTATCAGTTCGATATTTGATATCGTGACATTTCTGTTTTTGTATTATATTCTCTGTCCATTATTGTGTGGCGGTACAACGTATCTGAACATGGTAGATCCAGTGATGCAGTCGCAGTATGTTGCTTTGTTTCAGGCAGGATGGTTTTTAGAATCGATGTGGACGCAGGTTTTGATCCTTCATTTTCTCCGGACAAGGAAGATACCATTTGTGCAGAGCAGTCCTTCCATTCCGGTTGTTTGTACGACCTTTGCAGGAATTATTGTCTTTACTTCACTTACTTTTACCAAAAGCGCAGGTGTTATTGGATTGACGAAATTGCCAATCATGTATTTCCTGTTTTTATTTGTTGTAGTCTTACTCTATATGCTTCTGACTACGGTGGTCAAAACTGTTTATCAGAAGAAATATCATGAGCTGATCTGAAAGGAGGGAAACCATCATGAAAAAGAATATCAGTGTTATTTCCATGGATTCTGTTCTTCAGGAATGGCTCCTTCAAAAGCTGATCAAAGAACCACCGGAAAGTGACAGTGCGAAAGAACTGCTTTCCGGTATCTATGATATGGTGAGTGGCGAGATAAATTCATTACTGCTCAGCACTGCAAATAATTCAGAAATTGCATCTCTCAATCTTTCGGATGAGATGAAAATTGGGGAATTAGTAATCAATCCGAAAAGTAGGAGCGTTACCAGAATGGGCCAAGCGGTTTCCCTGACTCCTAAGGAGTTTGATATCCTGTATTTCCTGGCGGAAAACAGAGGAGAAGTATTTACAAAAGAGCAGATCTATAAGGCGGTATGGTCTGAAAATTATCTTTTAGATGACAGTAATATCATGGCATTTATTCGAAAATTGCGAAAGAAGATTGAACCGAATCCGGATGAACCAAAGTTTATACTTACGATTTGGGGGATCGGATATAAATTTAATGATAAGGTGTAAAACAGGCGGGCTGAAAGCAGTCCGCCAAATTTTTTGTAGTTCTTGCTAAATCGCAAGGAAATCGCAAGATTTTGGTCATGTGATTCTCCTTGCTTTTTTTGTATTCTGTAAGAGGTCGAAGGGAGGCGGTATGTATGGTATACACAGATTTTGTTTTAAGAATTTTCTTATCCGTGTTGCTTGGATTTTTTATCGGATTGGAAAGGCAGTTGACCGGGCATCCAGCTGGAATACGGATTAATGTTCTGATCTGTATGGGAACCAGTTTTTTTACCTTATTTCCAATGCTTTATGGTTCCGATCAGGTGTTTCGTGTAGGAAGCAGCATTATCTCAGGTGTTGGATTCCTATGCAGTGGTGTGATCTTTAAAGACAGCGGTACGGTAAGAGGAATGAATACGGCAGCAACACTTTGGTGTACAGCGGCAATTGGTATTCTTGCCAGCACAGGAATGTTTACAATGGCAGTTTCTGCAGCAGGCATTTTGATTGGTTCGAATCTGATTCTGCGTCCGTTTGCAAGAAAGCTGAATCCGATTGCTGCCGGAGATGAATCTGAAAAAGAATACTGCATCACAGTACTTTGTCAGGAAGATGCAGAACAGGAAATAAGACTTTTACTGATCAACAGCAATTCCAGTAAGACCTTGTATCTGAATCATCTGGAAAGTGGAGATGTTGTGGGGGATAAAGTCGAGATCATAGCGAAGTATTGTTCTGCGGGAAAACCGAAAAGCAATGTTCTGGAAGGTATTGTCGGTCAGGCATTGGAACTTCCGGAAGTAATCAGTGCAGGTTGGGAGGTGTTGTAGTTGAAAAAAATCAAAAGTGAAAGATGGATAATTTTTTTCATTCTTTATATTTTGTTTACTGCAGCATGCAGTTATGTGGGCCTTATATTTCCGGCTCACCAAATTTTGGTGATAGAGGTCTGGTATCAAATATCTGTGGTTGTTTGGATTTTTTTAGCAGTTACAATGGTGAAATTGCTTATCAGGCTTCAGAAAATAAATAAGCTCATAACGAGAGTAATCAATGAAAGGAGAAGAAAACCATGAATGTAACCTGTATCTTTTTTGGCATCATTTTCACGATTGCCGGTTTTATGTTTGCATGTGGAAAAGGCCATATTCATTTATCTTCCTGGAAAAACATGACGCAGGAAGAGAAAGATAAGATAAAAATTGTGCCGCTTTGCCGTAATATCGGTGAAGTCATTGCATTAAACGGTCTGATTTTTCTGCTGAAAGGTCTATGGCCAGGCTTTGAAAATCACTGGTTTGTGACTGCTATGATCTCATGGTTTATTGTGGCGGGATTTGATCTTTGGTATATCGAGAAAAGTGATCGATATTATAAAAAATAATTGCAAAACAAGGAGGTAAAGACCAATGAATAAGAAAGAAAATCGTATGGCTGTTCGTCAGGCAGCACAGCAGGCTGTGATCCGTGACGAGCAGAACCACCGCATCGAACATGCGGCCACCAATCCGATTAAGGAGGTTTTGAAGAGTCTGCACACAACACTTCGTGGACTGGATGCTGAAAATATAGTGGTAAGTCGGACAAAATATGGAACGAATAAAGTAACACATGAGAAGAAACAATCCCTTGCGAAACGTCTGGCTGGAGCATTTATCAATCCATTTACAGCGATCCTTTTCTGTCTGGCAGTTGTGTCTACTATGACAGATATGGTTTTTCCATATTTTTCTCTGTTAGGAAGTTCACCGGATGATTTTGATCCATTAACAGTGGTGATTATTCTGACTATGGTTATGATCTCCGGTACGCTTCGTTTTGTACAGGAATCCAGAAGTGGAAATGCAGCAGAAAAACTGTTATCCATGATCACAACTACTTGTACTGTTACAAGAAGAGAACAGGAAAAAATTGAGATTCCTATGGATGATCTGGTTGTGGGAGATATTGTACATCTTTCAGCAGGAGATATGATTCCGGCAGATGTCCGCATTCTGGATGCAAAAGACTTATTTATCAGTCAGGCAAGCTTAACAGGAGAAAGTGAACCGGTGGAAAAGACACCGAAGGTATGTGCACAGAAAGAAAGCATCACCGATTACAGCAATATTGCTTTTATGGGAAGCAATGTAATTTCCGGAAGTGCAACGGCAGTGGTTATCTGCACGGGAGACCGCACTTTATTTGGTTCCATGGCATCTGCGATTGCAGGTGAAGCAGTGGAGACAAGCTTTACCAAAGGTGTGAATGCAGTTTCATGGGTTCTGATTCGATTTATGCTGGTCATGGTTCCGCTGGTATTTTTTATCAATGGTATCACAAAGGGAGACTGGCTGGATGCTTTCTTGTTTGGTATTTCTGTGGCAGTAGGACTGACACCGGAGATGTTACCGATGATCGTAACAACCTGCCTTGCGAAAGGTGCCGTTTCTATGAGCAAAAAGCAGACGATTGTTAAGAATCTGAATTCCATCCAGAATTTCGGTGCCATTGACATTCTCTGTACAGATAAAACAGGAACACTGACACAGGATAAGGTTGTACTGGAATATCACCTGAATGTGAATGGAGAAGATGATACAAGAGTACTGCGCCATGCATACTTAAACAGCTACTTCCAGACCGGTTATAAGAACCTGATGGACCTGGCGATCATTCACAGAACAGAGGAAGAAGAGGCGGCAGATCCAAAGCTCCTCGATCTGTCAGAAAACTATGTGAAGGTAGATGAGATCCCATTTGATTTTGCACGTCGTCGTCTAACTACGGTAGTACAGGATAAAAAAGGAAAGACACAGATGGTGACAAAAGGAGCTGTAGAAGAAATGCTATCCATCTGTTCTTTTGCGGAGTGTGATGGTACTGTGCAGCCACTTACAGAAGAGGTTCGTGGGCGTATTCTGAAAACAGTAGACGAACTGAATGACAAAGGATTTCGTGTGCTTGCCATTGCACAAAAAAGCAATCCTTCTCCAGTGGGTGCATTTGGTATAAAAGATGAGTGTGAAATGGTACTGATCGGATATCTGGCATTTCTTGATCCACCGAAGGAATCTACGGCAGATGCGATCCGGGCATTGAAAGCACACGGCGTAACGACAAAGATCCTGACAGGTGATAATGATAAGGTAACACGTACAATCTGTAAGCAGGTTGGACTTGAAGTACGCAACATGCTACTGGGCTCTGATCTGGATCATATGACAGATGACCAGCTTGCAAAAGCAGTAGAGACAACAGAGGTATTTGCAAAGCTTACACCGGATCAGAAAGCACGCGTGGTTTCCATTCTCCGAGAAAATGGTCATACCGTAGGATTTATGGGTGATGGAATCAATGATGCCGCTGCTATGAAAGCTGCTGATATCGGGATCTCCGTAGATACTGCGGTAGATGTGGCGAAAGAATCCGCAGATATCATTTTGCTGGAAAAAGATCTGATGGTTCTGGAAGAAGGAATTATAGAAGGACGTAAAACTTATGCCAATATGATCAAATATATCAAGATGACGGCCTCCTCTAACTTTGGAAATATGTTCTCTGTATTAGCTGCTTCGGCACTGTTACCTTTCCTTCCGATGATGAGTGTACATCTGATTTTCCTGAATCTGATCTATGATCTGTCCTGTACAGCAATTCCATGGGATAACGTAGACGAAGAGTTTATTGCAATACCGCGGAAATGGGATGCTTCCAGTGTGGGAAGCTTTATGATCTGGATTGGACCTACAAGCTCGATTTTTGATTTTACAACTTATATATTCATGTACTTTGTGTTTTGCCCGTTATTTGTATCAAAAGGCGTTTTATTTAATGATCTGGCAGCCCATTACAGCGGTGCAGAGCTTGCTGCTATGCAGGCACGGTATATCGGAATGTTCCAGGCAGGATGGTTTGTGGAATCCATGTGGAGCCAGACATTAGTCATCCACATGATTCGTACACCAAAGCTTCCGTTTATCCAGAGCCGTGCATCAGTACCGGTAACATTACTTACCATGACAGGTATTGCAGTTCTGACAGTGATCCCATTCACACCATTTGGAGCTGCACTTGGTCTTGTTGCTTTACCGGCATCATATTTTGCATATCTGATCCCATGTATTCTGCTGTACATGATGCTGGCAACAAGCTTGAAAAAAGCATATGTCCGCTATTATGGCGAACTGCTCTAGGAGGTGGAAAGAATGAATTGGAAAGAATTATGGATGACACTTTTTGGAACTTGTGATTGGCTCGGACTCAATATGGGATTCTGGGTATCTATGGCTGCTGTGCTGTTGATCGTAATACTCATGAATGTGGTATTCTGGGGAATAAAGCCAAAGAATAAAAAGTAGTCTGATTGAAAATGTAGTGTTAGTTGTTGAGGTGTCGGGAGAAATCCGGACACCTCAAATTATAGATAGATATTTATGTTTTATTAAAAATTATAAAATTTTACACAAGTTTAATGTGTAAACAACCTGGATTTGTTAATAAAGAAGTATTATAAACAATTGTACATTGCATTTATGCTGATAAAGAGGTAAAAGAAATTGAAAAAGAAAGATAAGATAAGAAGAAAAGAAAACTTACAGCGTATGCTCACGGACAGCGAGTTCACTGTAAAAGGGAAATGTGTAATAAGTCTCATGTTGACCAAATTGGATATTATTAATACATTTTTGCTGATGAAATACAATAGAACTATTATACAGATGAAAACAGGACGAGTGAAAGGATACGATAGTGTTTGTAAAAAACTGTCGAAAAAAGGGTTGGAACTTGATCGTGAGATTGCGTTAGAAAAAATAAATGATCTCATTGGTGTAAGGGCAATCTGTTCTTATGTAGATGACATTTACCGGGTGGCGGATCTGTTGGAAAAACAGAAAGACATTCGAATAGTCAAAGTGAAAGATTACATCAAGCAACCGAAAAAATCCGGTTATCAGAGTCTCCATATGATTTTAGACGTAGCTATTGCTTTTCAACAAGAAACACAGTGGATTCGTGTAGAATTGCAACTTCGTACAGCTGCGATGGATTATTGGGCCAATTTAGATCATCAACTCAGATATAAAAGAGGAAAAAAAGAAACGGATATGATTGATGAAGAGCTTCAACAGTGTGCGGAAGTGATTACACAGTTAGATCAAAAAATGTTGGAGGTACGAAAAAAAATTGATAGAATATAGTCATATAATTAAGATATGAGAAAACACCAATTTTCGGATTGAATTAATGACCGGAATGAGGGTGTTTTTTTATTTGAAATATAGATGGCAATAATAGTTGTTTATCAACCTTGTGCCCAGTGGGCACGAAGTTGGCACAGTCACTATGGTGTCAGGAGAAATCCTGACATCTTTTTTTATGTCTTTTTACACTTCAAAAAATAATTTCAAAAAATTTCTAAAATCATGTCCGATTTTGTCGCTCCCAATACAGAGTATATGGAAGGCAAAATGAAAATCCTCTGATTTCCAAAAATCACAAACGTAAAAGAGGTTCAGACAGTTCTTCCGATTGCACCTTGACAATTGAAGGAGCTGATACATCTTGAGGAACATGCTTACCGGAGATAATCCGGCTCGTGCAGGCGAAGACTCCTAGGGGAAGAGCGAAGCAATAATGATACCACCGAAAGGTATAGGACCTCTGCTGAAACAGAGACTGTGGCTGTATTTTTGCAGTCGGGTTATCTGGAATGATAACGATCAGATGTATATGTACAGACAAAGCCCAAATGCGAATACTTAGATTTTCTTATTTATATTACAGGAGAAATCCTGTAGCAAGTGAGGAATGGTTCGACTCCATTCCTCATTTTTTCGTGCAGAAAATGCATAGATTATTATCCTGCTTGAAATACCGGGGAAAGGTGTTGCAGGAAGAAAGGGAGGACAAGAAGCATGAATACGATTGTTTTAATAGGTAGACTTGCCAGAAATCCAGAAACTAAGCTGGCATCTACGCAAAAGGGACAAACCAAAGTATCCAGGTTTCCACTGGTAGTAAAAAGAAATCGCACCAGCAAAGCATTTGTAGTGATGATCACAGCTTATGGAAATAATGCAGAATTTGTAGAGAAATATCTTGAAAAAGGAATTAAGATTGCTCTTTCCGGAGAGTTGGTAATCTCTCAGATCAAAGATGAACAGACTGGAACTGCATCCTATTATACCGAAGTCATTATGGATAATGTAGAGTTTGCAGAAGCCAAAACAAAAAAAGAAGAATCTGACGGATTTCAACCAGCAGAGAAAGATTCCATTTGATATACCAGAAGAACTTGAACAGGAAATGCCATTTCGATAGGAGGACAAGATTTATGAGAAAATACTTTTTAGAATTATTTGCAATAGGATTGGTTGATTCAGAAGGAAGAATCAATAAAGAACATATGACAAGTGATGCACTTATGACTGCCATGAAAACAATGGAAGAGCTGACACAAATGAAAATGAGTAGCTTGAAAAATCGCGGAAAAGCCCATAAATAAAGGCTTTGCGGGATGTCGAAAAGACCAAATGGAGTGCAAATGGAGTTTAAAAATTATTTTTTTCTCTTGTTTATATTCTAGATTCACCTGCAAATTTCGTGAAATCAGTTATTCTCATAAAATAAAATTAGAGTAAATATGAAGAACAGTTTGTTTTGATTGAAGTGATTTTCGTCAAGGCAGACTGTTTTTTTGTTGCCTGCATTTAGAAAACAGATACCACAGAAAGGTTCTTTATTTTCGATGAGCTTAAACTCCATGACACAGTAATCACACTGATGGAGAATTAAAAAACAAGAAAATTTGATAAATTTCGGAAAATGATGTCCGATTTTGTATCTGCCAGTACAGAGTATATGAAGAGATAAATATTCAAAACACAGGAGGTACTGATTATGCAGAACAAATTATTTTTAAAGGCAGCCGATATATGTGAACTTCTGGAAGTAAAACAGACATCGGCTTATGAGATCATCGGAAATCTGAACAAGGAACTGGAAGAACAGGGCTACCTGACGCTTAGAGGAAAGGTTCCGACAAAGTATTTTGTGAAGCGTTTCTACGGTGTGGAAGATACTTGTGAGATTCCACAGGAAGAGGGAAAGGAATGGTTTCATGCGTAAGAGAAAAATGTATTTATCAGTGGAAGACATTGCAGAACTCTTTGGATTATCAGTTTCGTTTTCTTACCGGGTGGTGGAAAGAATGAATGCCGATCTGGCAAGCAAGAACTATTATGTGATTCTCGGTCGGGTGCCAACCCGCTATGTAGAGGACAAGATCTATGGTCTGGAACACGTTGAGCAGTATTTGAAGGAGGATAAAGCGGTATGAGTATGATGCAGGAAAAAATGTATATGGATGTGGATGATGTGTGTGAAATTCTTGGAGTTTCAAAAACTTATGCATATAGTCTGATGCGAGAATACAACAAAGAATTGAAGGCAAAAGGATATATTGTAGTAGCTGGAAAAATCTCTACGAAATTCCTGGCAGAAAAGATTTATGGCATGAAAGTCGAGGATTAGTAATGGGGGTTTACAAAGAAGGAAAAAACTGGAAAGTACAGGCCTATTACAAAGACTGGCAGGGAAACCGAAAAAGAAAACAGAAAAGAGGATTCAGGACCAAGGGTGAAGCTAAGGAATGGGAAAAAGATTTCCTACAACAGCAGAGCCAGGGTGTGGACATTGAATTTGGAAATTTTCTGGAGATTTATTACAAAGATATGGATGTCTATAATCCGTTTCAAAGCCGCAAATAGTGTGCAATGCATTGGTTAGCTTGTCTCGTGTGTAAAGTGGAATAAAACCTTGTTCTTGTATATCGGCGAAATTCATTGTTTTCAATTTATCCAAGATTGCCTCGTAGCTGAAGGCATTTCCCAGATCTCTTTCGAGGTAACGATATATCACCAATGCAAGAAAACAGATAAGGAAATGGGCTTTTATGCGTACGTGATCGTGAAGAAAAAACCTTACATGAATTGTAAGTGGTGTGATTTGTCTTTATTTATTATAATTATAATAAAGTATAAGAAAGGTCTGGTGTCATATATGAGTCGTTATGAAAAATTATTAGAAGTACGAAAATTACATAAATATTATTCCAAAGATGTTGTGTCCACAAAAGCACTTAATGGAATTTCTTTTGATGTTCTTAAAGGTGAATATCTAGGTATTATGGGAGCTAGTGGTTCAGGAAAAACCACATTATTAAATTGTATTGCAACAGTAATTAAACCTACTTCTGGACAAATTTTACTTTCAGGAGTAGATATCAGCTCTTTTGATGGAACTAAATTATCTGAATATAGAGGTAATAAAATAGGTTATCTTTTTCAGGATTTTGCATTATTAGATAATTTAACAGGTAAAGAAAATATATTGTTACCATTGTCTATTCATAATGTAGCAATGGTTACTGCAGAAAAAAAATTAAATGAAATTGCTAGTTTTTTAGGTATTACTGATGTCCTTTCAAAGCTTCCATCGCAAATGTCTGGAGGACAAAAACAACGCGTTGCCGCAGCTCGATGTTTGATTTCTGATCCTGACATTATTTTAGCTGACGAACCAACAGGAGCATTAGATACTAAAGCAGCAAGGTTACTGATGGAAAAATTATCTGAGATTAACCAAAAAGAGGAACATACAATTTTAATGGTTACTTACGATCCAAATGCAGCTAGTTTTTGCTCACGTATTTTGTTTATTCAAGATGGAGTTATTTTTCATGAGTTGCGTCGTAACATTTTTGAAGAAACAAGAGAAGATTTTTATTCTCGAATATTACAAGTAATGGCGCAATTAGGAGGAGGGAGCGCTAATGTTTTATAAACTTGCATGGCGAAATTCAAAGAGAAGTCGAAATGAAAACTTAATTTATTTTTTTACAATGGTTATTGCGGTAGCAGCATTTTATATAATTCTCTCTTTGAAAGAACAAGATGTTATTCGTTTTTTAGGAGAAATAGAAAGTGATGCGGTACAACGTTTGCTTACTAATTTAATGCCTACAGTATATTTTTGTGTATTATTATTTGTATTTTTTCTTGTAGTTTTCGCAAATAAATATCAACTAGAGTGTCGTAGTCGAGAATTAGGACTTTATTTAATGTTTGGTATGACTAAGAAACATTTATTCATTCAGATAATGGTAGAGGGAATTATTACGTCATTTTTAGCTCTTCTTGGTGGCTTGCTTAGTGGTACGTTTTTATCTGAGATTACAAGTATTGCGACTGCTCGTTTAGTAGGGTACGGTATCATTGTTCATCAATCGAGCTTTTCGATTAGCGCAGTGATATTTACAATATTAGGATTTTTACTGATTCAATCAGTAGCGCTATTTCTTTTATGCGGTAAATTATTTCGTAAAGAATTGTATCAATTACTTTATGGAGAAATTGCAAAAAAGCATTGGAATGGGAATGCTTATATAAGTTTTTTATCTCTTATTTTAGGGTGTGTATTTTTAATTGTAGCATATTGGATAGTATTATCTCATTTTACCGATGGAATTATAATTTTATTTATATCTGTGGTATTAGGAATTATTGGTACTATTTTATTTATTAAGGGAACAGCAAGGCTTTTAAGTGTTATGGCTACAACTAAAAAACATAAATCAACAAAGAGCCTTTATACTTTTACTTTAAGACAATTACAGGAGAATGTAGTTTATAAATATATTTCTATTAGTGTTGCATCTATTTTAATGATGTTAACTATTATGCTTATTGCTGACGGTTCAACGCGTATTATTTCAAATGGAAATGAATTGACAAAAGAATCATCAGTTTATGATTTTACAATAGTTGGAGAAGAACAAACTGTTCAGCAATGTCTTTCAAGTAAAGAATTAAAACCTTATGTAGAAAATTTGAATCGAATGGAGATTGGAGAAATATCTTCAAAGTTATCAGTAGATTGGTCTATTTTAAGAGAAAAGGTGGTTCAAAGTTTACCGTCAGATGTATTAGATTCTGCAACACAAGAAGCAACTGGTTATAGCTTTGGGCCAGATCAGCCAGCCTCACTTAACCTCTTAGGTTGTATTGATACAAATACATCTCCACGTATAATTCCAATTTCGTCATATAATCGCTTATTAGAAGCTATTGGTGAAAAAAACATAAATCTAAAAAATGAAGAAATGATTTATTATATCAACCCTGATTTTTTAGGTAAGGCACAAAAGGATACCATATCATTATTAAATAATATTGTGTCTGATAGCGAAGCAAATGGACAAGGTTTAATTTCTATTAAGGGTAAATCATATTCACTTGTACCTAATGTTACATTGAAAGGTTTGACTGCAGATGAAAATATTAAAATAATGTCAGCACTGATTGTATCAGATGAAATGTATTCATATTTAGTAAATCCAAACACAACTACTGTTTATTGGAATTTCTGTATTCCAGATAAATTAGTAAAAGAAAAAGGATTGATATTATCTATTATGGAAACACAAGATTTATTAAAACCATCTGGATTATATTATGAAAGTTATCTTAATAATTTTGGGAGACAATTATTTTATATTGTTTCAGGAGGTTATACTGATTTGTATATGGGATTTATGTTGTTGATAATTGCCTGTGCGTTGTTAGCGTTACAATTTTTAACTCAAATGCAATCTACAAAGTCAAGATATTTAACTTTATCCATTTTAGGCGCAAACCGTAAGCAGATTAAGCAATCCATTAAACAACAGGTTTTATGTTATTTTTTACTTCCTTTATCTTTAGCATGTGTTAGTGGGGCCGTTGGACTATATACTATGCAAAAACATTTGCATTCTGCCAGTGCACAAACTGAAAATGCCTATCCATTATTGATTGTTATGTCAATAATTGTTATTCTTGTTATTGTTGTTTATGGAATAGCTGTGGCCAAAACAGCTATTCATGAAATAGGTAAAATGGAATATAAAACTAATGCTTAAAATTAAAATTTTTAAAGAGAAAGGCGATGATGTTGTATTGGCTCGAATTGCTATAGTTGAAGATGATGTTTACATGAGAGAAGAATTAGAAAATTTGTTAAAAAAGAATGGATATGAAGTATTTAGTATTTTAGACTTTGAAAATGTAATATCTTGTATAATTTCATATTCTCCAGATTTAATTTTACTAGATATCAATCTTCCTTTTTATTCAGGATTTGAATTATGTAAAGAGTTAAAATCTAAGCAACTTGGTACAGTATTGATTTTAACAGCTAGAGATAGGTTACAAGATGAACTCCATGCATTAGGTCTAGGTGCAGATGATTATTTAACAAAGCCATGTAATATGGAACGATTGCTTGCTCGAATTAAAAATCTTTTACGTCGTACAGAGGAACAAGTAGGACAAGGCCTACTTAATGTACAAGGTTTTCTACTTGATCCTAATACTTTCACTTTATATATAGGAAAGACATCATATATACTTCCGAAAAATGAAGGGAAAATATTACTTACTCTTTTGAAAAATGCTCCAAATATTGTAACGAAAGAAGAACTTTACAATATACTTTGGGGAACAGATGAATTTATAGACGATAATGCATTACAAGTGAATTTAGTTAGACTACGAAAAACTCTTGCTAGATTTGGTCTTGAACAGCGTATAGAAACAGTACGTGGTCAAGGGTATCGTATGAAAGGATAGATGGAATATATGAAAAAATTAAAAACGCTTAGTATCTATATTTCTTCTTATCGTATTTGGGTTTTAACTCTTTTAGGTATAGATTTGTTTTTTGCATTTCTTATTTGGGCAGTTTGTCCTAATAATTTTGTAAGCTATATTGGATTGATACTTTTAGTTTTATTTTTAGTTATCGTTATTCCCTTAAATATATCAATAAGAAAATATCATAAGGCAGATATTATCTTTAAGAATTTCTTATCTGATCCAAGTGAGGTAAATGAGTATTTATTAACAGAAACAATTCCTATAGTTTTTCATTCTTATATCAACGAATTAGGAAATCATTTGAGAAAACAACAAGAAAACTTAAATGACCAAAAAGTAAAAGTTTCTGATTTTGAAAGCTATATTGAAAATTGGGTACATGAAATTAAAAAACCTGTATCTCTTATGACTTTATTGTTAGATAATAGAAAAAATGAAATGTCAAATATGGTACATCAACGAATGCTTTATGTTCGAGATCAAACTCGACAGGACATAGAACAGATACTTTACTTTTCACGACTAGGAGCTACTCATAAAGATTATTATTTTGAAAAAATATCTTTGAAATCAATTTGTCAAGAATCTATTGAAGATAACAGAACTTTACTTGAAGAAGCGGGATTTTCTATCAACTATTCTGGTAACGAAAATGTGGTTGTATCTGATAAAAAAGGATTGATGTTTATTTTAGGACAAGTCATTAGTAATAGTGTGAAGTATTCTACAAAAAAAGAAATTCCTATACTTTCATTTTCTATTATGGAGTCTCAAAATGAGGAAAACATTTTATTGTCTATCAGCGATAATGGTTCCAATATTCCTGAGTCAGATATACCTTTTGTATTTGACAAAGGATTTACTGGAAATACTGGAAGTTATTTAAGCCGTTCAACAGGTATGGGATTGTACCTTGTTAGAAAAATGGCAAATGATTTGTCTATAGATGTAGAAATAAAGAATAATTCTTATGGTGGAGTTACTATAATTTTATTTTTTCCTAAAGTTAAAAATTCTTTGAGGAGGTAATGTATAATGCAAGAACAAAAAAAAGAAAAATTAAAAATTCTAGTTATTGATTGGCTAATTATTTTAGGAGTGTATTTATTTGTACGTTTAATGTTTATTATGTTTGGACTTCACTTAAATAATACATTGTTACGAATTTGTCTTGCAATATTCCCTTGTCTTTTAGGGGGGCTATATCTATACCGTGTTTATAAGCAAGAATCCATTGGGTTTTATTCATTAACCCTTATCGTTCCATCAATAATCGAGAAAATTGTGGTGTATTTGTTAGGTGCTTACTTATATGATATATCTTCGTTAAACATGATTAAAGTAATGGATATGATTGGTAGTAATCAGCCTTATGTGAATGTTGACGTAAGCCAATCAATTTGTTATTTGGTAAATTTATCTTTTTTTAATTGGAGTTATATTATCTTGAGCATTGTATTTTCATGTAGTTGTGTATTTTTTTGGGTAAAGATTTGTAAAAAAGAATATGTAAAACTTCTATAAGAACCAATATAGACTTATAAAAGTGATTGTTAAATTAAAATAAGTTCTAAACAGGGGGGCTTGTATTATGGAAAGCTTTAAGAACAGTTCTCTACCATCAAACTCCACCTAATAGAACTCTATTAAAAATTGAATATGTTTTGGCTTTCATGGCTCGTACAAACAATATGTTTTGTGCGTTTACTTTTTTCATACCCGAAAAACTTTTTTAACTTTTTTCAAAAAAGTGTCGGAAATCACGCCTCACTGGATAGTGTTATGCGGAAAGAGGGAGATACCAACTTTTGCACAATACTAGGGGGTGTGATGATGAAACCAATGTCATTAAGTTAACATTGTTCCAACAATAAAACCGCAAGAGCGATTGAGAAATTATTTTCTTCAATCGCTTTCTTTTTAATTTTAGGCATCACAATAAGACAGATCTAAGTCTGTCTCAGACTGTAGACAAAGTCCCGGTATTTGCCGGGACTTTTACTATGAGCACTGTCTTCTGGTATAATAGAATTATCAGAAAGGCGGTGTTTTTTATGATGACGAAAAATGCAGACAAGAAACGA
>OIOO01000057.1_pt1 | contig 28031 bp, 18 predicted proteins | sample 1585511 | NCBI WGS metagenome assembly OIOO01 (sample SAMN02674698, study PRJEB24791) | human gut metagenome, SKBSTL036 | isolation source: stool | host: Homo sapiens | place: USA
GATTACACTATTGCAGACATTCATAAGCTCCTCTGAATCGGTGGAATAGAACAGAACCGCTTTTCCTTCTTTTGCAAACCGTTTCGTGATGTTAAACATTTCTTTCTTCGTACCAACGTCTACACCACGAGTGATGTCATACATTAATACGATATCTGGTTCTGTAGCGACCTCTTTCGCCAGAACAACTTTCTGCTGATTTCCACCACTGAGAGTTCCTGTCAGTGTTTCTGAAGATTCCGCTTTGATTGCCAATGTTTTCATTCCCTCTGCAACAAGTTTCTCTTCCTTCGCTTTAGATAAAAACAAACCATTGGATATCTTATCCAGACAAGGAAGTACAATATTTTCACGGATACTCTGCTTAAGAGTAAGTCCCTGTGTTCCTCTTTCTTCCGGAATAAGGGCAATTTTTTCTGCCATTGCCTTTGTCGTGCTGTTCAATTTTACTACGCGACCTTTTATCTCGATTTCTCCCTGATATGGCATTAATCCGAACAGGCACCTGAACAGTTCCGACTGTCCCTGTCCTGCCAGACCACCTACGCCCAGGATTTCTCCTGCTCTCAGATCAAGATTGATCTTCTGGAGCATATGACCGCAGTTTACATTTTTCATGGAAAGTAATACATTATCTTTCTGTGTGAAATTTTCTTTCTCAGGATAATATCCCCCAATCTCACGACCAAGCATAAGAGATACCAACTGATCAGAATCAGCTTCTTCCATTTTCAGATCTGCTACATCTGTACCTGCACGATATACGATTACCTTGTTGCACAGAGAACGAATTTCATCCAGCCTATGTGAGATAAAAATAATTACTTTTTTCTCCGCTGCCAGACGACGTATAATATCCATCAGCCAATTGGCCAGCTTATCCGGAAGTGCGGAAGTTGCCTCATCAAAAATAATAATATCGCCGTCCCTGTTCAATGCCTTTAAGATTTCCAGAACCTGTTTCTGTGCCAACGGAAGTGTTTTTACTTTTGTTTTCGGATTAATTGGATCTACATCATACTTCTTGAATAATTCAAGAGTTCTTTTTTCCAAATCCTTATAATCAACTCTTCCGATTGCATTTGTGTCATAAAAACCAAGAAATAAATTCTCTGCAATAGTCAGCTCAGGAACAAGACTCAGTTCCTGGTAAACAGCACATATTTTCTGTTCAATGGCATTACGGGTACTGGTGATGTTCAGTTTTTTACCCTCGAAATATATTTCTCCGGAGTCTGGCTTATATTCACCACAGAGGGTTTTAATCAAAGTACTTTTGCCTGCCCCGTTTTCACCCAGAAGAGCTACAATGTCACCTCTGTCAGCGTGAAAGTTTGCATTGTCCAATGCCTTAACTCCGGGAAAGGACTTACACACATTTCTCATTTCAAAATCAGACATATTTATCCTTTCTGGTTTTCCCCGAAAAATACGGCAGGATCATTGGCTAACGATCCTGCCGCATTCAATCATTCAGTCAATAGTTTAAATGTTTATTTTATTAAGTTTATCTTTATTCTTCTCCTGTAATAACGCTCATCGGAATGTCAAGGCCAAATGTGCTCGGTACTGCCGGCCAAATCAGTTCATCCGGCTGATCTTCGAAGTAGTTAACACCTTCTTCTGCAAGCTCGATCGGAACATCGGAGTATTCGCCCATATCATATCCGTTGGATGTTGCAATAAATGCACAGTCAATGACTGTTTCTTCATCCATCTCCTCGCCATCCATAATACGGATTGCATAGTTAAGAGCTACCGCACTAAGACCTGCAATGTAAACATCGATGATACCTTCTGCATTATTTGCTTTTAATGTTTTCAGGTTTCCATTGTATCCACCACCACAGCTTACCGGAATGTCAAGTCCAGCTTTACTGAATGCATTTACTACTGCTGAAACATAACCCTGTGTTGTAACTGCATCAATATCAGGATTTGCAGCAATGATACTTGCCAGTGCCTGCTCACCTTTTGCAGGATCATAATCATCTACATAATCAGATACGATGTTGATCTTGTCATAGGTTTCAAACATTTCTTTGGAAGCACTGTATTCCAGTTCTGCCTCTGCAGCTCCCTGAAGTCCCTGATCAAGAACTACATTTCCTTCTCCTCCAATTGCTTCTGCCATCCATTTTGCAAGAATCTTATAGGATCTTCCTCCATCAATTCTGATGTGCCAGCAGTTGTCATTAGATACAGATGCAGGCTGGTCAAAAACTACTACTTTAATTCCGGCATCACATGCACGCTGAATCGCCTGGTTAACACCTGTTTCAGAAGCCGGATCTACAAGAATACAGTCATAACCCTGAGCTGCCATTGCGTCAATGGATGCTGACTGGGATTCTGCATCATTCTCACTGTTTACGATGGTAAGTTCACATCTGCTTGCATATGGTTCCTGGGATGCAACATATTCTGCGATAGCTTCCATCTGCTGTCTCCAGTCGTTTCCCATATAAGAGTTGCTAAGCGCGATTTTATATTTTTTTCCTTCCGGATTGATCTTCGCTGTATCAGAATCTTCATCTGCTGCCGCGTCATCAGATGGATCCTCTGCCGTTTCCTCCGTAGTTTCCTCTGCTGCGTCCTCTGCTGCCCATGCACCAACACTTCCAAACACTGTTGTTGCTACCATTGCTGCACTGAGTAATCCTGCTAAAACCTTTCTCTTCATTTGAAATACCTCCGTTTTTCTTTTTTTATTTTTAAGTTTTTGCTACTTTAATCAATGAATTCCCCACGGGAATTTATTCAATGCAACCGCCCCATTGGCAGTTACATGAAGCATACGTTCCAGCCTTACTCCTGTTTTCCCCAGCTTTCCCGTATACATCTGTGGTTCTATACACACTACCATATTTTCTTCAATGACCGAGTCATCTACAAATGTAAATCTCGGATTCTCATTTACATTACATCCAATCTGATGTCCCTGATAACTGCAGAATGTCATGTTGTGTTTCTCATAAACTTTCTTCATGATCTCATTCACTTCGCTGAACTTCCTGCCAGGATAAATTGCTTCCATTCCTGCCTCAAAGGCATCTCTTACTGCGTTGAAATATCTAAGTTGTTCTTCGTTCGGATTTGACCAGAATACAACTGAATTAGAACAGTCTGCCCAGTAACCATTTACTCTCGGGCTGATATCCATAATGGAGATATCTCCTCTTTCTACTTTTCTAGATGTAGGTCCCAATGGATAATCACTTAATCCTGTGTTAGGTCCCGTTACCAACTCACCCACGAAAGGTGTGAGGCATCCAGCTGCATGGGAAGCTGCTTTCTGAACTTCAAACCAGATATCCAGCTCTGTGTAATTTCCTTCATTCTGAGAAATCTCATAAAGCTTTTCCTGTGCTGCATCTGCCACTCTGGCAGCTTCCGCAAGTCCTCTGATATCTTCGATGGTTTTTATATATCTGGCGGATTTTAATACCTGGGTGGCATTTTCAAATGTACACTGAGGGATCACTTTTCTAATCACTGACATGGTACACTCGGGGATATAATTCTCTTCAATTCCTACCACTAGGCTCTTTCTGCCGTCTGCAGCTTCTCCCAGTGCACATTCCAGATTTCTCTTATAGTTATCATCCACATCATTGCTCTCTACATGTGTGAATGAACGGAAATAGGAGGCATTAGTGATTCCTGTACGAATAATCTTATTTCTGTACATATCTGAAGCAACCAGCTGAATCTGTTCTCTTTTCGCATCCACAATGGCAGTCACCATCGGAAGACCGTTGGAAACATCTCCCATCCAGGCCGGCCAGAACGGAACTTCGAATCCACTTAAATATTTAATGTCCGCCGGATCAAGCAGAACTGCCAGATCCATGCCCTTTTCCTTCATTGTGTGAAACACTTTTTCACAACTGTTCACAGCATAACTCTCCTTTCTTTACCTCTTCTTGTGTTCTGTATTATCGAACGTTGTTCTGTATAGTTGTATGCTATCACAATTCCACTCGCGACGCAATGCACAATTTATAACAATTTTACTTTGTTTTTTTATGCATTATGTCTTTTTCGCTTACATTACCACCTCTTCTCTTTCCACCTTTCACTTAACATTGTTTCGAAATATCTATACTCGTATTATACCAGTTTCATAATTTCCATCAACATCATTAGTCAACCAATTCTATTTCTGTTTTTTGTATATTTTCAATAATTAACAATGTTTCGTATCATTTTTTATTAGATATTAATACTCAATAATGATTGACAAGCGAGAAAACTCCGGATATGATATTAGTAGAAAAATTTCAGGAGGTACCGTATGAATATAAGAGATATTGCATCTGCTGCTCATGTATCTGTTGCTACTGTTTCTAAAGTTATCAACCATAAAGACTCGGAGATTAGCAATGAAACACGTCAGCGCGTCCTAAGTGTAATCAAGGAGTACCAATACACTCCTTATGCAAATATACAGGCATCTTTTCAGACTTTTCACAAACAGACCATCGCATTTATTACAGAAAAAAATTCTGCTGTTTCTAAATATGTATTTGACATTGAAAAAAATGTTTCCAAGGCAGGTTATTCCCTGGTCGTCTGTACCGTTGATGCGCCTGCTTCCGACAGCATCCGCAAACACATGAAACTTCTGGATGCCAGAAAAACCGGCGGAATCCTTCTGGGACTTTCTGATTCCAGGCTCATCGAGGAAACAGCCTCACTCAATTATTCTCATATTCCCTTGATTTCCTTGTCCTCTTCTGTTTCCAATGTGTGCAGTACATTTCTGCTGGATTATAAGGCTGTATCTGTAAAAGCTGTGGAAGAATTGATACATCTTGGTCACAAAAACATCGGTTGTATCGTAGACCCCGATGATAGCAACTGCGCAGACGCCTGCATTGCCGGATATCAAAACGCACTTTCTTCCCTTTCCCCTTACAGTTCCAAACATCATATACTGACTCAGACCCGCACTCATAAAGAGATTGAGCAGGGCATTCAAGCTATGCTTCAGGAAAAAGTAACCGCCATTTTCTGTCAAACTGTCCAGCTGGCTTATATCACTTATGAAATTCTGAAAGAAAAAGGCTATTATATTCCCAATAACATTTCTGTGATCTGCGGAGAAACTTCTCCTTTTGCCAATTATTTGATGCCGGTTCTCACCAGCTGTTCTTTTTCTCACCAGAATATCATTTCGGATGCAACAGAAGCTCTGATCCGCATCATTGAGAAACATAATATTACCAAGACTAGCACCATCCGGGTTCATCCCGTGATTCATGACGGAGAGAGTATTGCCCCTCCGTCCAGTGCCGGCAAGCAAATCCTAGTAATCGGTAACTGTAATACAGATATCAATATCCGTGTTTCCCAACTACCCAAAGAAGGAGAACTATTATTTGCTTCTGGTCTCTCCATGATTCCAGGAGGCAAAGCTGTCACACAAGCCATCAGTGCCGGAAAACTGGGAGGTACTGTGTATATTTTGGGTTGCGTAGGAAATGATTCTGAGGCATCCGTAATTATCAACAGCCTAAAAGATGCTTATGTTCATACAGAAGGACTCTCTGTACTGTCCTCAGCAGCTACAGGAAAAGCTTTTATCATGATTCCGGAAAACGGAAACAGCAGTATCGTAACTTATCCAGGCACCAATGCCCAATACAGTATTTCCCATATCCGCCCCTACAGGCATCTGTTTCAAACCTCTGATTATTGCCTCGTTTCTACGGAATTAAGTGAAGAATTGATTGATTATATTATCAAAGAATGTTACCGAAATAATGTGAAGACTTTTGTTAAGCCAATCTTTCGGCTTTCCGAAGAATTGCTGCCAAAGATTTCCTTTATAATCCCTAACTCACGTGAGCTGGATAATCTGGTGCCAGGAGATGAATCCTATGAGGAAAAAGCAGAATATTTATATCATAAGGGCTGTTCAAATGTTATTGTAACCCTTGGAAATAAGGGTTCTTATCTTCGAAACAAAGATTATTCCATCCATATTCCTGCTATTAAATTCAATACAGTTGACAGCAACGGCGCTGCCAACTGTTTCATCTCTGCACTGGCAGTGGCTTTAAGTCAGAGTCATCCTCTGCTTTATTCTATCTGCTTCGCTACTTATGCAGCAGGAATCAGCACTACTCAGCAGGGAGTTATGACCTCTCTTCCTGACAAACAGCAATTAGACGGATATACAGATGATATTCAAGATTTTTACAATTCTCTCAACTGCTAATAATATCAACACATAAAAAAACAAGGACAGTTTATTGCTATATCTTTCATAACAATAAACTGTCCTATTCAATCGTCTAAACCCACAACTTATTTTCTCATTTTTATTTTTTCGCCGCAAATGTAATCATCACCTTAAACAGATCCCCATCCAGATACAGCTTAAACTCACCGCCCTGCAACTCTGTCAGGCTCTTTGCAATAGATAATCCCAGTCCGCTTCCTTCTGTATTTCTCGCCACATCTCCTCTGATAAATCGTTCTGTCAGTTCATCCGCAGAGATATTCAAAGGCTGTGCTGAAATATTTTTCAGGGAAAAGGTTACTTTTTTGTTTCTGTTGCTGATCTCTGCATAAACTCTGGTGCCCTCCATTGCGTACTTCACAACATTGCCGAATACGTTTTCCAGAACACGCCACATTCTCTGGCCGTCTGCGTAGATAATGGACGGTTCGTCTGTGAAATGTACCATCATAGTCAGGTTCTTCTCCTGGAATTTCTCTTCAAATTCTCCGATCACCTGCTGCACCATTTCCACAAAATCAATATCATTCATCTCCAGCTTAATGTTTCCGGTGCTTGCCTTGGATGCCTCTACCACATCCTCTGTGAGCACCTTCAGTCTCTGGGATTTCTCATCCAGGATGCGTAAGTATTCCTGTATTTTCGGATCTGTCGGATTTTCCCGTTTCATCAGATCCACATAATTGATAATGGAAGTCAGAGGTGTTTTCAGATCATGGGAAACATTTGTGATCAGCTCTGTCTGCATTCTTTCCTTTTTCAGGCTGTTCTCCACAGCAGCATCCAGACCACTGCCAATATTGTTAATATATTCTGCCATCACCTTCTGTTTTCCGGTAAGTGTATCTGTTTTGATCTTATATTGCAGTTCTCCATCGCTTATTTTCTTCAGACCATCCATAATACGATCCTGCCCGTCTGCTTTTCTGATGGCGAAAATCATAACAGCCACATCTACAGCCATCAATGCCAGCAGGAATACTCCTGCACCACTGAATACGCAGCCGATGATCAGGAACTGCAAGAATAAAAATGCACCTCCCACAAGCAGAACTTTTACTTTTTCTGCTGTATTTCTGGAAAAAGCTCTGGCAAAATCGACAAGCTTCCCACTGCATTTTCCAATCCATTTCAGAACTTTTCTAATCAGACTGTTTTTCCATAAGGTACCTGCTTTTATTCTTCTTATCAGACTGAGATATCCGATCAGAAACCATGCCATTGTATAAGTTCCACATATGAGACAGGTAACAATCACTGTCACCACCGCATGACTGTAACCCAATGATGAGTTGGCGATCAAAGTTCCCGATATGATCGTTCCTGCCAGCCATATACCGATTACTGTTCCTGCCGCAATTTCTGTATACCATCTGTCAAATCCGTTCAGATGGATTTCTTCATCCTTCGGTTTCCTTCCTGCAGTCACAGTCAGCCACACCATACCGATCAGCCAGAGCACACTTCCGAAGACCGCTCCTGCCAGCATCGGAAACATAAGCTTTGAATATGTCTTATAATTCTCTGCCTCATCAGCCATGGAATCTGCCACAGAAAATTTCGTATCAACCGAAACTGCAAACACAAAATCCTTTGTGTCAAAGCTCTGATCAATGGTATGATTCCACACCTGCAGATCTGCATCCGGAATATTTGTAACACACTCACTTAATTCCGGGTAAACAACTGCATATGCTTTTTCCTTAAATATTTTCTCAAGGTTCTGCTCCAGCTGTGAATAGCTGCTGTATGCTTTTCTGTTTGTATAGATTGTCTTTTTCTCTTTATCTGCGAAAAGATATGTGAGATTGGTACTCCCTTCCTCATAGTCTCCGGACGTATGGTATACAGACGTAAGTGATATGGCACAGTCACTGACATTTATATCATCCTGAACAGCTCTGATACAGTCCAGAACCTTTGCCAGTTCACTATAGGCATCCTCAAGTTTTCCATTCCATTCCGTACTGGAATTGACTGCATCCGGAAGACTTTCCGCACCCTGAGGTTTGAATTTCTCTGTAAAACTCCATATCTCCTGCAAATAAAACTCCGGATATTCTGTATTATTTTCTTTGTCTGTAATACTACCCAGACTTCGATTATCCGAATTACTCCAGTAACTCAGCTCAATGGCAGCATCTACTTTCTGTTTTTCTGTTTTTTCTGCAAATTTTGTCTCATAGGCGTCATCATACTCTTCTATGATATCCTGATCATAATTGACCTTTAACGTCCCATCTGTCACCAGTTTCTTAAAATCACTTAAGGAAAAATAATAACTGCTGTCATCCGAGGCCTTACACTGGATAAACTGCGCTGCATCGTCAAGGCTTCCATCATCATATCCCTCTCCAACTCCGGTCCAGTCCTGCGCCCACTCCAGCAGATCTTTTACCGAATATGCCACGCCAGATGTATTCTTAAAAGAAAGCTCACTCAACGAATCACGGTTGATTTCCTTTTCTTCAAACTCTGCCAGATCGATCACTGCCGATGAACCTGCGTTTGTAAGGTAATTTATATCCTCTTTTGCTGACAAACTTTCCAGAATATCCGTACCTCTGGAATTCAGACGCTCCCTGAATTCCTCTGACTGAATGTAACTTTTCCCTCTGTCATCCAGACGAATCCCCGTCTGATAGATCATTACAAAAAATGCTGCACATATCACAGCCGCCACAGCTGCCAGATGTACGATCACAATCCAGACCGCCTTGGCAACATTGCTCCTGTATCCTTTTCCCTTCATAATTTTGTCCCTTTCCTTTGCATTCGCTCCGTTACTTGATTTAGGTCAAGCGGATAAAATCATCCGCTTCGCTACTTGATTCGGTTAAATTTTTTCAATCTTATATCCAAGCCCCCACACAACCTTCAGGTATCTTGGCTCCCTTGGATTAATCTCAATTTTTTCTCTGATATGCCGGATATGCACTGCCACCGTATTATCTGCAGCAACTGCTTCCTCATTCCAGATGTTTTCGTAGATCTGATTAATAGAAAATACCCTTCCCTGATTCTTCATCAGCAGAAGCAGGATATTGTACTCAATGGGTGTCAGCTTCACCACATCACCGTCCACCCTGACTTCCTTCAGGTCATCATTTATACTCAGACCTCCTGTCTCGTAGATATGAGCATTCTCCACAGGTATTGCTGCTCCCAGCCTTGTATATCTGCGAAGCTGTGATTTCACCCTTGCCACCAGTTCCAGCGGATTAAAAGGTTTTGTCACATAATCATCTGCTCCTACATTTAATCCAAGGATCTTATCTGCATCTTCTGATTTTGCAGAAAGAATAATGATCGGAAGAGGATTCTCTTCCCTTATCTTCAAAGTAGCCCGGATGCCATCCAGCTTCGGCATCATAATATCTATGATCAGCAGATCCACCGGCTGACTGCGCAGTATATTGATTGCTTCCAAACCATCATATGCTTTAAAAATCACATACCCTTCCTGCTCCAGATAAATACTGATTGCCTCTACAATGTCTTTATCATCATCGCAGACCAGAATATTCGCCACTTTATACACCTCCCTCATCATCCGAAATGCCTGTCTGAAATCTCTCATGTACAGACACCCCGGCTTCTTATTTTGTATTTCTGATATTAGAATAATCGAAGCTTCTTAATATGAAAGGGACAAATTCTTAAGATTTTCTTATGATTATTCACTTTTCGCAGTCAAAATATCAGGCTGTTAATCTGTCACTTTTATCAGGCTCCTATTTTCATCCAATTCTTCTATTCGTTCTGCTGTATACATTTTTTATCTCATCTTTTCTCTTTTTCTGACAGTCAATAATAGACTGAAAATCATTATATCATTTCACATATATTACTTCTATAGAATATTCTCTTCTGTTTCCCATTTCCACACCCATCACTGTTTATTCCATTCTCCATAACTCACAACCAATCTATAGCAACCCTCGTAAATAATACTTCCATCAACGCACCAGGGGATCATCGTTATATGTTTTTTGGTATTTTATTAACAATCTTCATACATATCGCATAATTTTTTATTGATTTTGTACAATATTATTTATTTTTTGGCAAAACAATGCTACAATGTTTTATAAGATTAGTGTACTGATTTATAACTGTTCAATGGTCTGCTAACCGCAAAGCTACTGAACAGTTACACGTTTTTTTTCAACGAGGGAGGTATTCTTATGAATCTGGAAAACATGACAAAAATCTACGCCCGTGGTGACAGCCGCATTCAGCTGAAGGTAATTCCCGGACATTTCGTCACATCTCAGTCACATATCACTCACTATCTGGATCTTACAACTATGAAATCCAGAACTGCCGAAGCACAGAATATTGCTCACGAACTGGCTGCTAATTATGAAGTATCTACTCCTGTTGATACCATTATCTGTATGGACGGACTGGAAGTAATTGGCGCATATCTTTCTGAAGAACTTACCAAAGCCGGCATTTTTTCCCTGAATGCTCATCAGACGATCTACGTGATTACTCCTGAATCCAGCAATTCCGGACAGATTATCTTCCGTGATAATTTTCAGCCAATGATCAAGGGCAAAAATGTACTGATCCTCAATGGTTCGATTACCACAGGCTCTACTTTGTCCAAAGCAATCGAGAGCATTCTGTATTACGGAGGCACTATCAGAGGTATCGCAGCCATATTCAGCAGCGTAGACAGCGTGGCTTCTCTCCCTGTATATTCTATTTTTAACGCCAAAGATATACCGGACTATCATTCCTATTCATCTACAAAATGTCCAATGTGTCAGAGGCAGCAGAAAATCGATGCCATTGTCAGCAGCTACGGATATTCAGCTCTGTAAATCTTCGAAGTATTTTATAAAGAAATTGTTACCAGAATTGATGACTTTGTCTGGGGACCGGTGATGCTGATCCTGTTGGTCGGAACCGGTATCTTCCTGACTGTGCGCACCAGATTTCTTACATGGCGTAACCTTGGCTATGCACTGAAAAGCACACTCAGCAAGGAAGCCCGCACCAAGAGCCGCGGACAGGGAGATGTATCACCTTTTTCCGCACTGACAACCGCACTGGCAGCCACCATCGGTACCGGAAATATCGTCGGTGTTGCCACAGCCATGGTTTCCGGTGGTCCCGGAGCTCTGGTATGGAACTTCTCCGATATCGCCAACGCACTGATGGCTATCCCGAACCTGATCTGCATGCTCCTGTTAAGCGGCGAGATTGCCAAAGATGTAAAAGAATTCCAGCCGGAGATTAAAAAATAGTTACCCACATCATTCTTTTTATCATCCTGAAGTAAAATGCAGCCAGAACCTTGTTCCGTCAGGTTCTGGCTGCATTTTACAGAAATCTTGTACGCCGGGTACAAATAAACACTTACTTTATTGATGGCATACTTCCATATACTGTTTTACATCTGAAGCAATTGATATATATGGTGTTCCATATGGGATCCAGGTTGACTGAAAAGCATGATATACATCTGATTTTCCCGGCCATACTGTTCCTATCACATTATTATTTTCATCTAACTGATGAAACCAGGAACCATTTTTATGATCCAATACCTTATCATCCAGGTATCTCATAAACTCTTCATAATCTTTTGCATATTTCTGCTTATGAGTTATATGCCATAAGACTGCTGATGTATTGATTGCCTCTGCCAATGTCCAATGCATTCTGTCATGAACAACAGGTTTCCCATCCCAGTCAGTCGTATACACAATTCCAGGATTTCCATCCACATTCCAGGAATCTTCAACTGCTCTGTTGTAGAGTTTCTCTGCAGCTTTTAAATATACTTCTGCAGAATCAGGGGTATCTTTATAAGAAGAATATGCCCACTGCACGATCAATCTGGCCCACTCAATTCCATGGCCCGGTGTTGCTCCATAAGGTTTAAAACGATCAGCAGGACATTCTTTATTGCAATCAAGATCAGCTTTCCATTCCTTTGTAAAATGTTCAGGTATTCTCCAGTCATTTGCGCTTGCCCATCCAATAACATGATCTATAATTCTTCCTGCACGTATTCTGTACTTTTCTTCTTTTATTGCATCTGCTACTGCCAGAAACGCTTCTACTGTATGCATATTTGCATTAAGACCGCGATAATCATCAAGAACTGTAAATTCTGTATTCCAGGTATCATAAGTAAGTCCCTGTTTCTCATCCCAGAACCGTTTATCAAATAATTCCAATGCATCTTTAAGCAGAGTTTCTGCATCTTTTTCTCCTGCCAGCAAAGCAGAAGAAGCAGCCAGAAGAACAAATGCATGAGCATAACACTGTTTATCTGGCAGGAATTTATTATCCGGTGTAATTCCCGGATACCATCCTCCATTTTCACGATCTTTCAGTTCTTCCAGTAATCCATGTACAGCACCATGTACCAGTGCCGGACTTTCTTTATCCCCAAGCATGATTCCCATACTATATACATGGACCATACGGCATGTGATCCATGTTTCTCTGTTTCTGTCTTTCCATGGTGTTCCATCATCCCCAAGGAAATAAGCACTTCCTCCCGGTGATAAAAATCCTTTTCCAAAATTTAAAAGATTTTTCTGCAATTCACCTAAGAACATTTTATTTTCTTCTGTATCTATCTGATATTTTTTACCCGAATTTTCCATCTTAATCTTACCTTTCACTTCCAAAAAATTTCAGTTTCTCTTATAGCACAAAAAAGCACCTCATACCGAGGTGCCTCATGTAGCAGGGCTACAAGGATTCGAACCTTGAACTGACGGAGTCAGAGTCCGTCAGAACATGCGTCAGAATCCCTGTAAATTCAGGCTTCCTCGCCTTATAATTTTTTAAATTGACCTATAAATTGACCTATCAGATTTCTTATACTGATACAGGTGTTTTCATCTGTTCTGCAATTTCCTTGATTCTGTCAATTCCATATCCTGTATATTTCGCAATCTTATCTATTGGTTCGTTACCTTCAATCATCATTTTTGCCAATGATAAATTTTTCTGTTCGATTCCTTTTCCAATACCTTGTTCGATTCCCCGTTCAATGCCTTGTTCAATGCCCTGCTCAACAAGTGCTTTACTTAAATTACACATATCACGCACCTCACTTTCAAACTCTGCTGTCATTGCAATATCAAACTCATCATTTAAACGTTTCTTCTTTTCTTCTGGTGTTGCAGTTGTTGAAAACAGCACATTTAACAAATCCAGAATTTCCAGATCACTGCTTTCATCCGCATCACCAAGATTAAGTATGACAACTTCCATAAGGTCATATGCTTCTGATTTCACAAACGAGTTACCACGAACAGAATCTTCAACGGTATGATATCTGAATATTCCATTCTTCCTTTTCTTCGCCGGATCAGGACATATCCAGATACTATATACCTTCTGTATCTTCTCATAATGTTCATCTGTAAAGACCGTTCCATACTGCTCTGAAATCATTCTGGCACAATAGTAGAAACCTCTTGTTACCAGTGGATATCCCGGTGTATCATTTAACTGAATCTCCAGATTTATAATAAGCTGTACCGGCTCTTTGCTCTCTGGCAGGGTTGCTTTAAAACGAATATCATAATACACTGTCTGGTCTTTGACAGCATTTGCCTCTGTGTTTAAACCATCCAAACGTTTATCGCCATTTAGTCTTTCATCACGATTCAGCTGATCCTGATGGACTGCATGTTCCGATAACTCCACATTTTCATTCAGACAATTATCGCAGATAAATTTTACGCTATACTGCAAAAACTCTTTTGTACAAGACTTCAAAATCCAGGCAATAACTGCTTTATACGTCAGCAATTTTTTCGCACATTCATCATATCGTGCTCTGTCTGCCGCCAGTTCTATTGTCTGGCTATATCTGTTTGCCGTTCCATAATCATCATCTCCCGCAAGCATGTCTTCTACTTCTTCTATTTTTATGTTACCACAAGCATCTATTTTCAGCAAGTTTCCCTCGAAAAAACATTTCGACAAAAGCTCCTATGCTGAGCAAATCTTTTACGCTACAGTTGTCTCTTCTTTTATTCCGGGAAGTTTAACAACCTGTCGTACCTCTCCATTTGAAACTACCTTTTTACGGATAGCAATATAATATTTTTGAGTTGTTGACTCAAGATCACCAATATAGGCAGCTATCTCCTCTACTCGTGCACCACTTTCATACATTCTGGTTGCAAATGTTTTTCTGAAAATATGCAATCCACCTTTAACTCCCTGTAATTCTACATTTTTCATAATAACTTTCATGCGGTGTTCTAAATTAGAAGCTGTATTAATCTTTCCCGTTTTTGTGGTCACTATAAATTCATCTGGCAGACTGCTGTCCCGACTGTATTTTATTTTCTGTAAGATATATTTTGCTTCTTTATTCAGTTCTATCGTTCTTGCCTTTTGATTCTTAGTGCTACCTTCCAGAGATACATAGTTGTTTTCTTCATCAGATTCTTTATTTCGATTTTTTACCATGGATATACTTTTCTCAATTACCAGATAAGCTCCTTACAACTAAAAATCCCCATTTTTTCCATAGTTTCACCTGTGACAAAAATATTTGCTGAATTTTTATGTGATCCAATATCAGCTCCTGCAAGATATCCTTGAAACTTTCTTTCAGAAGCGTGTATATATCTGCAACGCTATTACTGTTGTTTTCTGAGATGATCTGTCGAATTTGTTCCTTTGCAACTGCCATAAAAAATACAAACTATTTTACACTACCTATCTTTTAGTAACTGTTCAGCATCCTTGCAAGATAATAGACTGCTGAATGGTTACTTAAGATCTATATATGTTGGTTCACCAGCACCACCAATAATTTTATCAGCAATATCTAAATCTTCATCTATTTGGATTCGAAACTTCTCCCCAACCGGTTCCCATCCATAATTATTTTCTTTTGAATATATCTCGTCAGAATCAGTTTTTTCCTGTACATAATATTCATCATCCAGTTGTTCTGCTGATTGTAAATCCCACCGGATTTTTCTCTGATACAATTGTAAATCGAGATATTGACAGTTTTTGTCTGGCAGCGACATCTGGAAGTTATCCTCATCAACTACATCGCCTTCTTCATAGTCACCAAAAACACTGGTTTCGAACCTCAATTCATTTTCCGGTCCAAATCCTGCACCTTCAAAACTCACTGGATTGCCAAAACTATCTGTGCCTTTCAGTTTCAATTCATATTCATTAAGCCATTTATCATCCGGAGTCACCCCAAGTGCCGTAATCCTGGAATGTAAATCGTTCATCGCAAGTTCCTTTAAAATCAGATTACCTCCATCTCCACCTGAAATTTCCATATTCATTTTCTTTCGTATCGTCTGCTCTTTTAATTGCTCTGCTGTAATAGTAAAGTCATAAACAAACTCCGTAATATTCTCAGAACGATTTTTCTCAGAAATTGGCGCGCTACTTCCCACATCCAAAACAAGATGTATCTCTGTTTCTCCAGCTGGCAGTTCCACACCATCATACTCCTGCATCAGAACCATTTCTGTATCCATCTCATATTTTGTATAAGAGTCCAAATCCATTAGCCCTGTCGTGCTGCTAAAACTCTGATATCGCTTACCATTAATCAATGTTTTTTCATCATTAATCCATAAATATAGAGATTCTTTCTTTTTTTCTTCATAGTCAGGTTTTACTGATACAATCAAACTATAATTATCCAAAATTACTTCGTTGATTGTTAATGATATCCCACTCTTTATCTGTACCTGATTTATCACTTCTGTATAGGCAGACAAATCTTTGGAAAATCCCATCAGCTCTCCTATTTTTGTAGTAAATTCTTTAACTGCCGCCTGAACATGCGAATTACCAGCCACTGTGATAAAAGCCAAAAGGATTGCTGCTGCCTGACCGATTTTTCGCCTGTACAGCCTGAAAATATCGCCTCTCTTTATTGTCCATGGTTTTCCTGCTTCTGCTATCAGTTCTTCATCAACCTTTCCAAACTCTTGTGAAAAGTCTAAGTATTTTTTCATATCAACACCTCACGTTTCAAAATACGATATAGTTTTTTTCGATTACGGCATAAATTTGTTTTAATACACCCTTGGGATACGCCATGTCTTTTCGCAATATCCTTTATGGAATCCAGATACCAATAACGCCTGATAAAAATATCCCTGTCTGAATCTGACAGTTTTCTCAGAAAATTTTCTATGATTTTTATCAGTTCTTTTTCCGCGATTTTTTCATCCACTACATAAGAAAAGCTTAATTCATCCATTTCACCACAAACGTCAGCAACATGCCCATCCATGCGCTTCGCAGCCTGCTTTTTACGAAAACAATCAATTGCAAATCCTCGTGCAATTTTTCCAACATATGCAGATAATACAGACGGCCTCCTGGGTGGTATATATTCCCACGCAGCAAGCCACGTATCATTTAAACATTCTTCCACATCCTCATGATTATTTAAAAGATTCCATACAATTTTATAACAATAACCCGAATACTTATTGCTTAACTCCTGAATTGCCGTTTCATCTCTGTTAAAAAACAACTCGATAATTTTTATATCCTCCACCGCATTTCTCCTTTTATTGTTTCAATAAGATATGATTATTCCTGCAGGATATCATCTTCTTATTATATAAGTCGAAAAAATTATACATAGGTTACAAAATTTTTCAATAAAAAAGGAAAAAGACCCACACTCCTTCAAGTCACACAAAAAAAAGACACCTCATACCGAGATGTCTCATTTAGCAGGGCTACAAGGATTCGAACCTTGAACTGACGGAGTCAGAGTCCGTTGCCTTACCGTTTGGCGATAGCCCTTTATGTTTTGTTTTCGCTACTTCGTTCGCGACAATTGGTATTATATAATAGTCTTCCGGAAAATGCAACCCCTTTTTTGAAATTTTTTTAATTTTTTTTATTTTTCTTCAAAAACATGAAAATACCGCCTATTTCCGGGACTTTTTTTATGTACTCAGAGTGAAATTATGCTATAATCAATAAAAACTTATTGCTGTTTATAATAATGTCTTTCGCAGAACTCTAAAACAGCAGGAAATATTTTTACGAGGAAATTTTAATAATAATTTTGTTCTCATAATGAGATATTATTATTAACCAAAAAGGAGAGCTATATATGAGAGCTAATAATCTTACTCTGCTCACAGACCTTTATGAACTTACTATGATGCAGGGCTATTTTAAGAACCCAACGAACCAGACTGTTATCTTCGATATGTTTTACCGTACCAATCCATGCGGAGGTGCATTTGCCATCACTGCCGGACTGGAACAGATGATTGAATATATTGAGAATCTTAAATTCACAGATGAAGATATCAAATATCTCAGAAGCCTGAATATTTTTGAAGAGGACTTCCTTGAATATTTAAGCAACTTCCGTTTCACAGGTGATATCTATGCAATTCCTGAGGGAACAGTTGTCTTCCCAAGAGAACCGCTTGTCAAAGTTGTAGCACCTATCATGGAAGCTCAGCTTGTAGAGACAGCAATCCTGAATATCATCAATCACCAGAGCCTCATTGCTACCAAAGCAGCCCGCGTTTGCTATGCTGCAAAGGGTGATGCGATCATGGAATTTGGTCTGCGTCGTGCCCAGGGACCGGATGCAGGTATCTTTGGCGCACGTGCCGCAATCATCGGTGGATGTGCCGGTACTTCTTGTGTTCTCACAGGCAAAATGTTCGACGTACCGGTCCTTGGAACTCACGCACACAGCTGGATCATGAGCTTCCCGGATGAATATACCGCATTCAAAACCTATGCCAAACTTTATCCCAATGCCTGCACCTTACTGGTAGATACCTATGATGTCCTGAAATCCGGTGTTCCAAATGCAATTCGTGTATTTGAGGAAATGCGCGAAGAAGGTATTCCGCTTACCAAATACGGTATCCGTATCGATAGTGGTGATCTTGCCTACCTTTCCAAAGAAGCATATAAGATGCTTGCTGCTGCCGGATTTGACGATGCAGTTATTTCCGCTTCCAGCGATCTGGATGAATATCTCATTGAGAGCCTGAAGGCTCAGGATGCCAAGATTAATTCCTGGGGTGTCGGAACACGACTGATCACCGCTAATGATAATCCTGCATTCGGCGGTGTATACAAACTTGCTGCTGTCAAAGATGCAGACAGTACCGAATTTACACCTAAGATCAAGCTTTCCGAAAACACAGAGAAAGTAACCAACCCTGGAAATAAAACCGTATATCGTCTCTATAATAAGAAAACCGGAAAAATCAGGGCAGATCTTATCTGCCTTGCTGATGAAAAGCTTGATGCAGACCAGAACATGGTTCTCTTTGATCCAATCGATACCTGGAAAAAGACAAAAGTTCTCGGCGGAACCTATGAAGTACGCGAACTTCTCGTTCCTGTCATCAGAGAAGGTAAACGGGTCTATGAATCTCCATCTGTTATGGAGCTTCGCGAATACTGCCAGAAAGAGCAGAATACTCTCTGGGATGAATCCAGACGTTTCGTAAATCCTCAGAAAGTATATGTAGACCTTTCTCAGAAACTCTGGGATCTGAAAAAAGACCTTCTGGAAGAAATAAGTGAGAAAGCTCTCGACTGAGCATAAAATCAGATCAGACATAACTAAACAGACAAGTCCCCGGCTTCAACTGCTTATTGATTTTTGCAGTTGAAGCCGGGGACTTACTTGATTCAGTTAAAACATATGCTGACATCACAAATTTCGCTTTTAGTCCCAACTCTCATATTCGGTCCAAAAAGCCCTACACCGGATGTAACGATATTATGCATATTTCCTTTTTTCAGATAACCACAGGGATTTTCCCAGAAGAATCTGATCACAATATTTCCCGGAAATACCTGTCCGTCATGGGTATGTCCGCAGAGATCTACGTCCACACCTGTATCCGCCAGTTCCTGAAGTTCTCTCGGCTCATGATCGATAACCAACACTGGCAGTGACACATCCATACCCTCTATGATTTCCTGCGGAGTCTTTCGTTTATCAATCCCCCGTCCGGGACGCTCATAATCTGGTCTGCCATACAGATAAAAGGAATCATCAATAAGCACATACTCATCTCTCAGAAGCGTAATCCCCGCTTTCTCCAGAAACTCATCCATCTCCGGGGTACTCTCTTTCTTTTCCTTACTGCCAAAGGTAAATCCCGCCAGAATCTTTTCCTGAATATCGTGGTTTCCGTAACATGCATACACACCATACTTTGAGCGGATCCCTCTCAATATCTCCGCCAGTTTTTCCGGATCATCCAGTGCCTCATATTCATTGTCAAAAATATCTCCTGCCACTACCACCAGATCCGGTTTCTGCTCATTGATCTTCTCTGTCATCTGCTCCATCTGCTTGCATCCAATATTATATCCCAGATGAAGATCTGCGACCAGAACCACCTTTAACTCCTTCATATTTCCTGCCTTTTTATCAACAGAAATATTGTACTTCGTTGTATGTATATTTCCAGCACTGAGCACTCCGTAAATACTGACTGTTGAAATGATCACCGCACAGACAGCTCCCACAACAGCAGTTCCCATATTACTGAAAAGCAATTCTCTCCCCGGAAAGGCAAAATTTCTAAGAGGATATTTCAGTAACAGTCTCAATCCATCCGCGATTCCCAGAGTCATAAGTGTATACATCAAAACACCGAGCCAGTAATTACTCAGAAGCTTCATAAATCTCCTGAATCCTGATGCAGGTGCCATAAATGCGATCAGTATACTAAACACTACAAATAAATATACAAGTCCAATCCCCCTGCACACCCACACATTCCGAAAAACCGTATGCAACACCTGAAACCAGTGCAGGCTGCGAAGCAGGATATATACACACACCAACAGATAAAACGGTGCCAGATATATTGCAGCCATATAATATGTCTCCTTTCCAACTCTCATTGCCATAACAATTTTATTACTATAACAATTCCAGAAAATCATAATTGCTTCTTATTATACAAAAAAGAATCCTCAGCCGCCACTATAAGCTGCTGAAGATTCTATTAATTTTACTGTTCCATCTGTCTTCCCAGAAATCCGCTTGCTGTTCTGATGAGCATCTTCTCTGATTCACCCATCACATCTCTTTCATTCTTTCCCAGTAAAAGCACAGATCCTACTGTATCTCCTGCACTGATAATAGGCTGCATGATCTGGGAATACAAAGGTTCTCTCTGTTCCTGAGTCACAGGTATCCTGCTTCTGTCATTTCCGTTGGCAAACACAGAGCTTCTCTCCGTAATTGCATCTTCCAGAGCTTTGCTGATAGGTTTTCCCACATATTCCCTGCTTCCCTGTCCCGCAGCAGCCACCACCTGATCGTGATCTGTGATACACGCTACCATCCCGCTTGACTGCGCCAGCGCCTCTGCATATTCCTTTGCAAAAACATTCAGTTCTCCGATAGGGGAATACTTTTTCAGAATAATCTCCCCCTCCCGGTCAGTAAAAATCTCCAGTGGTGTCCCCTCTTTTATCCGCAGCGTTTTTCTGATCTCCTTAGGAATGACCACACGCCCCAGATCATCTATGCGCCGAACAATTCCTGTCGCTTTCATGCACTTTTCTTCCTCCTGTTTTTCCTTTTATCGAAGTTTACTGTCTTTGTACCCTTCAGTTTCCATATCATGTGTTGTATGGTTATTATGTGGAAAAACAGGGAGAATATACATTTCTGTATTTACAAAAAATGCCATTTAACTGCAATCAAGCGGTTATTTCCCGGAAAGTAATTCCATCAGTTCCTCTTTTGTGAAGCTGCCTCCGTTAAGCCCTTCGCCCTCCAGGATCTGATCTGCCAGTTCACGTTTCTTTTCCTGCAGTTTCAAAATATTTTCTTCAATCGTATCCTTCACGATCAGCTTGTATACATTCACTACATTCTTCTGACCAATTCTGTGCGCCCTGTCCGTTGCCTGATTCTGCACTGCCAGATTCCACCATGGGTCAAAATGGATTACAATATCTGCTGCCGTCAGATTCAGACCGGTTCCTCCTGCCTTCAGAGAAATACAGAATACCTGTGTGTCATCTGTGTTAAAGTTCTCTACCATCTGTGCACGCTTCTCCTTACTTGTAGAACCAGTCAGCATATAGTAACTGATCTTCTCCTCTTCAAGGCGCTTCGCAAGATGGTCAAGCATTGTCGTAAACTGCGAAAACAACAGAATCTTATGTCCGCTCTCCACTGCATTACTGATCATATTCAGGCACATATCCACTTTTGCAGAATCCGCTTTATAATCTGCAAAAATAAGAGACGGATCACAACAGATCTGGCGCAATTTTGTCAGCTCTGCCAGAATTGTAATCTTTGAGGTCTTAAATTCTTCTTCGGACTGCTTATCCAGCATCAGCATCATCCGTTTCACATGTGCATCATAAAGCTTCTGCTGCTCTCCTGTTAGCTGTACAAACATATTCTCTTCCAGCTTATCCGGCAGATCTGTAAGCACTTCCTTCTTCAATCTTCGGAGTACAAACGGCCGGATCATTTTCTGCAGACGTTTCATTGCATCTTCATCTGAATTCTGAACTGCCGGAATTTCAACTTCTTCCCTGAACTTCTTATAACTGTAAAGGAAACCGGGCATCAGATAATCAAATATACTCCACAATTCACTCAGGCGGTTTTCCACCGGAGTTCCTGTAAGAGCCAGCCTGAAGTCTGCCTGAACCTCTTTTACTGCTTTCGCAGCCTGAGTGTTTGCATTCTTGATATACTGAGCTTCATCAATAATCTCACATCTGAACTTATATCCTTCATATTCGCTGATATCCCTTTTCAGCAAATCATAGGAAGTCAGAAGAATATCCTCAGAATCTGCTTCTGCCAGGATCTGTCTTCTCTCTGCTGCAGTCCCGGTCACCATCTTTGCTGTAAGCTCCGGTGCAAAACGTTGAATTTCACTGCTCCAGTTATATACCAATGATGCAGGAGCTATAATTAATGTATTTCTTTGCAGCTTTCCAGTTTGTCCATCTGCCTTCTTTCCATCAGCTTTCTGCGCCTCTGCTGCCTTGCACGCCTGTTCCACTATCTCAATTTCACTCTGCATATTTAACATTGCAGTTTCTTTTACTGCTATATTTTCAACAACAGTATTCCTTCTTTCCAGAAATTCTGACAGTAGAAATGCAATCACCTGCAACGTTTTTCCAAGTCCCATATCATCTGCAAGTATTCCGCCGAATCCATTATAATTCAATGTCTTAATCCACAGAAATCCCCGTTTCTGATACTCCCGCAGAACTTTATCCAGGCTCTCCGGCACCTCAAAATCATTATCCTCAATGGTCTTCATATTTCTTACCAGCGACTTAAAAGATTTATCCTTTACTGCCGAAACAACCGGATTCTCTTTCAACTGTGCATCCAAATACAACGCACGGTACTTCTGTACTTCAATCTTATCCTGCTTCATCTGCTTATCCGTCAGCTGAAGCCCTGCCCTGAGTTCTTCCACTGTATCCAGACCCGAGTCTGCTGCATTTACAAAAGCTCCGTTTTTCAGACGATAGAACTTTTTCTTCTTATTATATCTGGAAAGAATGTCAATCAGTTCTTCCTTTGAAATATCTCCTGCTGTCATACTCAGCTCCAGCAGATTTCCACTCAGGGAAACACCTACTGTAACCTTTGGCGAATTCCGGACTTCAATCCGTCTCAGCGCATCAGAAATAAATACTTCTCCCACTGCCTGCAGTGCCTGAATTCCTTCTGTCAGAAATTCATATTCCATCTCTTCATCATCCGCAATTACCGCACACTGTTCAAATGGATTAAAAGCATTCGAATATTTATGAATCACATTTCTGACAACTGTTTCTCTATTCATATCCCTTGCTGCAATATCGTCCGTTGTATATAAAGAAAATTCCCTGTCTCCATACTTAACAGTCGCCTTACATGTAACCATATTTTCCTGCGGTGCATCCAGATAAAATCGAAACTCCGGTTTAACCATTCCATAATTTTCCGGATGAAATTCAACCATTCTGCATTTAAAAAACTTCTGGATCACCGGTAAAAGTTCCTGACAGAATGCCGGTACATCTTTATTTTCTATAAACGCTTTCTCACCGGGGATCAAAGACAAACTGTCCAGAAAATCCTTAACAGGTAAAAGCTCTTCTACATTCTCAATATAAATCTTTTTATCATAAAAGCAAATTTTATACTGTTCCGTATTTGCTGCACACGTAAATTTGCTTACCTTCAGTTCAATTCCCTGCTTTGCACCTGTTATGGTCATTTTTCTCGGAAGATGTTCTCTGGTTATTTCCCAGGTTGTGTTTCTGGTTCCTATAGATTCTCCCTGCAATGTCTTTCCTTCCATCAAAAGCAAAAATTCTGCCAGTTCATTTCCTGACAGCTCCAGATGCCTTACCTTTTCCAGAGTTCCCATATAGTATCCATAATAGGAAGAGGATCTGTGAAATTGCCTGTTGTTGTCTGCCCATTTACAGATAAATTTCGCAAGCGGTCTGGATTCCTCGGCAAAGGATTCTATTGTATGGACAAACTGAAGATTTTTCCCATATTTATAATCATCCTGATTTGCTATATGAACATCAAAGGAAAATGCATCCTTCAGTATGTACATTTTATTAATTCCTATTTTAAATTCTACTGTAAATGTTCTTCCGTCAAAATTAAAATATGGTTCCAGCCTTACTTTTCCATAAGTGCTTCCCTGAATCAGTGGAAGAGACTTCGCAACTGCCTGCTTCTGCAATAATGAAGCCAATTCCGGCGTGGTATGCATCTGCACTCCTTTTCTGATCGTATGGGTCAGACCACCTTTTACAATTTTTTCTACAGATTGTCCGTAATCATAACTATCCATATCATTTTCATAATCATTATATTGCAGAAGAACCGCTACACAATGTTTACAAAGTCCACCATATTCTGCATATGCCCGACATTCACAATAGCAGGTATCAACTTCATCATTCTCTGTATCGATTGATACATCTACTTCATAGATATTTCTTCCACTGCCTTTTACAGATGCAACAATTTCATCAGACGCACCCATATTTTTTACATCCATATCCAAAACTTTTCCTGTTGCATAAAGTTCTGCACCTTTACTGTATGATGAAGAATTTGCCATATATCTGATCTGAGTTTTTGAAATCATATTTCTATACCTTTCCTGATACAATTAAAAACTTTTTGTATCATTTTCCCGGTTAAACCTGAGTAAAAAAGAATCCCTTCACCAGGCAGTCTCAATCTCTGCTTAAAGTGAAGGGATTTCCTCATCCATCGTTATTTATTTTACACGATAACCTTCGCAACTACAAGACCATAAACTTTAAGTTTATCACTGCCATTGCCATAAATCCAGCTGATCTCGCCTTCCGGTACGGGAATGCTTACAGCTTCTGTTCCGAAATTCTGATAAATATAATATTTCTCATTTTCATTCTCTCTCACTGTGATCTCCAGTGCATCCGGGATTTCTTCTTTGATTCCGCAGGAAACGCCGCTGTCTTTGAGCACTTTTTCAAGGAAGTCTCCATAGAATTCTTTATCAGCATCTGCTGCCACATACCATGCCTTACCTTTGCCATATTCATTCACTGTCAGGCAGGAATAGCCTTCATAGAAATCACTTCCGTAGGTCATTAAAGTACGTGCTCCGCGAAGCTCCACAAGGTCGCACAGATATTTACATGTATAAGTCTTATCCAGTCCAAGTTCATTGCCAGCCACAGGAACAAAAGAATTTTCTTCCCAGTCATAAAGGCCGTCAATTTCTGTGCTTCTGATTCCCAGTACATCCATCAGTCCATGTGGTGTTCCTTCCAGATAACACCTGTCTGTATCATCTGCAATTCCGGACCAGTAACTTGTGATCAATGTACCGCCGTTTTCCACGAACGCACGAACCTTTTTGGCAAAACCTTCCTTGAACATATAAACCATTGGAAGAGCCAGTACTTTATATTTATCCAGTTCACAGGTCATATCGATCACATCCACATTCACGCCTTGCTTACGGAAACCTCTGTAGAATTTCAGCATTGCTTCCAGATAATGAAGCCCTTTATTTCTGGGTCCCTGGCTGTCCTCCATTGCCCACTGGCTGTCCCAGTCATAAAGCATGGCAACCGAGCTGTTCACAGTTGTTCCTGCCAGTTCTTTTAACTCTTTCAGAACTTCTCCAACCCTGGAAACTTCTTTAAACACTCTTGTATCATTTCCACCGTAATGATCGATCACTGCTCCGTGGAACTTCTCAGAAGCACCTCTGCTCTGGCGAATCTGGAAATAGAGAGCACCTTCTCCGCCATGTGCAATTGCCTGCATGGACTGTGCAAAAAGCATTCCCGGTTTCTTTAATTTGCTCACACTCTGCCAGTTTGTAGAAGTCGGGCAGGATTCCATCTGGAAGAACGGCTTTCCTTTCAGAGAACGCATCAGATCATGGCACATACCATTGTCATAAGCTGTATCGATCACTGCTTCTTTATGCCATGTCGGATAAGTATCCCAGGAAACCACATCAATCTCTTTTGCAATCTTAAAATAATCTAAACCGCCAAAATAATGCATCAGATTAGCAGTAGTCGGAAGTGTGCTTCCTCCCTCTCTCAATGCTGCAATCTCATGATGAATGAAATTCGCTGTCTGATGAGTAACAAATCGTTTCCAGTCCAGATTCAGTGCATGAAGCTGTGTCTCACCAATCTTAGACGGACTCTCGATCTGGTCAAAGCTGTTATAAGTATGACTCCAGAAAGTGGTGCACCACTTATCATTCAGATTTTCAATAGTCTGATATTTCTCTTTCAGCCAGTTACGAAATGCTTCCTGGCACAGCGGACAATGACATTCTCCGCCATACTCATTGGAAATATGCCACAGGATCACACCCGGATGTGTGGCAACCTCCTGTGCCAGCTTTTTGTTAATAATATGTACCTTCTCTCTGTAAACAGGAGAAGTATAACAATGATTATGTCTGAATCCAAATAAGGCTCTGTGGCGTGTTTCATCTACACGAAGTACCTCCGGATACTTGTCTGCCATCCATTTGGGTCTTGCACCTGACGGTGTAGCCAGAATTGTAGAAATTCCTCTTTTATAAAGCTTATCAATGATTTCCTGCAGCCATTCAAAATGAAATACACCTTCTTCCGGTTCCAGTGTAGACCAGGAAAAAATCCCAAGGCTTACTACATTACAGCCAGACTCCTCCAGCATATCAATATCTTTTGCCAGAATATCCGGCCTCTTTAACCACTGTTCCGGGTTGTAATCACCGCCATGGAGCAGTTTATCTGTTCTAAAGTCCATACTTGTTCTGCCACTCCAAATGTGTTTAAATATACCCAAACACATCGAGAAATTGAAGTCCTTACGAATACTTCTTACTGCTTCATTGTGTATGTTTTGACGATTGCAGGCAATACGCTACTCACAGGTTTTTGTACACTCCACAGTCGTTAATTCCCGAAATAGCCTTCGGTACATACTTACATTTGCTTTTAATCATGCAATCCTGTAAGTTTTAGCATCTTTTAAATTAAGTGCCGCATTGAGATCCCTGTCTGCAACATAGCCACATTCACATCTGTAAATTCTATCTGAAAGCTTTAAATTTTTCCTGACAGAACCACAATGGTGACAGGTCTTTGAAGACGGATAAAATCTATCTGCTACCCTTAATTCAATGCCGTTTTCATCACACTTGGCTTTAAGCCTTGTTCTAAATTCATAAAACTTCTGAGATGCAACAGCTTTTGAAAGACACCTGTTTTTCATCATTCCTTTTACATTTAAATCTTCAATCGTTATGTAAGACGGTTTGGTTTTCACTATCTCAGCGATTGTCTTGTTAATGTAATCCGTACGGATATTATCCATTTTATGATGAAGTTTTTGTACCTTAAGCCTTTGTTTCTGTATATTTGCTCTTTGAGTGGACTCTCCTTTCTTTAAATTTTCATACTTTCGGGAAAGACTTCTCTGTTCCCGGATCAGTTGTTTTTCAAGTTTCTTTAATCCTGCCGATTTGTTGATGTTCCTGTATGTCTTTCCATTTGAGACAATGGCAAGATCTTTTAGTCCAAGGTCTATACCGATTCCCTCGTTTGAGTTATTGTCGATATTGACATCAGGGATCTCTACAAGAACAGAAACATAAAATCTGCCAGCCTTAACAGACACTGTACCACTTCTGATCATATATCCATCCTTTGTTGTTGGGATATATCCTTTTTCTTTGATACGGACCCAGCCCAGAGTTGGGATCTTAAGTCTGTGCCTTTCGCATTGACAATCCTTTGGGTTATTTCTGACGAAATACATCTTCACATCAGATTTACCTTTCTTTTTAAATTTAGGAAAATCACTCTGATGTTTAAAAAATCTTGTAAAAGCAGTACATCCATCTTCGATAGACTTTTTTACGGCTTTTGAATACACTTCCCTGATCCATGTTTTGTCAGGATTATCCGGAATGTATTCGTTGTTAAGCCATAGACTAAAGTCCTTACCAGTCATAAACTTTTCACCATTATCATGCAGAGCTTTGTTGTGACCAAGGTAGAAGTTATAGACATATCGGCAAGTGCCTATCGTCCTGCGGATCCTGGCTTTCTGTTCTTCAGTTGGGTTGATTTCCGTCTTGAAGCTCTTTAGCAATCTCTTCATCCCTTTCTATTTGTTATTAATACTTACGAAGTCCGTACAATCTGCAGGAAAAAACATGAAGTATAGATACAATATCCTGTACAAGTTCTTCTTGCGGTGATAGTTCTTCAT
>OIOO01000088.1_pt1 | contig 22100 bp, 14 predicted proteins | sample 1585511 | NCBI WGS metagenome assembly OIOO01 (sample SAMN02674698, study PRJEB24791) | human gut metagenome, SKBSTL036 | isolation source: stool | host: Homo sapiens | place: USA
GCAGTCTGGTAGCTCGTCGGGCTCATAACCCGAAGGTCGTTGGTTCAAATCCGGCCCCCGCAACCACCAAGCATCTTGATTTCATCAAGATGCTTTTTCTTTTTGCATACAAAACGAGAGGCCGCACAGCTGTGCGGCCTCTCGTTTGCGTTTATATCTTTTACAGCATTCCGTGCCGACGCTGTTCGGCTTCCAGCTCCTGGTTCAGGGCCGCCTTGCGGTGGTCGAGCAGGAGGTCTTTGTTGTACTGGAAATACCGCTCACAGCCGTTTTCGGCAATGAACGCATGGGCGGCGGGCGAGAGGGTCAGCTCGGTGACGAAGACCACCATCTCCTGACTCTCGGCGAATGCCTGCTCCATAAAGTCGAAGGCCGCTTCCAGCGCGGCTCTGGCCGTCTGCTGGGCGGTGTCCCGGGCATCCGACAGGGTGCCGAACTGGGTGCGCAGCACCTTGAAAGCGGCGTCCGCGTCCGGCGCGGCGGCGCGCAGAAGCTCTTTCTCCCAGCCGCGCAGGGTCTTGGCGGTCTGCAAGCGGGCCTCCAGCGTGGGCTTATCCAGCAGACCGGCGGTGCGCTTTTTCTGGGTCTCGGCCTCGTAGTCGGCGGTCATCTGGTCAAAGAGCTGCGCCCAGCAGTTCGGCTCCTGCGCCAGCTCTGCGGGCATCTCGGCAAAGGCTTTCTTCGTCTCCCGCAGGAAGGCATAGCAGCTGTCGGCCGCAGCGTCTGCCCGCCGGGAGGCAGAGAAGCGCGTCTCGAGGCCGGACAGGATCAGGCTCACGAGGCTCAGCTTCTCGTCGAAGGGGGCCTGCAGCAGCCGCGCAAAAGCGGCAGGCTTGGCCTGACCGGCCAGAATGTCCTCCACGCCGTAGTCGTCACGGTACTTGTAGTAGAGGTCGAGGTAGGCCGAGAAGTCCTCGGCGATCTTCTGGTGCTGGATATACTGGCGGATGAGCTCTTCATCGGCCTGCAGGCCCAGCGACTCATAGGTATTGAGCAGGTTGGAAAGGTCTTCCCAGCCGCGGGCGGTGACGAACTGGGTGCCGTCCACGTCGGCGTTTATCTGGTAAAAGTTCTGGGGGTGCAGTTCGAGGTAGCTCAGGATCGCGCTGTGGATGTGGGCTGCACGGGCGTAGTCCTTCCAGACCGGCAGATCCGGCTCAATGTCCATCCGGCGGACGCGGTCGAGGGTGACGATGTCGAAATCGCGGACGGATTTATTGTACTCCGGCGGGTTGCCTGCCGCCACGATGACCCAGCCCGCAGGCACGGCCTGATTGCCGAAGGTCTTGCACTGCAAAAACTGCAGCATGGTGGGGGCCAGCGTCTCGGAGACACAGTTGATCTCGTCGATGAAGAGGATGCCCTCTTTCAGGCCGGTGGCCTCCATCTTGGCGTAGACGCTGGCGATGATCTCGCTCATGGTGTACTCCGTCACAGAGACGTCCCGGCCGCCGTAGTTGCGCTGACGGATGAAGGGCAGGCCCACGGCGCTCTGGCGGGTGTGATGGGTGATGGTATAGGCCACCAGCGCCACGCCGCACTCCCGCGCCGCCTGCTCCATGACCTGGGTCTTGCCGATGCCCGGAGGCCCCATCAGCAGGATGGGGCGCTGGCGGATGGCCGGGATGGCGTATTCGCCCAGAGCATCTTTGGCGAGGTACGCTTTGACGGTATGCTCGATCTCTTCTTTGGCTCGTTTGATGTTCATATTCTTTCCCTCGTTATCACGAATTGTTGAGGTCACGGTAGAGGTCGTCTTCCTCCGCCAGCGCTTCGGACAGGGCCGAGGCGCTGCGGGCGGCCTCACCAGTAAATTCTTCTTCGTCCAGCACTACTTTCATCGCCCAGGGCGGCACATTGGCGTCGTCGAAACGGTCGCCCAGAAACAGAAATGCCGTGTCGTAAGCCGGGCGGCGGGCCGGGTAAGTCCCCATACCGTCGGTAAAATAGAGCAGGCCCCGGAGGTTTGAGAACTTCTTCTCGGCGCAGAGCTGGCTGACGTACTCGAAGGCGGGCCGGAAATCGGTGCCGCCGCCGCCCCGCAGCTCGAAATGGTTCATGGCACGGATGAGGTCGTCTTCGTTTTTGACGGGAATATCCTGCCGCACCGCGTTGTCGGCCTGGATGAGGTGGAGATTCATCCGGTGGAAGAAATTCTCCCTGCCCTTCAGCAGAGTGTACGTCTCGGCCAGAAAGGCCCGCACCAGCTCACCCGAGGTGGAGTAGCTGGTGTCGATGACGAGGGCCAGCTCTTCTATCTTCTTGCTCTCCCGGGTCTCCAGCGGCTCGATGAGGGGCAGGTTGCCGTAGACCGACAGGCCATAGGTGTAAAAGTTCAAATCGAACTCGTCCGGGTCGAGGTGGACTTCCTCCCGGGTGACGCAGAACCGGCGCAGGAAGTCGCCGTAGCTGCGGCGGCTGCGGTTTGCGGCTTTGATTTGCTCCCGCATGGCGTCCGCGCCCTCACCGGCCTCTTTGTCCCGGAGTTCCAGCTCTGTCTGCATCCGCTCGCCGATTTTTTGCCACGTCTTCTGGGGCAGCGGCGCAGGCATCTGCTGGGGCTGTTCGGGGGCATCTTTGGGCCAGAGGCGGTGGTCGTCGGTGTAGAATTCTTTTTCCAGCTGGCGGAGAACGCCGGGCGTCTGCCGCACCAGCCAGCGGTAGATGGGGGCCGCAGCAGCCACTTTTTCCTGCCCGATGATCTCCTCATAGGCGTGTTGGCGCACCCACGTCAGGGGGCGCTGGACGCTCTTGCGGCCAAGACCGTCGATGACGTTCTCCACCGCAATGTCACATGCAAGGTCCCACAGGCGTTTGTCCCGCTTGCCGCGCAGCCAGAGATGGCGGAAGATGCAGTGGAACACCGTGTGGAGGTAGAGCCGGTTGAGATATTTGGGGTTCTTCTGGTAGAGCCGCAGCAGGGCGCTGGGCTGGTAGCAGAGGATGGTCCCATCCGTCGCCAGTACCCCGCACCGCTCGTCGGCGGTGGGCGTCAGGGCCGAGAGGGCCTGGTCCAGAAAGCGGAAGTCCAGATACAGCCCGCTGCGCACCACGGCCAGCACCTCGCCGCCCATCCGGGCCTGCCACTCTTCGTGAGTCTCGGGCCGGGCCGACTGGAAGGGCTTGCGGGGGTCAAAAAACTTTTCCTTCTCAGAAATCAAAATCATACCTCTTCTTTTGGGGCGCAGCGGCACGCTTTTTGTGCTCTGCGTCGGCCAGCAGGGCGGCAGCTTCGGCATTGTCGGCCTTGGCCGCGAGGGCAGCACCCTCGGCAAAGGCATCCGTATCCATCACATCCAGCGCCAGCAGGGCTTTGACGCCCTCGGGGTCCTGCGCCTTGAGCAGACGGGTCAGCACCCGCCCGGTGTTGGTCTTGAGGAAGTCCCGGTAGGCATCCCGGGCGGCATCGCTCAGCTGCCACGGCCAGCGCAGGCGGTCGAAGCAGAGCATCGCCATCACGGAAGCGTCGTCGGCGTCGTGGCCCTGCGGGAAAATGGCGTCGTACTCCGCCGGGAGAAGCTTATTTTCGAGAAAGCACTGCCGGTAGTGGTAGCCCTGCCCCGAAAAGGTGTGGAGCAGGATGTGGGCGGGCGTCTCCTCGATGTCCTCCCAGTAGGCGGGATACCACAGCCCCGCCCGGGGTGCGGCCTCCCCCACCGGCCAGAACAGCGCCCGCACGGCCTCGGTGATGCTGCCCACGAGGGCAAACAGGCCGGTGGCCTGCTCGGGCGTGGCGCGGATGATGAGGTCTTCCAGCGCAAAGCAGTTGAGGAAGACATCGCTGCCCATGGTCAGCTCTCCTGTCCCGGCAGTCAGGCGGCGCAGCCTGCGGCAGTTGTAGAATGTGCAGCTGCCGATGACCCGCAGACTATCCGGCAGGGTGACTTCTTCCAGGAAGTTCCCGCAGATGGGGTGGAGCTCGTCGTCCTGCGCCGGGGCGGCGGGGGCGTCGAAGTCGAAGCTGTACCGCTCTTTGCCGCCCACATCCCGGCCAAAAGCACGGGTCAGACAGAGCTTGCCGTCCTCGGCCCGCTCATAGCGGCAGATCTTTTCCGGCCCGGGCAGGCCCCGGGGCTTTTCGGAAAAACAGTAATCTCCCAGTTCGGTAATGGGCCACTGGCCCTCCCCTTCCGGCGCAGGAACCGCCCCGGGCAGCTTTACGCAGGGCTCACCGCCGTACACCCGCACAAGGCGGGCCGTGCCGCCCGCCAGCGGCAGAATATCCAGTATCATAACGACTCCTATCCTCGAAAGCAAGGCCCGCTCTTTTACGCTGCATTGCACTTTCAGCAGCCAGCATAGAGTTTCCCGGCCTGCCAAAGGCTCTCCCCCTTGGGGGAGCTGGCGCGCCAGCGCCTGAGAGGGCTGCAAAAAAGCTGCCGCACAGACACGCCGTGCAGCAGCTCCGTTCAAAACTTCATCACTGTGCGGCCTGTGCAAGGCAATCCTTCATTGCCGCAAATACCGCGTCGCTGGTCATGGTGCTGCCGGAGACAGCATCCACCCCGACGGTCGAGCCAGCCGCCAGCAAGGAGGCCGACAGCGTCTCTGCCGCCTTGCCGCCCAGCTCCGGCGTCTCGCCGGAAGCGTCGATCACAACATTGGTCACCTTGCCGCCGGTGATGGTCACGGTAACGCCCACCTCGCTCAGACAGCCCTGCGCACTGGCGGTGTAGGTGCCGTCGGTGTAGGTGTCGGCGTTATCGGCAGCTGGCACGGTGCCGGTGTTGGCGATATAGAGGGCCAGCACGATGCCGAGGATGACGTCCAGCACCAGCATGAGGATAATGTTGCGGGTCATGTGTTTTTTCATGGTCTGTGAAGTGCTCCTTTTGCGATGTTTGGGGTCCGCCCGTTACTTTGCGGGCTTGAAGCTGTCGCGCAGGGTCACGACACGATTGTACACGCCGGGGTTCTTCGAGTCGGGCGTGAAGAAACCGGTGCGCACGAACTGGAACTTATCGCCGGGCTTTGCGTCGGCCAGAGCCTCTTCCAGCTTGCAGCCCTTGCGGACGACAACGCTGTCGGGGTTCAGATAATCCTTGTAGTCGCTGCCCTCGGGGATGGCATTCATGTTCGCCTCGGTGAAGAGCTTGTCGTACAGGCGTACCTCGGCATCCACGGCGTGGGCGGCGCTCACCCAGTGGATGGTACCCTTGACCTTGCGGCCATCGGCAGGGTTGCCGTTGCCGGTCTCGAGGTCGGCGGTGCAGTGGATGACAGCGATGCTGCCGTCGGGGTTCTTCTCGACGCTCTCGCACTTGACGATATAGCCGCCCATCAGACGGACTTCGCCGCCGACGGTCAGGCGCTTGAACTTCGGAGGCGGCACCTCGGCGAAGTCCTCGTTCTCGATCCACAGCTCCTTCGTGAAGGCGACCTTGCGGGTCGTGGGGTCGTTGGCTTCACGGTTGGGGTTGTTGGCGATGTCGAAATACTCGGTCTTGTCGGCGGGGTAGTTGTCCACCACCAGCTTGACGGGGTCCAGCACGGCGATGCGGCGCTGTGCGGTCAGGTCCAGCTCGCTGCGGATGCAGGCTTCCAGCTGGCGCATATCAATGAGGTTGTCGGACTTGGAGATGCCGGCCTCCCGCACGAAGGTGAAGATGGAAGAAGCGGTGTAGCCGCGGCGGCGCAGGCCGCACAGGGTGGGCATACGGGGGTCATCCCAGCCGTCCACGATGCCCATCTCCACCAACTCACGCAGATAGCGCTTGCTCATGACGGTGTTGGTCATGTTCAGGCGGGCAAACTCGCGCTGCTTGGGGAACTCGGTGCCAAAAATGTTCTCGATGACCCAGTTGTACAGCGGGCGGTGGTTCTCGAACTCGAGGCTGCACATGCTGTGGGTGATGCCCTCGATGGCGTCCTGGATGGGGTGGGCAAAGTCGTACATCGGGTAGATGCACCACTTATTGCCCTGACGGTGATGCTCGGCGTACTTGATACGGTAGATGGCCGGGTCACGCAGATTCATGTTGGGGCTGGCGAGGTCGATCTTGGCGCGGAGGGTCTTTTCGCCCTCCTTGAACTCGCCTGCACGCATCCGGCGGAAGAGGTCGAGGTTCTCTTCCGGGGTGCGGTCGCGCCACGGAGAGGGACGGGAGGGCTTGCCTGCGTCGCTGCCCCGGTACTCGCGCATCTCGTCGCGGGTCAGGTCATCGACGTATGCCTTGCCCTCGAGGATGAGCTTTTCGGCGTACTCATAGCACTTGTCGAAGTAGTCGCTGCCGTAGAAGATGCCGCCGTTGGGGTCGGCACCCAGCCAGTGCAGGTCCTCGATGATGCTGTTGACATACTCCTCCCCTTCGCGGGCGGGGTTGGTGTCGTCGAGGCGGAGGTTGAACTTGCCGCCGTACTGGTTTGCGATGGACCAGTTGATATAGATCGCCTTGGCGCTGCCGATGTGCAGGTAGCCGTTGGGCTCCGGCGGGAAGCGGGTGTGGATCTCGCGGATCTGTCCTTCGGCGAGGTCGGCGTCAATGATCTCGGTCAAAAAGTTTTTATCTGCCATAGTGGCGTTCCCCCTGTCAGGGCATAGCAAGCCCGGAATTACACGTTTGATACCCCTTATAATACACTATTTCCCTCTTTCCTTCAAGGTGGAAAGCCGAAGTTCCACCTGTTTTCGGCGTCGTTTTGCGAAAAAGCTTTCCCTGTCTCCCGCTTTTTGCAAAAAAAGCGAAATTCATGCTTGACATTCCGCACAGAATCTTATATAATAATCAAGCATTCAGCGAATGCGGAATATCTGTAGGGGTATAGCTCAGTTGGTAGAGCAGCGGTCTCCAAAACCGCGTGCCGTGAGTTCGAGACTTACTACCCCTGCCACAAGCGCACAGAGAGTACTCTGTGCGTTTTGTTTTTGTATTTTTCCCGGAATGTCGGACTTTCCAAAACTTTTTTGACATTTTCCGAAATTCATGCTTGACAACCGCGCGTTTCTCAGGTATAATAACACACGTTCCGGCGGTCAACCGCCAGAAACGATGCACTTGAGCGATCATGGCCCGGTAGCTCAGTTGGTTAGAGCACCAGCCTGTCACGCTGGGGGTCGTCGGTTCGAGCCCGATCCGGGTCGCCATTTGCTGCTATAGCTCAGTTGGTAGAGCGCATCCTTGGTAAGGATGAGGTCTCCAGTTCGAATCTGGATAGCAGCTCCATCGAGAGAAACCACTTGAATCTTTGCGGTTCAGGTGGTTTTTTGTATTTCCGGTCATTTTTACCACCCGGTTTTCTTTTTGCTGCACAAAAAGGCCCCCCGGCACCATGCGGACGTGCCGGGGGGCTTTGCAATATGGAGGAAGCAGGGCGATGCGGTACGCCCCGCCGGGGTAAGTTAGTGGATCAGCTCGTTATGAGCTGCGCCGTTGATGGTGAGCTGGGCCTCGCCGCCGTTGTGGGCAAGCACAAAGGGGGTAACGTCGGTACCCATGGCCAGCATCTCGTCGATGACAAGGCTGGACTCCCGGCTCCGGGTGCGGAACACCACCACATCGGCACCCTGTGCCTTGATGGCCCGCAGGTCGCCCAGCACAGCGTTGAGAGCGGCATCCTCAGAGGGTACCGCAATGATGTACCGGCCATCCACCACAGAGGTCTCGTAGGTCTCTGCGCCGGTCACGGTGTAGTTGGGGGCCGCAGAGCCGTTTTCCTGAGGCTCCGGTGCGCCGCAGCGGGTGCAGACGCCGTTCTTGTACTCGTGGCCCAGAGGGGCAACGAGGTTGGTGCGCTCACCGGTCTCCTCGTGGCAGACGCTGCACTTCTGTACCGTGTAGCCGCTTTCCGTGCAGGTGGGGGCAACGGTGGTCTCTTCGAACTGATGGCCCAGAGCCTTAACGATGCTGTAATGCGAGCCCAATTCCTTGCCGCAGCGGCCGCACTTTGTTACCTTGTAGCCATCCTCGGTGCAGGTGGGCTGGACTGTTACCGTCTGGCGATCATGGGACCAAGTTCCGGAGTCTGGAGCGAGCTCTACCACTCTGGTGATCTCACCGCAGGAGCTGCACCGGTAGGTCTGAGAGCCCTTTTCCGTACAATTCGGGGAGACTTTCTCTGCCGCGTATTCGCCCTTCGAATGCTTGCACTTTTCCGGGGTCTGCTCCGCATTCCCGTCGGTCACCCATTCGCCGTTCTGACGTGTTTGGGTCACCTTGTTCGAGCTGTTATGACCTATATTGGTCATTTCTACTTTTGCACCGTTCTGGATGCTCTTCTCGTCAGTTGTAAATTTATTCTCGCCGTTCTGGACGGAACCACTGCTCCCAGCAGTCGTTCCGCCATCGCCAATGGCAGCGCCCGCGCCATTATTCTCCCAGCTGCCGTGGTGCTCGGCACTGCCGGTGGCCTTGACCTGCGCTTTGCCGCCAATGATTACTTCGCCGGTGCCATTTGCGCCGCCGCCGATGCCGGCACCGCCGCCGTATGCTCTATTTTCTGCCGTTACCTGAGCATTGCCCTGAATGGTGACCTTGGCGTGGCTCTTTTTGCTGCTGCTGCCTACGCCGCCGCCGATCACTGCAAGGCCAGCATCGCTGCCCCCAAATCCATGCTCATATCCATAATCACTTCCGGTATCCACCTTATACGTAGCGTTCACCTGAGCGTTGCCGGAGATGGTAATGCTGGTTTGCCTGCCTTCATTACCTTCATATCCTTCATCAGTGCCTCCGCCGATGCCGCCATTGGCGTTGACCACAGCATCACCTGTGATCACGATATTTTCAGCCGCACCGCCTTTATATCCGCTGCCGATCCGGCCCTGGGTATTTACCGTGCCGCCATTGATCTCAATGTTTTTGGTGCCATGTTGGGAGTCGCTACCCGTATTCCAGCCCCATCCACTTCCGCCAATGGCAGCACCACGGACATCTGCGATCACGTTAAGGGTCTGGTCTTTGTCTTCTGCCGTAATGGTGAGCTTTCCGGTGCTGACATCATCGTTTTTCTGGATGCCGGCACTGTTTCCATATCCGTTCAGGGTGTTATTGCCCTCCACTTTGATCTCCACATTGCCGCTGCCCTGAATATCAATGGCTGCCATGCCACGAGTAGCCGTATCAGCAGCATGCGGCTGGTCGATGGTGGCATCCTTCAGCTTCAGCTTGACCAGCGTGTTAGCGAAGATCTGGATGATGCCTCTGCGTTCTCCCTCGCTACTGCGTTCTCCCTCGCTACTGCGCTCTCCCTCGCCGCTGCTGCGGGCCGGAGCCTTGCGGGGGCCATTGGAGGCGTTAGCAGAGGTGTCGTCAGAGGCGCTGGTGGAAGCCTCGGCAGAGGCCTTGGCCTCTGTGTTGGTCTCCTGCCGCTCCTCATCCTGCCGCTCGCCAGCGGAAGCATTCAGCTCCCCGTTTGCAGGGGCATTGGTGCTCTTATCCTGCTGCTGGGGGGCAGAGAGGTTTTCTTCCGCATCCAGCGCCCGGTATGTATCGCTGGAACTACTGGAACTAGAGCTGCTAGAACTGGAGCTGCTAGAGCTAGAACTGCCGGAGCCGCTGGAGCTCTCCGAGCTGCTGCATACATAGCTGCCGGTGATCTCGATCTCTTCATCATCTTTGATGCTGGTAACTCCGTCCTGACCATCCTGCTTCACGGTGATGCCGCTTTCATCTGCCGTGATCACAAGGCCGCCATTGGAAAGATTAAAGGTGGCCGCAAATGCCGGGGCGGAAAGGGATACCGCCATGCTCAGGGCCACGGCCGCCGCCGCGACTTGCCGGAGCAATTTTTTTCTTCGCATGATTTTTACCTCCTGTTTTGCATTTTGTGGCTTTTCTGCCAAATTTATTATACCCCCCCCCCCTACCGCCTGTGCAATATGACGGTTGAACAATCTTGCCCCACTTTTTTTAGCAAAAATGACAAAAAACGCCGTTGGCCCGCACCTTTTGTGCAGGTCAACAGCGTTATCGTCCATGTATCCCGGTTAAAATATCACGATGGTGCGTTTGCCGCCACTGCTCCGCCGGGCCGGAGCAAACAAAAAAACACCCCGAAGCCTTGATGGCTTCAGGGTGTTCTGAGCTGGAGCTGCTATCCAGATTCGAACTGGAGACCTCATCCTTACCAAGGATGCGCTCTACCAACTGAGCTATAGCAGCACACTCACAGCTCAATTATAATACCATAAACTCTGCCGCATTGCAAGCGTTTTTTGCAAAAAAATCTGGCATTTTGCGTTTTTCTGCCCGGATGCAGAAAAACGGCTGCCGTTTTTCCACGGCAGCCGTCTGCATTGTTGAAACTATCACTCGATAAGGCCGTTCAGCAGGGCCAGGCACTTGCGGCTGTGCAGCTTGCGGATGGCCTTTGCCTCGATCTGGCGGACGCGCTCACGGGTGACGCCGAAGTCGCGGCCCACCTCTTCCAGCGTGCGGGGACGGCCATCGTCCAGACCAAAGCGGAGACGGATGACCTTCTCTTCACGGGGGGTCAGGCTCTTGAGGGCCTGATTGATCTGCTGGGCCACCATGGCGCGGTCAGCCGCCTTTCCGGGAGCCTCGGCGTTCTCGTCGGCGACGAAATCGCCCAGAGAGGAATCCTCTTCCTCGCCCACGGGGCTCTCAAGGCTGGCGGGCTCCTGTGCCATCCGCTGGATCTCACGCACACGCTCGACGCTCATGTCCATGGCCTTTGCCAGCTCTTCCGGGGTGGGCTCGTGGCCGTTCTGGTAGACCAGCTGGTTGGTGGCCTGACGCATCCGGTTGATGGTCTCGACCATGTGCACCGGGATGCGGATGGTGCGGGCCTGGTCGGCGATGGCGCGGGTGATGGCCTGACGGATCCACCAGGTCGCATAGGTGGAGAAGCGGAAGCCGCGGTCGCAGTCGAACTTCTCAGCCGCCTTGATGAGGCCGATGTTGCCCTCCTGGATGAGGTCGAGGAAGGCCAGATTGTGGCCCACGTGCTTCTTGGCGATGGAGACCACCAGACGGAGGTTCGCTTCGCTCAGGCTGCGGCGGGCGTTCAGGCCGTCGCGGCGGGTCTTCAGCAGCTCCTGACGGCGCTCCTCGGTCAGGGGGCCGTTCTCCACAGCCTCCATGGCCTCTTCCTCAGCGGCCTTTTCCTCGGCGTCCACGCTGGGCTTCTCGCTGCCCTCTTCGTCGATGTCCTCGGTGTAGCTGCGGCTGTTCTCGTCTTCCTCGAACGAGAAGCGGGCGCTGTTCTTCTTGATGTACTCGGGCGCACCGTACTTCTGGCGGTCGGCCTGCAGGATATGGGCAGCCTCGGCGCCGGCGTGGATGCGCTTGCTCAGGTCAACTTCCTGCTCCGCGCTCAGCAGAGGGATCTGGCCGATCTGCTTGAGGTAGTTCTTGACGGGGTCGTCCAGCAGCTCATCCATCGCAGCCTTCAGGTCGGCGGGGTTCTCCTCGGCGGCTTCTTCCTCGTCCTCGCCGCCCAGACCCAGCTCGTCGCTGTTGTTCTCGGCGTTTTCCACCTCGGCGATGATGCTGTCCACGTCCAGATTCACATCGGCGTCGGCCTCATCCTCGATGATCTTGATGCCGCGCTCTTCAAGGAGCGTATAGAGCGTTTCCACATCCATCCTGCACTGTGCAGCCAAAGTTTTGGCCTCCTGTGCCGACAGGGTGCCTTCGCCTTTCGTCAACAGTTCCTTCAAAGTCATGCCCATTTCGCTCTCTCCTTCTCACTGCGGGGGAAGCGCCCCGCAAGTGAACTTGTCTCATAGTTTCGGTCTTGCCTTCTTAGATCACAAGACCTCCGTTGACGCCGAACACCTGGCCGGTGATGTAGCCGGCGTCTTCTCCGGCGAGGTACAGCAGAAGCTTTGCCACCTCTTCGGCGGTGCCGAGACGGCCCACAGGGGTCTCTTCGGCCAATGCCGCTTTGTCCTCAGCAGTGAACGAGGCCATCATATCGGTGTCGATGACGCCGGGGGCCACGCAGTTCACGGTGATGCCGCTGGGACCTTCTTCTTTTGCCAGCGCCTTGGTCAGGCCGATGAGGCCCGCTTTGGCGGCGGAATAGTGTACCTCGCAGCTGCCGCCGGTCTGGCCCCACATGCTGCTCACAGTGAGGATGCGGCCCGCTTTGCGGCGTATCATCCCGGGCAGGGCCAGCTGGCAGAGGTTGAACGCACCGGTCAGGTTAACGTCCAGCATCCGCTGCCACTCTTCCGGCGTGATGTCGGTGAACAGCTTCTGCTGGGCGATGCCCGCGTTGCTCACCAGCACATCCACCCGGCCCAGCGCCTGCTCGGCGGCGCGGAAGGCCAGCTCACAGCTGGCCCGGCTGGCCACGTCACACTGGATGGCCAGTACGCCCGGCAGCTCTTTTTGCAGGGCTGCAGCGGCCTCGGCGTTGGTGTGGTAGAACACCGCCACCCGGCAGCCCGCCGCGTAGAATGCACGGGCTGCTGCTGCGCCGATGCCCCGGTCGCCGCCCGAGATGAGGACGGTGCGGTCCTTCGCCGCCGGGGCAGTGCTCTGGGGCTCTGCCGCAGGTTCCGGCTCGCGTTCCGGTGCCGGTGTGTTCTCCGGCGCAGCGCTGACCGGCGTTTCCCTCGTTTCCTGCACCGGCGGTGCGGCCACAGCCGCTTCTTCCGGCTCGGGCAGGGTCGGCCTGCGCTGTTCTGTCTTCGGCCCGGCGTCTGCAAGGTCAAATGTCAGCTCAAATTCGTCGTTGTACAAGAGTCAAACCCTCCTGTCCACTATTTTCGGCCGCAGCGCCTCTTCGTGTCAAAGCCTCTGCGGCGGGAAAGGAAACAGCTTCCCCCACCCCGCCGGAGCTGCGCTCTGCTCACTTTTTCCGGTCTAGTCCGGCTCTGCGGCGCGCCCGGCGGCATTTGTGTGGTTTCGACAAGTTTCCATTGAATAATATAGCACAATCGGGCGAAAAAATAAAGTGGTCACCGGTGATTTTTTCACGCAGTTCCCACTTTTTTCACAGATTCAGGGGTTCACGGGCGGCTTCCAGCGGGGCTTTGCGGCCCGCCTGGCCCGCAGTGAAACGAAAAATTCCTGCAAAAGCTGCTGTGCCTCATCGGCCCGCAGTCCCTTCTCGATGACGGGGTGATGGTTGAAGGGCTGGGCGAAGAGGTCTGTCACCGAGCCGCAGCAGCCCGCCTTGACATCGGCGGCACCGTACACCACCCGCTTGATGCGGCTGTTGATGATGGCGCCGCTGCACATGGGGCAGGGTTCCAGCGTCACGAACAGCTCACACTGCCACAGCCGCCAGCCGCCCAGCTTTTTGCAGGCCGCGTCGATGGCCAGCAGCTCCGCATGGTGGAGGGCGTTTTTCTCCGTCTCGCGGGTGTTGTGGGCGGCAGAGATGATCTCTCCGTCCTTCGCCACGACCGCGCCCACCGGCACTTCGCCCAGCGCAGCGGCCTTCCGGGCCTCTTCCAGCGCCGCGCCCATCAGCTCAAAATCGGTCATCCCATTCCCCTTTCTGCCAGCCGTGCGGCAAACACGAGGCAGTTATTTATAATATGTAACGCACTGCCGGGCCATACGCTCTTCGCTTTCCGGGCCGCCCAGCCGAAGATGAGCCCCATGCCCAGCGCATAGGCCCGGGCCGTCCAGCTGCCGTGCAGGGCCGCAAAAATCACCGCCTGCACCACCACAGCCCCCGCGCCGCCCAGCGGCTGCAAAAGACAGAGCGCCCCGCCCCGAAAGGCAAGCTCTTCCGCCAGAGGGGTCACAAGGCAGATGCGCAGCGCCGCCCACCCGAGGGCCGCGCCCTCGGGTAGAGCCGTCTTTTCCGCCGGGAGCAGCAGCTGTGCTCCCACCGCCAGCAGCGCCCAGAGCACGGCCGCCTCGGCCAGGACCCGGCACTGAGCCGGAAAAGACGGCTTTTCCGTTTCCCTTATCAGTCTTTTCACGGCGCACCCTCCTGTCGGCGGACATTGTACCATACTGCCGCCCCGTTTTGCAAGCAGTTTTTCGTTCATTCGAAGAAATTTTACTCAAAAGATTGACATTCCGCCCGGCGTTCTGGTATACTTTGTACGACTTTTTTATGGATTTGTCGTTTTACCAAAGACACACGATGAACGCACCCATGGAGGTACGAGCTATATGATACGCATTCTTACCGATTCCGCATCCGACATCCTGCCCGCCGAGGCCGCGCAGCTGGGTGTGGACGTCATCCCTCTCAACGTCACCCTCGAGGACGGCACCGTCATCCGGGACGGCGTGGACCTGACTCCCAGCGAGTACTACGAGCACATGGCCGGCTGCAAAAAGCTGCCCACCACCAGCCAGCCCAGCCCTGAGCTGTTCGAAAAGTTCTACGCCGAGGCTGCTGCCGCCGGAGACGAGGTCGTGGGCATCTTCCTGTCCCATGAGCTGTCCGGCACCTATCAGTGTGCGAAGCTGGCCGCAGACCTGGCCAACGTGGACAACGTCCTCTTTGTGGACAGCACCAATGTCTGCCTCGGCGAGGGTCTGCTGGTGCGTATGGCCGCACACCTGCGGGATGAAGGCAAGTCCGCCGTCCAGATCGCCGCCACCCTCGAGCACGCCAAGGAGCACCTGCACCTCGTCGCCGCCATCGACGACCTGAAGTATCTGCGCAAGGGCGGCCGTCTGCCCGCCGCCGTCGCCGTGGCCGGCGGGATGCTGGGCATCAAGCCCCTCATCACCATCAAGGAGGGCAAAGTCGCCATGGCCGGCAAGGCCCGGGGTCTGCCCGGCGCATACGTCGCCCTCTTCAAAAAGATCGAGGAGCTGGGCGGCGTCAATCCCCGTTTCCCCTCTCTGGCCGGTTACACCATCAGCACCCGCGAGGTGAACCCCATCCAGACCTATCTGGTGGACAATCTCGGCCTTTCCGAGCCGCTGGTGCGCCAGATCGGCTGCGTCATTGGCACCCACGCCGGTCCCGGTGCGTTTGGTCTGGCCTTCTTTGATAACGGGCTGGTCATCGACTAAGAGTATATAGGAAGAGGCTGCTGTGCATCTGCACGGCAGCCTCTTTTCGTTTTTCCTTACAGCATATCCGTGATGAGCTTGCCCAGCAAAAGTACCAGCACCACGAGCATCATGGGGCGGATGAACTTTGCGCCCTTTCTCAGGGCGAAGTGAGAGCCGATGATGTTGCCGACGATGTTGCTGATGGCGCAGGGGATGCCCACCGGAAAGACCACCAGCCCGCTGCTCAGATAGGTGAAGAGGCTGGCGTAGTTGCTGGCGAGGTTGAGCACCTTGGCGTTGCCGTTGGCGGTGCGCAGGTCAAAGCCCATCAGACTGGTGAAAGCGATGATGGCAAAGGTCCCGGTGCCAGGCCCCACCATGCCGTCGTACAGACCGATGCCGAGGCCGATGCCCAGGGCCAGCAGGGCCTTTTTCAAATTCAGGGTGCCGTCGTCCCGGTTCTCGTCCGGGAGGTTGCGCCGCCACAGGATGATGACTGCCGCGATGGGCAGGATGATGAACATCATCATCTGCAGCACCTCGTCACTGAGCATCAGGACGATGTGTGCGCCCAAGGCACTGCCCGCAAAGCTGCCGATGGCGGCGAGGATGCCCACCTTGAGGTTCATCGCGCCGTTCTTGAAGAAGCTGGCCGTGGCGAACGTCGTGCCGCAGGCGGCGCTGAATTTGTTGGTGGCGTAAGTATAGTGAGGCGGCAGGCCCGCGAAGAGATAGGCCGGCAGGCTGATGAGTCCGCCGCCGCCCGCTGCCGAATCGACAAAGCCTGCAAAGCCGGTCATGAACACCAGAAATGCCATCATCGGCAGGCTGATTTGAATACCCATTGTTATGATTCCCCTTAATATTCCTATTTTTTCCACGATTTTACTTGTACAGCTCACCCTCGCAGGCCAAGATCTGGTCGAGTATCATCCGGGACACCCGGGCGCCGTAGACCATGGAGGGATGGTCATTGTACTCGATGATGTCGTGGAAATCCTTGTTCATCAGGACGATGACATACTCGCCGTAGGGAGTGTGGACGATGCCGCCGTCGTTGCGGCAGGCGTTCATGCTGCCGCTCTTGCTGGCCACCCAGATGAGCTCCGGCTCGCCGGTCTCCTCGCAGTCGAGATAGAACTGAGGGAAGTCGTGGGTCAGCATGGTATTGTAGTGCTGCTGACGGAAGATGGCCAGCATCTCAGCGCTGGCCTCAGCGCTGACGAGCGTTCCCTTTGCCACCTGCGCAAACAGCGAGGCGTAGTCCCGGGGCGTCGTGGTGCCGAGGTCGTTGTAAAGATCAAAGTGGAGCGGGTTGTGCAGGACGGTGTGGGCAAAGCCCATCTCCCGGATGCAGGCGTTGATGGTGGCCAGCCCCAGATAGTCGATGACCATGTTGGTGGCGATGTTGTCGGAGCAGATGATCATCATGGTGGCGGCGTCTTTAACTTTCAGACTTGCGCCCACGCCCAGCGCCCGGAGCATACCGGAGCCGTCCACAAAATGCTCGGGCTTGTAGGTGATTTTTTCCTCGAGGCTGGCTTTGCCCCGGCCGGCCTGCAGATACAGGGCTGCGAGGATATAGGCCTTGATGGTGGAAGCCGTCTCAAATTCCTCGTCAGCGCCGATCTCGACCGTGTGGCCGTGCAGGTCGTCCACAAAAACGCTCATCTTGCCCTGATAGGAATACAGCTCGGCGGCAATACGCTTTTCCAGCGTCATGTTTTTATCCATTTTGGAATCTCCCTGTCGTTTTATACATTATTTAGAGGTTTTCTTCGAAGAACCGCCGGGCGTTGCGGTAGAAGATGGCCTCCACCTCGTCCTCGGTGAAGCCCTCGCGGCGGAGTGCATCGGCCAGCAGCGGGAGCTTGGAACAGTCGTCCATTTCCAGCTTGCCGCCGATGCCGTCGAAGTCACTGCCCAGACCGATGATCTCAATGCCGCCCACCTGTTTGAAGTGGGCCGCGTGCTTTGCCATCAGGGCCGTGGTGCTGCGGCAGAGCTTTTCTTCGGGCTGGTTGTCGAGGAAGCCGCTGCAGTAGTTCAGACCCACGAGGCCGCCCTTGTTGGCGAGGGCGCGGATCATCTCGTCAGTGAGGTTGCGGCAGTGGGGCGCGAGGGCGCGGCAGTTGGAGTGGCTGGCCGCAAAGGGGCGGGTGGAGTGCTCCACAATGTCCCAGAAGCCCTTGTCGGACAGGTGGCTCACATCTGCGATGATGTGCAGACGCTCCATCTCGGCCAGGAACTCGAAGCCCTTCTCCTTCAAGCCCGTCTCGGTGTTGGGGGCGCAGGGCCAGATGTTGTGGCCCCCGCCGGGGACGACGTTGGGGCTGGCAAGCTCGTTCTCGTGGTTCCAGGTCAGGGTCATCATGCGGACGCCCAACTCGTACATTCGGCGCAGCACACCGATGCTGCCCTTGCAGCAGCCGCCCTCTTCGATGGTGAGCATTCCGCTGATCTTTCCCTCGGCGGCGTTCTTTCGGATGTCAGAGGGTCGATACACCGGAGCAATATCCTCCGGGTATTTTTCCATGATGCGTTTGAAGACGTCGATTTCTTCCAGCGCCGTCACCAGCGGGTCGGCACCGGGGGTCTTGTCGCCCAGATTGACAAAGGCGGCGAAGCACTGCAGCATATAGTCGCCCTTTTTCAGTTTCTGCAAGTCGATGTGCAGATCATTCTGCGCAAAGCTCTTGGGCGTACCCGCCTTTTCGGCGTAGCGCAGCTCACTCAGGGTGTCACAATGTAGATCAAAGACTTTCATGGTTATCTCCTTTTAGAAAATACTCCCCACCGCATACAAACACTTCACCAGATCCTCCCGATACAACGGGTCATCCGGCTCAAGGCTGTTGATGACCACACCGCCGCTGGCGGCGGCACCGGTGGAGTGGATATACCGCCCTTCGCCCAGATAAAGCGCCACATGGCCGGGGAAGAAGAGCGCATCGCCGGGCTTTTTGTTCTCGAAGGCCACCTCATGCATCGGCCAGCCCTCGATGATCTTTGCGTCGCGGTAGATGAGCACACCACACTGCATATAGGCGCTGCTGACGAGGCCCGAGCAGTCGATGCCCCGGCCCGACTTGCCGCCCCAGCGGTACTCGGTACCCATATACTTTTTTGCCTGCTCACAGACAGCGGCGCGGAAGGCATCTTCGCCGCCGCCGTACCAGCGCGCCACAGCTTCCGGCACGAGCTTTTCCGCCGTCGTGTCCAGCGTCTCGGCCAGCGCGTCATTGAAAGCAAGGCCCTCTCTCTGGGAGAAGACCGCCGTCATCTCATATTTCACCGGCTCCAGCGCCACGTCCCGGACATAGCCTGTCCGGCCATCCGTCAGCAGGACTTTCGCCCAGCCCTTGTGGGCCTCGGCCTCTTCGGCGGTCTCAGGCTGGCGGCGGAGAACGCCTCCCCGCTCCAATTCCATCATCCGGACGCCCTGCACCTTGGGCAGGTTGAGGACATCCGTAGCGCGGCCCACGAGAACGAGGTCTGCCCCCAGATACTCCCACAGCTCCTCCTCGCGGACAAACTGCAATTCCCGCTGATTCACATAGCCATGGTAGCCGTAAAAGCTGACCACTTCGGCCACATCGGGCGGAAGCTGGACGCCCGCAGCGGTCACGCCGCCGGGCGCAGTCCGCACCTGACAGGCCTGCCCATACAGGCCCTCGTCTCCGATGGTGGAGACAAGACCCTCCTCGCCCTCTTTGATGGTCTGGGGCAGGTCATAAATAGTGCCTACTGGCACCGAAAATAATGCGTATTTCATGGTTCGCTCCCTTCCAGCAGCTGCAGCAGCTCATCCGGCCGCATCGAGAGGATGGCACCATCGGCGGTGCCGGTCACGGTGTCGGCCAGCGACTGCTTGGCCTGCTGCAATTCCACGATTTTTTCTTCAATGGTATCCTGTGCAATGAGCTTATACACCTGCACCGGGTTCTGCTGGCCGATGCGGTAGGCGCGGTCGGTGGCCTGATTCTGGGCGGCGACATTCCACCACGGGTCGTAGTGGATGACGATGTCCGCCGCCGTCAGGTTAAGGCCGGTGCCGCCGGCCCGCAGCGAGATGAGGAAAACGCTCACCTCTCCCCCGTTGAACCGCCGGACCAGCTCCGCCCGGACGGGCTTCGGCGTCGAGCCCTGCAGCGTAAAGTGGCTGATGCCCTCGGCGTCCAGACGCTTTGCCAGCAGTTCGAGCATCGAGGTGAACTGGCTGAACAGCAGGATGCGGTGGCCGCCCTCCACGGCGCTGGAGACAAGCTCCGCGCAGGCGTCCAGTTTGGCGCTGCCACCCTCCCAGTTGTCTGCGATAAGGCGCGGGTCGCAGCAGATCTCCCGCAGCCGCATGAGGACGGCGAACACCGCCATCTTGTCCTCGGGCTTTGCGGCCTGCAGCTTCTCCCGGGCGTCCACCACAGCGGCCAGATAGAGCTTGCGCTGCTCCTCTTCCAGCTCGATGCGGTAGACGTTCTCGGTCTTGGGCGGCAGCTCCTTGAGCACATCCGACTTCATGCGGCGGAGGATGAAGGGGCCGGTCAGCTGATTGAGACGCCGCACGGCGGTCTGGTCTTCCTCCTGCACGATGGGCTTCTCGAACCGGCTGCAAAAGCTCTTGTAGGGCGGCAGATAGCCCGGCATCAGGAAGGAGAAGATGCTCCACAGCTCGCCCAGCCGGTTCTCCACCGGCGTACCGGTGAGGGCAAACCGCACCCGGCTGCGCACTTTGCAGACAGCCTTGTATTTCTGGGTGGTGTGGTTCTTGATGGCCTGTGCCTCGTCGAGGATGCAGGCGTAAAACTCCTGTCCCTCGTAAAGCGCCTCGTCACGCCGCAGTAGATCGTAGCTGGTCACCACGAGGTCGGCGGCGGGCCAGCTCTCAGCCAGCTCGGCACGGTGGGCGGCGTCGCCGTCCACCACCACGCAGGAGAGTTCGGGCGTGAATTTCTGACACTCCTCGGCCCAGTTCAGCACCAGCGAGGCCGGGCAGACGATGAGGCTGGGCAGAGTCTGGCCGTTCTGCTTCATGGCCAGCAGGTAGCTCAGCACCTGCACCGTCTTGCCCAGGCCCATATCGTCGGCGAGGATGCCGCCCATGCCGTAACCGTCCAGCGTCCGCAGCCAGCGGTAGCCGTCCCGCTGATATTTGCGCAGGGTCTTTTGCAGGGAGACAGGCGGGGCATACTCGCTGTCCTTGACGGCGTGGAAGCTCCGGCTGATGCGCCGGAAGGCGTCATCCCGGTTGAAGCGCACACCGGTCTGGCCCGACAGCGCCCAGTCGAGGCTGGGCGCACGGTAAAGCGGAAGCTGCGCATGATTCTGGCCCAGCTTTGCGCCGGAGAGTTCCAGCGTTTCGTTCAGTTCGTCCAACACTTCCAGCGAGTCATCCAGCCGCAGCAATCGGCCATCCCGCAGGCGGTGGTAGCGCTTTTTCTGGTGGAGCGACTTGAGCAGAGCTTTCAGCTCGCTCACCGGGAATTCGCCGGTGTCCACCTCCAGATCAAGCACACTGCCCTGTACCGACACACCCACCGAGATCTTCGGCGGCGCAGCCTGCAAGTCGCGGAATGCATCGCTGAGGTAGACTTCGCCCTCCGCCAGCAGGGCAGGCACACCCTCTTCAAGGAAAGTAACAAGGGTATCCTCGTCGTCTGTGCCATATTCGGCGGGGCTTGAGTCGGTCTGCTGGGTCAGATAAGTTTGGAGCAGTCGGCCTGCCCGACGCTCTGCGCGGGCGTCCCTCAATAAATCGGTCGGGGCCGCAAAAGGCGTCACCCGGTCTTCCCCATACAAAAATTCCGGGTGGGCGCGGACGGCCCCCATGTGGGGCGCATCCAGATAAAACTGCACCACCGGCTCCAGCGGTATCTGATTCAAAAGCAGCCGGTCAGGGTCGTCGATGGTGATCTTCCGGCCCAGCTCCGGCAGCACGAAGCTGCAAAACGACACGGCATCCTTGCTGGTGAAAAAGAGTCCGCTGCCGCAGAGGGCGTTCAGCGCAGGCAGCAAACGGGCCGCTTCGGCTCGTTCCAGCTTCCAGATGGTGTCTTCATTATAAAGGTAGCTGTAGTCGAGGCCCTGCAATGTGTACAGACTGGGCTCTACCACGATGTGTACGCCGCCCCTCTTCTTCTCGACCCGCAGCGTCAGCGCGGGCAGACCCTTTCGCAAGGCGTAACCGCCCACCTCGCCCCTCGGCTCATATAACGCCACCAGTTCATCCAGCAGCTCGCCCGACAGCGGCACACTTCCAGCGGGGCCATTTGCGATGCTGCGGGTCGGGCGGCCTGTGGCGGCTTCCACGCTCTTTACCGTGTCCTGCTGGCGGCGGAGCAGCGTCAGAATTTTCTGCGCCTCGGAGGTAAAGGCGTCCCACCGGTGGACAAAGGCCAGCGTTTTGCCGTAGCTGACGCTCCGCTCCTTCTCGATGGCCGTCAGCAGTTCCGGGATGCTTTTGACGACATACTGCCGCCCGCCGTCCGAAATGCGGAGGCGCAGCAGCGGCGGTTGTCCGGAGTAGTCGAGGATGAGTTCCGGTTCCAGTTCCGCGAAGCCTCGCTGCTGGCCGTCCGAGGCCGTCAGACTCTCCACCTCGGCCAGCGCGTCCTCCTGATAAGCCCGGAGAAGTTCCTGCGCCTGCACATCCGAGACGGGTTCATCGCCTCGCCATTTCCTGCCGAACAGCATCTCGAGGCCGGAGACATAGCTATCCTTCCGGGCTGCGGCTTCTTTAGCAAATTCTGTCCCGCGCTGCACACCCGGGATGTCCAGCAGTGCCTTCTTTTCCGGTTTTGACTCCGTCTTTTCTTCCGGCTCATCCACCTCGTGCAGCAGCAGCGCACCGATGTGCTTGCAGCAGGGACCTTCGCCATTTTCATTGAAAGGGCAGGTACAGCTGGCGCTGACGAAACTGCCGTTCTGGCGCAGCCATGCCTGCGTGCGGTAGAGGTTCCGGCCGCTGCCCCGCACGTCGGCGCTCAGATGGCGCACGCCGTTCTCCGCCGTCTCACATTCCAGATCCTGCACCCGGTTCTCGTATGCCTTGGCCCGTGCATAGATCGTGCTGCCCAGCAGATAGCGGATCTCTTCTCTGTCCATGTCTCTGCCCTCCCTCTTGCAAGCGTCCTATTGGTTAAGCATACCGCACCCGCCGACCAGATGCAAGAGCTTTGGACGAAAAAAGCAAAAAGAAAACGCTCCAAGATTTCTCTTAGA
>OIOO01000089.1_pt1 | contig 21397 bp, 17 predicted proteins | sample 1585511 | NCBI WGS metagenome assembly OIOO01 (sample SAMN02674698, study PRJEB24791) | human gut metagenome, SKBSTL036 | isolation source: stool | host: Homo sapiens | place: USA
GGCGCCGCAAAAGAGCATCCTGATGTTCCATGACTTGATCGACGATATGCTCCGGGCAGTATTTCATCAGGTCAGCTACATATTGCCCCACCTCCAAGCCAATGGGATGCGCCAGGTATTCTTCGTCCGTCATGCCCTCAAGCTGCTGGTTCAGCCCGTATTTATACATCAGGAAACGGGCGATAGCGATGGTCTGATTCCTCTTGCTACTCATTCTTGCTATCCTCCAATCTCCATTTCTTCCTGCTGGCCGAACTCCATATCAAAGTCAAACTCCATTTCCTGCTCCCGCAGCTCCGGGATAATGTCCTCGATTTTGTCAAGAATCCGTTCCACAGATTCACGGGCCTCGTTGGAAACATCCTGATCGAGTATGCTCATCTTAACTAAGCCCGCATGAAGGACCCGGAGTTCTTCTTCGGTGAACAGCGCACGTTCATCCACCAAACCGCTCCGTTTGGCGAAATCCTGTCCTGCAAATTCCTTGTTGTAAAAAATCTGGCGGGCCATCATTTCGCCGGAATCCGGGGCGGTGCGGTAGGTGGAGAACACATAGCCAAACAGATGATGTTCCTTGCAGGCGAGAGTCACGCCATTGTATTCTGCCAGCTTATAAGAGCCATTGGGAAGTTTCTCATTGGCGTCAGTATAAGGACAGTCGCGGCAGATACCCGCTTTGTTCGCCGTGTCCTGGGCCGTATCGTTGATAAGGCGAATGAGTTTGTCCTTGACTGTGACAAAGGGGTTCTGGATCACCGTATCGGCTTTGGAGAAATAGGCCACAAGCTGGTTCTTGAAATAAATATCAGCGATGTAATCGGAAGATTGGGACCGCTTTACATCAAAGCCGCGCCGGGCAAGCTGCTCAAAGAACAGCCTGTAAAAATCGGTTTTACTTCGCAATCGGTTTCCTCCTTTCCTGATAACCTTTTCGCTTCATCACATCTTTGAGAACTTCAACGAAAGCAAAAATGCGCTCTGCCGCCGCCTGATTTTTGGGGTAAACCGCAGGCAGCGGAGGGCGCCGCTGTTTTTTCAGATCGTACCATAGACAGCCGCCATCCCTTCGTTCAGGGAACATACAGGACGGGACAGAGGTGCGCAGGGTATAAGGGCAGTTATGGCAGGGATGTCCTTTGGGGTATTCATATTGGTGAACCGTCAAATGGGCAATGCCATACGAACCGCTCGGAATCGACACCGGCACACCATTTTGCTTATAGGAAGTGTTCGCTGCTATCATCCTTTCTCCTTTCTGGAACCGGGCGGCCGGTCACTTTTTGATTTCCACAATCATTTGAAAACAGAAAAAGCAGCCCCGCAGGACTGCTTTTCTGTATGGCAATATCAATTTTTTCAGATGTCAATACTCCGCACTAAGCAGAAAATCCGCTATGTGCATTGTCTTGATTCCCTCATAGTTCCCACCGGCAAATTCGTCTGTTGTGAGAACAAATTTGGGATAATTGTCGGGTATTTCAAGCAGGCGGTTATATTCTCGCTTTTCTGTCTTTTCTGAGTTGATTTCCTGCGTAACCTGAACATAAATTTTTTCGTTTTGTCTGACTGCTACAAAATCAATCTCGCTATCTCCGGTTTTCCCCACATTGACAGTATATCCCCGTCGGCAGAGTTCCAAATATACGATATTTTCAAGGCTGGAAGCAACGCTGTCTGCGTTATAGCCGAGAACACTGTATCGCAAGGCAACATCGGCCAGATAGAATTTTTCCTGCGTTTTCAGGATTTCCTTCCCCTGCAAGTCATATCTGGAACAGCGGTGAAGCAGATATGCCTTTTCCAGCTTTTCCAAATAGCTGTAAACCGTTTCGTTGTCGAGGGATCGCCGTTCTGCTTTCAGGTAATCTGCAATGGACTTGGCGGAAAAGGTGTTGCCGACATTATTAAATGTGTATTTTACGACACGCTCCAACTGGTCGATCTTCCGAACCTGATTTCGCTTTACAATATCCGAGAAGATCGTGGAATTGTATATATCCCGGACAATCGTGTAGATTTCATCCTGAGAATACGCCTGCAAATGCGTTGCCGGAAATCCTCCCAGGCGAACATAATTGGCAAGTTCTGCTTTCGGCTCCCCAACATTGGCGAATTTGCTTTTGAACATCAGATATTCGCCAAAAGACAGGGTAAAAATGCGGAAGGAAATGTATCGGCCAGTAAGATAGGTCGCTATTTCAGAGGACATCATTCTGGAGTTGGAGCCTGTAATATACAAGTCAACATCAAAATCGGATGCCAGTGAGTTTACGACCTTTTCCCAGCCTCTGATTTCCTGAACCTCGTCCAGAAACAGATAAGTCCTTCCTGTGGAGGAAAGCTGATCCTTCAATAGCGTGTAGATCTGCTTTGCCGTCATATCCTCATATTCCATAGAATCAAAACGACAGCTTATAATGCGATCTTCCGGGATGTTTCGTTCCGTTTTCAGCCTTTCCATAATCATTTTCAGTATGGTAGATTTTCCGCAGCGGCGCACCCCTGTAAGGATTTTAACAAAAGGAGTATCTACATAGGCCATAATCTTATCCACATATAACGGTCTTTCAATCATCGTGACCACCTCCATTCGCTATTATTATACCGCAAAACGCACAGGTGGTCAATCAGTCTTGCGGTTTATAATCGCAAAACTTTTCGACAATACATTTATTTGCGGATTGCTATGGTTCCACCCCCTTGTCCTTATGCCGCAGATACCACTCTTTTCGGGCCGCCTTTGACAGTTCGGTACTCATGGCCTTTTGCCGGTCGTCGTATTCCATGTCAAAACTCATAGCAGCCTGCTCCAGCGCTATTAGAATTTCGCAAATCATCTGTTCGGTGAAGTAGGCTTTCCGGGCCTCTGTATATTCAAAAGACTGGACCTCACGGTCTTTGCACAGCATGGTGCGGATCACGTCGAGAATTTTATTGGCAATCAGCTTATCGGCCTCCGCCACAGCCTTTTCCTGCTGTTCTTTGATGTGCGCCGGGTCGGTGTCATAGAGCATGGCAAGACGGGTCTTGCTCTCTGCATAGTCCTGAACCAGATTGCGGATGTACTCGTTGTTTTCTTTCAGGAAGGCAACAAAGGCATCCACTTCGACCTTCACATCCTCTGGCAGCAATTTGTAATACAGCCGTCCCTTTTTCGGCATTTTCTCCTTCAGCGCGAACAGGCGCGAGAGAAAGGGGGCGATCTTCATTGCACCAACAACGCTGTCCAAAGGGGAAGTCCCCAGTTCATCATCCGTGATTCGCCCAAACGCTTCACGCAGGCGGCGATATTCCTGCGGGTGAAGCTGTTCCATATACTTTTCAAACTCGTCGATCATTTCGTCTGTGATGGCCGACAGGTGTTCCTTGGCCTGCTGTTTGTCCTCGCAATATGCCTTGATGCGCTCGGCAAAGGTATCCCGAATGAGCTGCTTACGGATTTTATCCGGGATGCTTGGATGGACAAAAGGGACCATTGTTCGCTGATGTTTATTCCAAAACACCACATGGATGTGAGGATGACCTTTTTCGTTATGGTGGGCAGCCACCCATTGCAAATCCTGCACCCGGATTCCATTGAACTTTGCAAGGGTCAAAATGTGGCGGTCAATATAGTCCTCCCACGCTTTGTGATCGGACAGCCCCAATTCGGCAGCCGTTTCCGGCGAAAAGGAAATAATTCCCCGATACATATTGACACGGCGATAGGACAGCTCCCGAACCAGGCGGGCGGCTTCCTGCCAAGTGTCAAACTCTTTGACCGCCCCCGGCTCCAGCTTGCCAAACAGTCCGTGGCGCATCCCCTCATTCTTCACGGCACCGGGACGAGTTGCAATGTAACCGATATGTGCATAGTTGCCTTTGGGAGTTTTCTTATAGTTGGGGTGCCGGTGGCGCTGCTTATAAATCAGAATCGACACGGGAACCTCCTTGTACGGCATGGATGGCTTTCTGCATTTCCTCGTCATCCATGAAAGTACGCAGCGCATCCGCGTTTTTCTGATTGGCAAATGCCAATGCCCGCTTTCGGGCCGCCGACTCAATTTTTTCAAAAGACGAATAGCGATCTTGGTCAATGAGGTCTGCGATAATGGCAATGTTGGCATAATAGCCCGCAGCCGATATGATCGTCAGGCGGTTTATCAGTCCGGCCAACCGATTTCCCAGGGCTTTGAGCTGCCCGCTGAGTTCCTGCCGGATGACCCCGTTTATCATGTCAATATTTTCGGCGGTGGTTTCCAAATCCAGATATTCGTCAATCGCCCTGCGCACTTCTTTGGAAAAGTCCGTCCCATTCTTGGCGGCCAGTTTATTGAGCGCCCGAACTGTATCTTCCGGCAGATGGAGCGTCTTGCGCTCTGTTTTTATGGGCGATTCCTTCAAATCAATCCTCCTTTCCAGCAGAAAAGGCACCGGTTCATCCGGCGCTCTGACAAAATGCTTTTCACATTCTAACCATTCTAACCATTCTAACGCAGAGGATGGTTAGAATCGGTGGGTAGAACGGATACAAAGCGCGGTATGACAAAAATCACACCAGAATCAAAAAATCATACTCTTTGAAATCCTCAAAACCCCGTTGAAAGCACGGCTTTCAAGCTGTCAGCCCGCCGTCAGGTATGACGGCTATTCCTGCCTTAACCGAGAACCGCAGGGCGTGGCCTGCGGATTCCGGTTGCGGGGCGCCCCCGCAGGGGGGCGGGCAGGTACAGATGAAAAGAAAAGTGCGGGCTGTCACAGTTCAAAGTCATCTTCCAGATCTTCTTGGGCGGGCGCCCACTCGGTAAAAATCTCCGCCATGATTTCGTCCTTTGTTCCTCGGACAGAGCAGCCCTCATTGGCGTAGTCCTCCAGATTGGAGAGCCGTTCAGGGATACGGTAGAACGCAAACTGCCGTCCCGGTGTCTGAATGAACAGCCGCATTTCATACCCGTCCTTCGGGTTCATTGCGTCCATCAGTTCATCCAGGGTTCCAACCCGTTCGCAGGCTTCGTGCAGGATGGAGTGCAGCATATCTTTGGGGATTTCCGCAGACCAGAGAGAGTAATCGTCTTTCCCGTGACAGGTGATGGTCTGGACTTTTGCAAAGGCAATCCGGTCGATCTTCTCCAGCGCAGAGTTCAAAATTGCCTCGGCCTCCGGCGGATGGTGGCCGCAGAGTTCCATATCCACCACAGTCCCCACGGCCTCTGCTTCTTGCTCGGTCAGAACGATGTCCACTTTTTTCTGTTCATAGGTATTTCCACGGCCATTGAGCATCAGGGAACATTCGGCAGCAATGCGGAACATCCTGTAATAGTCGTCCGCAGTTTCTCCCAATGTCTTGCCGGTAGCAAAGTTTTGAAAATAGCGCTTGCCATCTTTGTCGCGGCAGGCCAGGGAAATGTCCAGATAGATACCTTCGCTGGCCCCAAAATTGGGAATACAGAGCGCCTGGTCAAATTCAGGCAGCTCGCCCGTCAGTTCATCGGAGAACAGGAAATACTCATCCGGGAGCAGACCTTTCAGTTCCAGGTGCGTTTGCAGTCTGTCAAAGGTTTCTTTTGCGTCGGCCATGCCGATGTGCCGGACACGCCGCTTTTCATCCGGCTCACTCCAGCGATCCAATTCAAAGGTTTTGATTTTTGCCAATTTTACACCTCCATACCTTGTTCCGGTTCTTCCTCGGCGCTCTGTTCAAATGCGGTTTCCAGCTCCGCCATACGCTGACGGTCTAAATCCTCCACAGAACGCCCCTTCCGCATTTCCACCAGGTCGGTGTTAAAGTCATTCAAATGCGGCACATGAACCGCGCAGGCATATCCCTTTTCGGTGTATGCCTTCATCCACTTTGCCGCTGTAAGCTGCCCCCAATTTCGCAGTTGCCCATTCTTGTCACGGGCCAGATAGTCATTGTCCACTGCAAACACCAGCCGCTTGATCTGCGGATGGCCTTCCAGATAACGGTCAATGGCTCCATTCCAAAGACAGCCGGTAGAGATACGGTGATCTTGCATCCAGTCACGCCCATAAAAGTCAGCGGCAATAGAAGCATGGCTCATCAGGTCGATGGGCGCCTCGGTGACAATCAGCAGATCGGTTTTGCCCTCGTGGAAGAAGGGGTAGCTTTTATCAGAGCCGGTCGCATCCATTTTGAAAGAGCTGTTATCTCTGGTCGCCCGCATGGAGCAGTACCGGGCGGTTCCTTCCGCATCGTAGCCTACAAACACGCAGTTGCCATACTTCTTTTCCTGATAAATCATCTTCCGATTCATAAAGTGGCTTACGATTTTAGGGCTGATACCTCGGACAGAAACCAGATACCAATAGGCCCGCTTCATGTTGTCTGCCTTTTCGGGCAGCACCAGCGGCTCCCGTTCTTTTTTCTCATAGGGAACCACCTGCTTTACGGATGGAGAGAACTCCTTGCCGATCAGCTTGCCCACCGCTTCGGGGAAGGACAGGTTTTCTTCCCGCATGACAAAATCAATGGCGCCGCCTTTGACTCCATCATCAGGACCCGTCCATTGGAAAAAGCGATTGTTTTCGGGGAAGATGTAAAGCCCGCCGCTGTGCTTCATGTGGACAGCTTTGCGGCCTGCCTTTTCCGGCTCATATCCATAGCCACGGGCCAGGGACAGAATATCCACGCTGTTTGCCTTCCTAATCTCATCCTCGGTAAATTTCTGATACGCAGCGGCGCTTCTGCTCATATCACATCACCTCACAATTCCAAATCAGGCTCCTGTTCTTCGCTGCTCTCAATCACAGGTTCCTGAGTCATATCCTGATGAAAATGGTCAACGCCCGGAATAAGCGCCAGCGAAGAACCATTCTCCCAATGGCAATGAATTTGCCCCAGATCGTCAACGGAATCTACGATGCCGGTCAGTCCCGCAGGCATTTCACGGTAGGGATTTTCCATCTTTTCATCCAGCACAACCTTGGTTCCGGGCTGGTAGTTCTGCCGGATGAGCTTTGCCTGCTCGTACTGATATTCCGGCGATCTGGTGGGCGCTTTCTTTTCTCCCGGTTGGATCGGGATGCCCTCTGCATCGTAACAGGCAGGATCGGCAGCAGGAACATTCCAGCTAAACATGGAACCGGCCAACATAGCTGCCGCCTGTGCCTTTGAAATGCCCTCATGGGCATTGAAGTAATTTGCCAGAACCTTGTTATACTCACGGTCGCTGGTGGAGTAGGCACAGGGATAGTAGCCCTTTTCGCCGCGCCTGACCTCTATGAGCTGCCCGGAACCGGGAAGAACTGCATAGCAATGTTCCGGCAGAGCAGAAGAATTAAAGTTCTTCGCCATAGTCAGCCTCCACTTCATACTCCGCAGAGTCCGCCGCTTCGACCTCATAGAACTCATCCAGGTCAAATCCGGCTTTTCCGATTTCCTCGTTGCTCATGCCGAGTTCATCTCTCAAATGGCGGTATAAGTCCCATCCGGCATAGTTCTGTGCCGCCCATGACAGCGCCTTATCCAGAATCAAACGGGTGCGATCTTCGCCCAGGCTCTCCAGAGAACCATTGCGGATGGCATTGAACTCATGGTCGGACAGGTTCAGCAGCCGATATGCTTTCTCAAACTGCGGCTCCTTTGCACAGTCCGGGAGCATCAGATTTTCCGTCTGCTCCACAAAGCCATAGTCCAGATTGCTATACTGAACATCACCGGCACGGCAGGCCGCCCGGAACTGTTCAAAGCCCTTCATATTGCTGAAGCCCCGGTAGTCCATTGTGCCGCCGAGGATTTGGGCGCCGATGATGGTATGCAGCATTTCTTCATCCGTAGTGGCGGCCACGATTCGCATGGAACTTCGCTCCTTGCTCAAGGTGCAGCCATACAGGATGAAAACATTCACTGTGTTATCCAGGCTCACAGTCTAATCCCTCCGTTTCTTCCTGCAATCGCTCCAAATACTCGTCGATGTCCAGTTCCTCATACTGAAATTGGAGCGATTCAACGATTGCCGGGTTGCAGTCCTCCGGCAGATGCTCCTTTACAGCATCCTGAACATCCCGGATTTCCCCCAGGAACCCCCAGCAGCTATCCACCTCCACATCTTCCTTGAAAAGCTGGAAGCCATAGCACTGGTTGGTCAGGTAGTAATCGTACTCCTTGACTTCGGCTTCCAGGGTTTGACGAACCTGTTCCAATATTTCAGGGGTGATTTTCCCGTGTTCCTGCTCGATCATCGCTTTATCTGCGTAGATCCAGCCAACCTGACCGGAATCCCACGGGCAAGAAAAGCCGCAGGTGTTCATGGTGATCCCGCTGTGATCGTACAGGTAAAGCGGAAGAATCACCATGCCATCCATTTGTTCTACCAGCGAAAACAGTTCGCCGGTGGAGAGGGCAGAAAGGCAATCATCCAAAAACCAGTCCGGGACTTCATCTTTCAACGAGGCCGCATAGCTGGAGGACACATACCAATCGTTTTCTGAACTCCAGTGCTGATTCTCCCGCAATTCCCACTCCCGCGTGGAGCGGTTGTATTCCAATCGGGCATCTTTGGCCTTGCCAGATTTGAGAAATGCAAAAACCGGATTGTTCCGGTCATGGCCGCTGGAGTATTCAGAAAACAGCAGGCTTCGCAGGAAATCGCTTGTCTCGTCATAATCATGTTTCTCGCCCAGGCTGTATCTGCTGTGCCAGCAGACCATTTTCCCCAGGCAGTCGTGATCCTCACGAGGGTTCATAGGGGTATCATCATCCAGGATGAAAAGGGTGTAGGGCGCCATTGTCGCTGTCATCGGCATATCGCTTCACCTCCTTCCAGACAGGTCGATTTGCTTAGTTGGCGCCGTGGCGGTTGCGATACCAACCAAAATAGAAAAGGCCGCCAATCATGGCGGCGGCAGCGGATACGCTCAAAATTGCTTTCTTCATATTGGCTCCTTTCAAAAACCAGATTTACAGTTCCATCTCCTGTTCTTCCTCACAGTCCAGCACAGGGGTGTCCGGCGGGGATGCCCCGTGTTCTTCAAACTGCTGTCGGGTCTGAATCGCAGCGGACAGTTTGGAAAGCAGGTCAAACATTTTGGTGCTGTCCCGACTGCCTTTGAAGTAACGATAGTGCCATTCTCCGTTTTGGGGTTCATACCGGATGCTGTGAAGCGAATTGATGATCCAGCCCTGTGTTTTGAGAGGAACAGGAATTTCATGCTCCCGAAAGAGCTGCATAATGAGAGATTTACCGTTGATCTCCCGGTTTATCACCTCCTTTCCCGCCATAATATCTCCTTCGGCCTCACGAATGGCGGAATCGTAACGGGCCTGTCGTTCTTGTGCCAACTGTTGTTCACGGACTTCTTGCTGCGCCCGCCTTTCATCAGCTTGCCGCTGCCGTTCCGCAGCAATGGGGGCATTGTGGGCTTTTGCTTCTTCATACCGTCCAAGCAGATTTGCAAATCCCAGATCAGCCCACCGGTCCGGGGCTTCCATACTCTGATTGAGAACCCTCTCGATCTCACCCCGGATGCCATGCTCCAGCGTGGGCAGCCATTTCAGAACTTCTTCAAGTCGGTGCCGCTGGTCAATGCCCACCATAAACCCGTCACATGGAATATAAACCGTTTGGAAGAACTCCCGTTTCTTCTCCATTGTGTAGAGTTCAATGCCATTTTCGTTGTAGAAGCGGTAGTAGTAGTGCTTGTTGCCCATCAGGTCTTTGGCAAAAACCCGGTTCTCGTCTTTTTCCTTTGGCGGAAAAATGTCCTTTTTCTTTTCATCCGGTCGGGTATAGCGGGGAGAAAGACCGGTGCGCTCCAAACTGTCTGCAATCAGCTTTTGTACTTTTTCAATACCGCCATGCTTCTCAACGAAACCGGCCAAGTCCTCCGCCTGCTGGAGAGAACAGAATTGCAGCCCGGTTTTTCCTTCATAAACGGAGCCTCTATGCTGAAACAGGTCCAGGCCAAACTCATTGCGGACCGGCTTTGTTTCTTGGGCTGGCAAAAAAGCACCTTCTCGAAAGAGATAGCCGACAGCTGAATGTTTCTCGCCCATATATCACCACCTCACATCACTGCTCCAGCTCATGCTCGTTGTCATCGTCCAGGCGCAGAGCAAGGAACTCTTTGATACAGTGTTCCGCCGCCTCGTCAGTGGGGTACAGCAGTTCCACCGTCAGGTCGTCCAGGTTCTGATCTTCCAGACGGGGGTAGCCCGACAGTGTGTTTTTGATATACGCCGTGAGAAGATCATGGGGGCTGAATGCCTCCAGCAGCATGATCTTATACTTCGGCAGAAGCGCAGGAAGGAACTCTTTCAGAATCCCAATCTTCCTCGCCATCAGATCGTTGTCCGTTTTCATCCAAAATCACCTCGCTTTCCTGTAATGACTCAAACTCCAACTTGGTATTGATTTCTGTGAGTTGGGCAACCTTTTCCGACAACTCATCCTCATAAATAAACGGCTGTCCAACCTGTTGTTGGGCAACCGCCAGTTGTTTTTGCACTTCCTCTAACTCACGCTGGGCCTCTTTAAGATAGCCGGGAATCCGTTCGGCAAGGTGTTCAATGCGGGTGATAGCACCTAAAGCGGAAGTTCCAACCTCCGTTGTGTAGTGGTGGTTATATCTCAAAACCAATCGTGAAACATACCCAACCGACAGATACAACGGGAAACTGCGATAAGCACCAATCTCAAATTCTTCCGAATCGTCCTTTGCGCCTTCCTTTATCATGCGATAGAGCAGCCCGAAGGCTTCTCCGGCCTCTGACCGTTCTGTATAGCGTTTGCCATCCAGGACAATCGAAAAGTCGCTGCCGGCCGATTGGTTCAGCAGTTTAATATCCTCACCGATCTGGTCGATTTCTTTTTCATACCGCTTTATCTGACCAGGATAAATAGTGCTGATTTTGCGCTCCAAAGAAAGCTGCTCGTTACTCCACGCACCCCGCAGGATTTTCAATTCCGTGACCCGGTTTTCCAGTTCCATCTTCTGTGCAACCATCGGATTATCGGTAGCCGCTGCCTTGAACTGGGCGGCAGACAGAACGGTTTCATCCACATCCTCACAAGAGCGGGCGATGTGTTTCCCGGTAAGAATCTGCGTGATATACCGCAATTTCTGCTCCTGAATCTGCCAGAGATACGCATCAAATGTCCCTTTGGCCACGAATTGCTTTATCATAATTTCCGGGTTTTCGTTGCCCTGCCGTACCCCACGCCCATTTCGCTGTGTAATGTCAGAGGGTTTCCACGGACAGTCCAGATGGTCAATGGAGATTACCTTATTCTGAACATTCACGCCGGTTCCCAGCTTGCTTGTGCTGCCGATCAGGATACGGACTTTTCCTTGACGGGTACGCTCAAACAGCTCCTGCCGCTGTGCTTCAGAAGTGGCGTCGTGAACAAAGGCTATCTCCGATTCCGGCACACCCTTTGCCAGCAGCACATTTCTTATTTCATTATATACATTGAATTTCCCGGCTTTGGGAGTGCCAACATCACAAAAGACAAGCTGCGTGGAAGCAGAGGCGGCGGTGTCCTTCCAAACCTGATAAACATCCTCAATGCAGACACTCAACTTGCTTCCTGTACCATCCGCATCCGGTCGAATCAGGCGCGGGTCAATCGCCATCAGGCGAGCCTCACCGGTCAGCTTCAGCATATTATCTTCTTCCGGCTTCACTCGGCCGGTTCGGATTGCTTCTGCCCGCATGATAAAATCGGCCATAATTGCCTGCTGTGCGGGGGTCGCTTCCACCGAAACAATCTCCGCTTTACCAGTGCGAACAGCCGGGAGTCCGGGAATATCCAGCATATCCGCTGTTTTGATGTCAGCGACCTCACGAAAGACCGCCATCAGTTCAGGGAGATTGTAGAAGCGGACGAAGCGATCACGCATCCGATAGCCGCCGCCCTCCGGCTTCAATTCCAGCACAGAGGTTCGTTTGGCAAAATGAGCGATCCAGGTGTCGAAGTAGGACCAGCCAAAGCGTTCCAACTCCTGCGGCTGCAAATACCGCTGCATGACGAACAGTTCGGAAATCGAGTTGCTGATTGGCGTTCCAGTCGCAAATACTACGCCGCGCCCCTGATTTGTTTCCTGCAAATACTGACATTTGAGCAGCATATCAAAGGCGCGTTGACTGCTTGAGGTTGTAATACCAGCCACATTTCGCAGCTTTGTAAAGACAAAGCAGTTTTTGAAAAAGTGCGCCTCGTCCACCATCATCATATCTACGCCCAGCTGCTCAAAGGTCAGCAGATTGTCTTTCTTTTCCTCGGCAGACAGCTTTTTCAGCCGTTCATCCAGATTCTTGCGGAAAATGACCATCTGCTTGACGGACCAATTTTCGCCGTTTTCGCTTTTGATCTCATAGATAGCATTTTCAATATCGTTGATCTGCCGTTCCAACATAGCGATTTGCCGCTCTGTGGAGATTGGGATTTTCTCAAACTGGCTATGTGCCAAAATTACGGCGTCATATTCTCCGGTGGCGATTTTGGAAATGTAGCGGTTGCGGTTTTTAGGGGTAAAATCCTCTGCGGTGGATACCAAAAGGTTTGCGTTGGGGAAAAAGCGGTAGAACTCTGTTGCCCACTGGCCTACCAGGGGATTGGGAACTACAAACACAGCCTTGTGGATCGCTCCCAGGTTCTTGAGGTACATCCCGGCGGCAATTAAAGCAGCGGTCTTTCCGGCGCCTACCTCATGTGCAGCAAGCCCCGTCCCGGTATAGATGACACGGGCAGCAAAATCAAGCTGATGCTTCCGCAGTTTCATCTCTGTGTTCATGCCGGGGAATACCAGATGGCTCCCGTCAAACTCACGGGGACGAACCGTGTTGAAAGTTTCATTGTAGATCCGCAGAAGCGTATCCCGGCGCTCCGGTTCTTTCCAAACCCAGGACGCAAACGCCTCCTGAATCTGTTGCTGCTTGGCACGGGCAATCATCGTTTCCTGTGCGTTGATTACATATTTAACTGACTTATTGCCATTTTCATTGATGTATTCCTGCCGGTCACGGACTGTTGAGGATTGCATATTAAGGCAATCCTCAAAAATCTCATAAGCATTTTTCCGCTTGGTTCCGAAAGTCTGGTTGACCATTACGGAATCCGGTTCCGCATTTTTATTGGTGACACGCCAGGTCGTGGTGTAGGAAAAATACTCAATGTCAATACGGTGCCGGTTGTCACCGCCCTCAATGACCTTTTCATATCCACTGGTCTGGAAGGTTTCATACATGAATTGGCGGTAATACTCAATGGGAACCCAGATGGCGCCCATATTCACTTCAATGTCGGCAGGAGTCAGCGGCTCCGGCTGTACTTCCTCCAAAGCCTCTACATTCCGGGCAAAGAGTTCCGGTTCTTCTGCTGCCTTCTGACGTGCGTAGAGCAGCTTATCCCGCACATGACCACTGAGATATTCTTCTGCGAGTTCCCATCCTTCCAGCGGATTGCCGTAGTATTTCTGAGGATTGAGATAGATGCGAGTATCCAGTTCACGCACCAATTCTTCCGGCTCTTTTCCCGTCAGGAAGGACATATAGGGCAAATCCACCCGCAGCTTGTGATTCAGGCAGATTTGAAGGGCATCCTCGGCGGTGTCTGCATGATTGACCTGACGGAAGGGGCGGATGGTGGCTTTGGTGAAGATCGCTGATTTATCCCAACCGGTCTTGTCTTTCCGCTCATCCTCGATAGAGCGTAGCAACGGGAATTGGTCATCATCAGAAAAAGCGAGGATGTTTCCTTTGCTGTTGATGGCTCCATACTTTGCAACGAAGCGGTCATATACCTGATTAAGTGTGTCCTGCGCTTTCTGAAGATCAAGCGGGTCATACTCATGGGACTGGATGTTGATAACCTCCAGCAGCGCAGTACGAATCTCACACAGCCCCTTGATTCTTTCGGCCTTCATGCCGGTGTAAGGCTGTGGGATCAGCTTATCTTTTTCACAGAAGAAGATCTCGCCGTTCCGCACAACATAGGTGAAGTTTTTGGTTCCGGCCGGGGCGTCCTCATACTCTGCATTGCTTTCTTCCGGTTCGTCCGCCTCGATTTCTTCATCCGGCTCTGCGGTGAAACGGGCATACAGGGAATCAACCGCTTGGGTAAGATGCTGGTTCAGGTCAAAATCTTCCGGGGCAACACAGGCTGTCCCATCTTCGTTGCCGTACATATTCCGGCTGCTCACCATCTCGCCCATGAGCATTTCGGGATTGTCCTTGAAATAGCGGTTATAGGCGATCCATTTACTGCGGTCCAGGTCAGTTTCAATCCAGGACGGAAGATTCGTGCGATCAAGTTCTATGGGATGCGCTCTCTTTTTCAAGAAAACAACATCCGCTGTTACATCGGTTCCCGCCAAAGCCTTGAACGCTGTGTTGGGTAGGCGAATAGCACCGATGAACTCTGCCCGCCGCGCGATATATTCTCGAAGGCTCTCGTCCTTGCGATCCATAATTCCTTTGCTGGTGATAAAGGCAATGATACCGCCCGGTTTCGCAAGGTCCAGGGACTTAATGAAAAAATAGTCATGGATGTACGGGTTCAGGTCATTGTAGCGCCGATCATAGATTTTCACGGAGTTGAACGGGATATTGCCCAGAATCACATCAAAGCTGTTGTCCTCAAATTTGGTGGCTTCGTATCCCATGATGGAAATATCCGCATCAGGATAAAGCTGCTTTGCGATTCTGCCAGTGATGGAATCCAACTCAACGCCAAACAGCTTGCTCTCTTGAAACTGCTCCGGCAGCACAGAATAGAAGTTGCCGGTTCCCATACCAGGGTCCAGGATTTTTCTGTCGGGACCACCTTCAAAGCCAAACCGTTCCAGAGCGCGGTAAATGTGCCGGATCAGATCAGGCTCGGTGTAGTAGGCTGTGATGGTGGAGTTCATGGCCGCCTTGTATTCCACATCAGTCAGCAGGGACTTCAACTCCTGATATTCGTTCTCCCAACCAGAGGCCGTACTGGAGAAAGCGTTGGCAAGCCCACCCCATCCGACATAACAGGCAAGGATGATTTGTTCTTCTGGTGTCGCTGTCCGCTTTTCCAGCTCAATCTGCTTGAGCAGCTTGATCGCCATGACATTGTTTTTATATTTGGTCTTTGCCCCACTTGGATACAGGTCATAGTCCTCGGAAAAGCGGAAGTTGTGTGCGGCGACCTGCGGCGCCGCAGGCGGCTCACGAAGGGGCGCCAGATCAGTGCGAGTGGCTTCACCCATAACAGCGGGCACCTCTGCTGCTGTACCATCGCCCATTCGTACAAAGGCGCGAATGGGGCGCAGTTCTTCCAACTCTTTTTCCAGCCGGTATTGCGTGTCCTCCAGATCGTCCATGTCGGCAGCTTCTTGGGGGGAGAGAATAGCCCCACCGTCCAGGCGCCGTACATAAGCGTCAAATTCCCGCGTAATATCTTCAAGGTCATTTTGTACCCGGAGATAGTCGGGATTGGGCTGCTCATCCACCACAGCTTGGTACAGGGCCGAACCATCCTCGGTTAAATACCCCCATACAATTTCCTCATTGGGATATTGCCCTTGCAGATAGCGGAGCATCTGGGTTGCGATACCTTGACGGCGGTAGTCCTCCAGAACTTCAATCATGCTGATATGGGGCCGCCCCTCAAAAATACTGTACCGGATGGTTCCAACCGTCAGCTCACCTCGGACCGCCTGCATCAGCATATCAATCTGCCCATGATGGGCGTCCAGGGCTTCGTCTAAAATCTGCGTTTCCTCCGGCGAGGCTTCCGCAGTATTTTCTACCGGCTCCGGGGCTGCCATGCGGCGGGCGTAGGCGTTGATTACATCCAGGGAAATCCAATCAGGTTTTTCCGGCAGTTGGGCATACAGTTCCCGCATTTTCTCAATCTGTGCATCCACGCTGCCTGCCCACAAATGCTTTTCTGCCCGCTGTCCCGCCCCCAGAAAATACTCGCAGTCAGCACACAGACGGTCTAACAGACGGTATTGGTCACTGAAAGGCTGCACTTCATTCTGCTGCTCCGTCTGGCTGACAACAGGGGTTTCCAGATAGCGGCCTTCATCCACCAGGCGTTGCACGACACCGGCAGCCCGCGCCCAGGACAGCTTTGTTTCCTGTGTTTCGCCCTGCTCATCCTGCCATTCGATAGTGACACCTTCACTATTGAACATGGCGTATTTCACGCCCATTTCATCACCGGAGAACCCTTCATATCCATATAGCTTTTTTAGAAAAGCAGTAAATTCTGATCCGGTGGGGTGGGTCTGAGCAAACTCGTAGATTTGTTCTTTTTTCCCTGCGGTAAGGGGGCCTCTTTGCATGACACGCTCAACAAGCAGATCTTCCGTACTCTTTTCCAAGGACAGAAGGGAGAGCTGCTCCGGCTGTTCTTCTTCCACGACCGGAACAGCTTCGGCAGCCGGGCGCAGATCCACATCGACTTCTTCATCGTTGACCATCATAGAGGCCCGCACCGGCTCATAGCCTTGGCTGCGGATATTGTTCAGCCAGGTGGCAAAGAAACTGTTGAACCCGTTGATTGCTTTCTCGTATGCGGGGTCGTCGGGATTAGCCTCGTTATATACACCAATGCCGCTGTTCTCATAACTGAAAGCCCGAAGTGTCCCAGCCTCTTTGTCGATTTGGAAGTCCATATAAGGGTCATACATCCGGTCGCCGTTCTGCATATAGTAATGCTCCATGCAGTAATGGGAACCGTATTTATGGTGAATGACCAGAGGATAGTAGGCTTCTCCGGCCTCCAGCCGCAGATACTCATATTGACCGGACACAATCTCCGGGAACAACTCTTGAAAGCGGCGGAAATTCTTGTGCGCCGTTGTGTTTCCTTTGACGGGCGGCGGTGTAGGCTGCTCCGCTGTATCTGTGGGGAGAGCCGTTTCGGGGGCCTCCACAACAACAGGGGGATTTTCGTCAGGAACGGATGCAGGCTCGTCACCGGCTGCTGGCGTGTCGTTTTCCATTTGAACAATCGCCTGCGGCTTGACCGGTTCCACTACGGTTTCTCCGGCTTCATAGGCAACAGCATCCAGAACATAATCAAAATCCGCTTCTCCAATGGTCATTTGCCGGTGAGGACCGCCCATTTCATCAACTTCATCAGGGATGTTATAATCCCCGATGGGGTCAGGCTGCTCCTCTACAACAGGATTGGGATAGTCGCCATCCTCGATCATGGCATCCAGTAAAAACGCCAGCCCGTTCCAGGGAATGTAGGTATAGCCTTCATCAAAGAAAAATGAAATGCCATCTTCACCATGCAACCGGGTACGATAGAGAAAATCGCCCTGATATTCACGGTCGCCGTAGGGAGTAAAGAGAGCCGCAATCTGCCGCCCTTTGTCTGACCAGTCAGGATTGAGCGGCGGTTCTGACAATACGCTGCGAACCGCGCTGTGCAGCTCTGGGGGGTATAGATTGGTGCTGGTCAGGATGTACTCATAATTGCGCCGGACTTCTGCATCGGTAAAATGGCGTGTCGGTTGTTCCGCAGGAACAGAAAAAGAGCCGTCCTTTTCAGACGGCTCTCCCACAGGTGCGGCGCTTGGCGCCGCTTCTGTATTTGGATGTTCTTCGGTCAGCGGGGAATCAGGACTACGCTCTGGAGTACGGTTTCCTCCGCCATCAGTTTCAGACTGTTCAGGTGGCGCGTCCGCTCCATGATGTCCTCGGTCTGCGGGATCGGCTCCTGCTGGAGCATTTGCTGGGTCAGGGCTTCGATCTTCTCGGTCGCCTCGTCCTGTACCCGGTGCATGATCTCCATCAGACTGCCATCCATTTTCAAAGTCGTAAATCGCTCCGGGTGATTCTCTCTGAGGTATTCCAGGGCCATCCGGCCGTACCTGCCCAGAGGCTGATCTGCTTCGCTGCTGTTGGAGATTTGCAGATCGGGCAGCATCATCCCGTCCTGCTCTCTGTATTTCAGATTGATATTCGGTTTGTTCATGTTGTGCCATCCTTTCACGATTGATGATCTTGATGTTCCGTTCCACTTCTAACAGGATGCCTTTGGAAAGGGCGGTTACTGCCGTACCAAGATGAGCAACCAACGGGAGTGTATTGAAATGGCTGACCGTCGCCATACCGTCACTCAACTGGATTTCTTCATCCGGCAGGTGACACTTTTTGCCGATGAAATAAGAAATGCTGTCGGTCAGAAGCTGGATGTATTGGGCTTCAAAACCACCGGCCGGGATCTCGGTGAACAAATGGCCTTTGGTTTCCTGCTTGAGTTCCTGCAAAAAGTGGTTGTAATTGTCTGCGACAGATTCGCTGGCCAGCGCATACAGTGCTTGGGAAAAGCCCTGCTTGGGGAAACCGTGTGCATATGACAGGCGCTCGGTCAGGGCCTCTTTCATTTCATCGGAAAGCTGCCAGTCCGTAGGATGAATCTCTTTGCCAGTAGTCTGGCTTACATCAAAGAGATAGTCAAGGGTGAGTTTGGCATTCCGATAGACACAAACAGCAACGCCCTTTGCACGGGGAATCAAATTTCTGCCTATGGCTGCCCATTGCTTTCGTGTCGCCAGAATCGAAACATCCTCGTCCTGTGCGTACACAAGAAGTATGTTGTCAAAACTGTGCTTATGGAACTGCGATGCAAATGCCAGATAATCCCGCCAGTTGTGTTCATTTCGGACAATATAGGGAGCCATGACTTCATATATCGTCCGCAGGCGTTCATCATTTCTCAACGGTATCTGACCTCCTTCCTGTGTTGGTGATTATGGCCGGTTATCCGGCCTCTTGCTCGGACTCCTGTCCTTTCTGAGCAACGTAGAGGGCAAGTGCCTCGTCCACAATGCTGTCGAACTCTTTCTGGCTGATGCTGGCGGTAAAGTATTTCTTGTAAATCGCCGGTTTGACCTTGAACGCCGTAGCCGTGGATTTTTTGGGTTTCCGGTTAAACTCGCCGGACAAAATCTGTTCGGTACGCTCCGGGGTCAGCTTTCCGGTATATTCCCGCAGCAGGACAACCTTTCCCTCATTGACCTTGTACTCGCTTCCCGAAAGCACATCGTCAACCATCTGCTGTTCCTGTTCGGTCAGATAAGAGAGCTGCACAGCTACCACAATCGGGAACTCGGCGTCATCAATTCGCCTTTTCAGCGGAGTAATCAACTCATTGATGCGGAGATAGTTCGCAACGGCGCGGCCTTTCAGGTCATATTCTGCGCCTACAACATCACGGCTTTTCGACTTGTGGCACTCAATGCCACAAGTCCCGGTTTCCCTGATTTCATCAGGGTTTTCAAGCCGTTTCAACTCCTCGACAATATCGTTCCGGCGCCCCTGACAGATCATCTTGGAATAGCGCAGAGCCAGCACCGCCGCTTTTTCAGAGGGCAGCATTTCGGAGAAGGAGCGTTGCAGGACATTGGTTTCGATCACATAAATCCAGGCATCTTCATCGGAAAGATTTTCCTTGACGATACAGGGAAGTTCACGGTTTGCAATAGCTGCGGCGTTCTGCCGGTTATGACCGGCCAGCATTTCATACTCAAAGCCATCTTCATCCCGTTCGATTTTGCGGATGATGACGGGATTCAGGACCCCATGTTCCGCAATGCTTTCTACCAGATCATTGAGCCGGTCGCCCTCATACAGCCGGAACGGGTGGCCTCGGAAAGCACGAATGGCCTGCGGGGGAAGGGTGATGATGGTGTTCTTGGTCGGCAAGGATACGGAAGGGGTGGGTTCAATAGGTCTTTCTTCTGCGGCATCCAAGCCCAGAAGATCGTCAATGGACTTGATGCGCGGATTGATTTTAGGCATTTGCCAGCACCTCCTTTGCAAGTTCCAGATAGGCAAGAGAGGCGGGGTTTGCCTGCTCCAGTTCCATGACGCTCATTCCGTAGCTGTTTGCGTCCCCCACCTTGACCGTGTAGGGAATCTGACAGTTGAAGATGGGGAGCGATTGGAATGCCTTTGTGACCTGACCGTATGTACGGCGATACAGGTTCGTCCGCTTGTTGCATTTGGTGAACAGGATACCGCCGATCTCAATGCTGGGATTTAATTTCCGCTTGATTTTCTTGATGGTGTCCACCAACGCCTGCAAACCGGTCAGAGCGAACAGTTCCGGGTCAATCGGGATGATTACCTCGTCGGCAGCCGTTAAAGCGTTGATGGTCAACGAGCCGAGAGAGGGGTTGGTGTCCACGATAATGTAATCGTAGGACAGCCGCAGAGGGTTCAGCAGAGCAGCCAGGTAGTCATTGCTGTCCGGCGTCATCAGCAGATTTGCCTCCGCAACGGTGAGAGAGCGGCTGGAAGGGATCAAGTCCACAGAGCCGATTTTCTGGATGAACTCGTTGGTATCCGGCAGAGATTCGTCGAGAAGCAGATTGGTGATGAGAGTCCCGGTATTACAGGGCGTCTGGGTCGGCAGGACACCGAAACTGGTGGTGAGGTTATACTGGGGGTCAAAGTCAACTACCAAGACCTTTTTGCCCATCTCGGCCAGCGCATAGGACAGATTTCGGACCGTGCTGGTCTTGGCTACTCCACCTTTCTGGTTGGCTACAACAATTATTTTCCCTCTTTCCATGATAGAAAACCTCCTATATTTTCGTGGAATTTTTGTGATTTCAAGCGTTTGTTCAAATATGCGTCACTGGCCATAAAGTCGATCAGATTGACCTTCGGGATGATAAATGCCGGACCATGTGAAAGAGCTTTCAGCTTTTTCGTTCTGATCCATTTTGCGACCGTAGATGCCGTGGCGCCTGTTAATTCCGCGGCCTCTCTCGTGGAAACTATGTCGGGAATGTCCCGGAAACTCTCTATGTAGTATTTTCGCAGTTCCTCCGTTGTCACAGATTCGGGAAGCAGGGGCTTGACTGCGTATGTCCCGCTATATGAGCCGGGGGGAAGTTTGTATTTCTCGGGGTGGATTTCCCTGCGCTCAAGGTAGCGAACAATGTCTTTCATCTTAATGGTGTAATTCCGGGTCTTTTTCCCACTCTGTACGCAGGGAACCAGACCGGATTGCAGCAGATAACGAGCTGTGCGTTTGCTGATATGACAGATGATGCGGAATTGCTCTTTTTGGACTGTTTCTGGGTACTGATTCAGCAAATAGCGATACTTGGATACCTGTGCCACATCACTCGCCTCCTTTTTCCTGCCACAGACGCTCAAATGTATCCATCAATTCCTTTTGGACAGGGGTCTTTCGGCGGATACGGCGGTAATATGGGCTTATCAGAAAGTCCAGCATAAAATCCTTTGGGACGGTGTACTGCTTTCCAGGCTGGAAAGCCTTCAGAATCCCTATGCTGATCCACCGCACGATTGCCGAGGACGAAAAGCCTGTAATCTGCTGAATATCCTTTACGGAAAGCAGGTCTGAGTAGGGAGATAGATGTTTGTCATAGAATGTTCTCATAGCACAGATATAGGGACTGTCTGCTTCCTGTCTGCACTCACGCC
>OIOO01000109.1_pt1 | contig 19861 bp, 14 predicted proteins | sample 1585511 | NCBI WGS metagenome assembly OIOO01 (sample SAMN02674698, study PRJEB24791) | human gut metagenome, SKBSTL036 | isolation source: stool | host: Homo sapiens | place: USA
TTACTGAAGATGCCATTAACAAGAGAAAACAAGAACGGGAGCTATTAAATAAAGTATGCATTCTTTCAATGCTGGCCCGTTTACGTCCGATACAAAAAGGATGCTGGCAATGAATACAGCATTTGCACTTGTTCTGACAGTTTTTCTTGTTTCCGGAGAACCAGTTGATATTGCAGTCAGTGTTCACAGGACAATGCAGGAGTGTGTGACTGCAGCAACCGAACAGAAAATTCCCGGTAACTGTTACCCTGTCGATAAAGTTATTCACCAGGATAATAACGAAATCCCGGCAGGTCTTTAAAACAGTTCCGTAATAAACATCCGATTTCATTCTTATATGCCAGCAATGGCAGGGATTTGTTCATCCTTAAATCTGTCATGAGGTTAAAACAAAATGAGTAAAGTCTTTATTTGCGCCGCCATTCCGGACGAACAGGCAATAAAGGAAGAAGGTGCCGTCGCTGTAGCCACTGCCATTGAAGCCGGTGATGAACGTCGCGCCCGCGCAAAATTTCACTGGCAATTCCTGGAACATTATCCGGCTGCTCAGGACTGCGCTTATAAATTTCTTGTTTGCGAGGATAAACCCGGTATACCCCGCCCTGCCCTCGATTCCTGGGATGCTGAATATATGCAGGAAAACCGCTGGGATGAGGCGTCTGCTTCCTTTGTCCCGGTCGAGACTGAATCCGATCCGATGAACGTCACTTTTGACAACCTAGCCCCTGAAGTACAGAACGCTGTCATGGTTAAGTTCGACACATGTGAAAACATCACTGTTGATATGGTGATTAGCGCACAGGAATTGTTGCAGGAAGACATGGCAACATTCGACGGCCATATCGTTGAAGCGTTGATGAAAATGCCAGAAGTTAACGCTATGTATCCGGAGCTTAAGCTGCATGCCATCGGGTGGGTTAAGCATAAATGTAAGCCTGGTGCCAAATGGCCCGAAATTCAGGCAGAGATGCGCATCTGGAAAAAACGTCGCGAAGGTGAACGCAAGGAAGCCGGAAAATACACGTCTGTTGTTGATCTCGCCCGCGCCAGAGCCAATCAACAGCACACTGAAAATTCAACAGGAAAAATCAACCCGGTCATTGCTGCCATTCATCGCGAATACAAGCAGACATGGAAAACACTGGATGACGAACTGGCCTACGCTCTCTGGCCTGGTGATGTGGATGCCGGAAACATTGACGGCAGCATCCATCGCTGGGCAAAAAATGAAGTTATCGACAACGACCGCGAAGACTGGAAGCGTATCTCGGCATCAATGCGCAAACAGCCTGATGCCCTTCGCTACGACCGCCAGACTATTTTTGGCCTTGTCCGTGAACGTCCGATCGACATTCACAAAGACCCTGTGGCACTGAACAAATACATTACTGAATACCTGACTACAAAGGGCGTGTTTGAAGATGAAGGAACAAATCAGAGCGCAACTGATACTCTCTCGTCGCCAGTACCAGAAACTGATGCAGTGGAAACGGCAATTCCAGACAACGAAAAAACCGAATGCAAAGTGGAAGTCGAACCATCTGTAGAACGTGAGGGGCCGTTCTACTTCCTCTTCACCGACAAGGATGGCGAAAAATACGGTCGCGCAAATAAACTTTCTGGTCTGGATAAGGCGCTGTCTGCTGGGGCTACTGAAATCACGAAAGAAGAATATTTCGCCCGCAAAAACGGTACATACTCAGGTTCACAACAAAATACTGGTGCATCTGACACGACCGCACAACCAGGGTCAGTAAAAGTTACCGCTGACGAAGTAAACAAAATTATGCAGGCAGCCAATATCAGCCAGCCTGACGCCGATGAACTGCTTGCAGTATCACGTGGTGAATTTGTTGAAGGGATTAGCGACCCGAATGATCCGAAATGGATTAAGGGGATCCAGACCCGCGATTCTGTGAACCAGAACCAGCAAGAAACGGAACAGAACGACCAGAAAGCGGAACAAAACAGCCCAAATACGCAACAAAACGAGCCAGAAACGAAACAACCTGAACCAGTAGTGCAACAGGAACCGGAAAAGATCTGCACCGCCTGCGGTCAGAGCGGTGGCGGCAACTGCCCTGATTGTGGTGCGGTGATGGGTGACGCAACATACCAGGAAATATTCGATGGAGAGAATCAGCCTGAAGTTCAGGAAAATGATCCGGAGGAAATGGAAGGCACTGCGCATCAGCACAAGGAGAACACTGGCGGCAATCAGCATCATGCCAGCGATAGTGAAACTGGCGAGGCGTCAGATCCCTTAATTAAGGCAAACGGTCATCATAATCTCACATCCACCAGCAGAGCGGGGATTCATCTGATGATCGACCTTGAAACCATGGGAAAAAATCCCGATGCCCCGATTATCTCAATAGGTGCAATATTTTTCGATCCGCAAACCGGAGATATGGGACCGGAATTTAGTAAGACTATCGATCTGGAAACTGCTGGCGGAGTCATTGATCGGGACACCATTAAATGGTGGCTTAAACAATCACGCGAAGCGCAATCTGCCATTATGACCGATGAAATCCCGTTAGATGATGCACTGTTACAATTGCGGGAATTTATCGACGAAAACTCCGGTGAATTTTTTGTTCATGTCTGGGGAAATGGAGCCAACTTCGACAACACGATTTTGCGCCGTTCATACGAACGGCAGGGGATCCCCTGCCCGTGGCGTTACTACAACGATCGCGATGTACGCACAATCGTTGAGCTGGGGAAAGCCATAGACTTCGATGCCAGAACGGCTATTCCATTCGAAGGTGAGCGCCATAATGCACTTGATGACGCCCGTTACCAGGCAAAATACGTTTCAGCTATCTGGCAAAAACTGATCCCGAGTCAGGCTGATTCTTAATGTTCAACTGTCGCCGGTTGTGACTGGTATTCTGCAACCGGCGCTCGTCTGATGTAAGAGATAAAGAAATCGATGAGCGAAGTAATCATGATTGTCTCTCCCGGCAAATGGGTATCCGAAGAGCAGTTAATTGCGCTGAAAGGAATAAAAAAAGGTACGTTAAAAAAGGCCCGGGAAAAATCGTTTATGGAAGGAAGGGAATATAAGCATGTCGCTCATGACGGTATGCCATGGGATAACAGTCCATGCTTTTACAACCTGGAAGAAATTGATCGCTGGATTGAGCGCCAGGCATCAGCAAGACCAAGACGTCATCTTACTTGACTAAAAGCCACACTAACTAATGAGAGAAGTTGAAATGAAATATCCGACAGGCGTGGAAAACCATGGAGGGAAATTACGTATCTGGTTTGTTTATAAAGGCGTAAGAGTCAGGGAAAACCTGGGGGTTCCTGACACAGCAAAAAACAGGCGCGTTGCAGGTGAGCTACGCGCCTCTGTTTGTTACGCAATAAAAACTGGTGTTTTCGACTATGCAAAACAGTTTCCCTCCTCACGCAATCTGGAAAAATTTGGTGAGGCCCGACAAGATTTAACCATAAAAGAACTGGCTGAAAAATTTCTGGCACTGAAAGAAACTGAAGTCGCAAAAACATCACTCAACACATACCGTGCCGTCATCAAAAATATCCTGAGCATAATCGGTGAAAAAAATCTTGCCTCATCGATTAATAAAGAAAAATTACTGGAGGTTCGTAAAGAGCTACTGACTGGATACCAGATCCCCAAAAGTAACTATATTGTTACACAACCAGGGAGATCGGCTGTAACTGTAAATAATTACATGACAAATCTTAACGCCGTGTTCCAGTTTGGTGTTGATAACGGTTACCTGGCAGATAACCCGTTTAAGGGGATCTCGCCATTAAAGGAATCAAGAACCATTCCGGATCCTCTTTCGCGGGAGGAATTCATCCGTCTTATCGATGCGTGCAGAAATCAGCAAGCCAAAAATTTATGGTGTGTTTCTGTTTATACTGGCGTTCGCCCTGGTGAGCTGTGTGCACTTGGATGGGAGGACATAGATCTGAAAAATGGAACAATGATGATCAGGAGAAATTTAGCAAAAGACCGTTTCACGGTCCCAAAAACACAGGCGGGAACCAATCGGGTCATTCATCTTATTAAGCCAGCAATCGACGCTCTCCGGAGTCAGATGACATTAACGAGACTGAGCAAAGAGCATATCATTGATGTTCACCTCAGAGAGTATGGCAGAACAGAAAAACATAAATGCACCTTTGTTTTTCAACCTGAAGTGTCAGCGAGAGTAAAAAATTATGGTGACCATTTTACCGTTGACTCAATAAGGCAGATGTGGGACGCAGCGATAAAACGTGCCGGACTCCGCCATCGAAAATCATATCAGTCGAGACATACTTATGCCTGCTGGTCGCTGACAGCTGGTGCTAACCCGGCATTTATAGCAAACCAGATGGGCCATGCAGATGCGCAAATGGTATTTCAGGTATACGGAAAATGGATGTCTGAAAACAATAATGCACAGGTAGCTTTGTTAAATACACAGTTAAGCGAGTTTGCCCCAACCATGCCCCATAACGAAGCAATGAAAAATTAATTTAATATTTATCAAATAGTTGACACGTATGACTCTTGAAATCCATAATTCACAGGTGTTTTTTCCCATCCTGTGGTTTCCTTGGCGTTTTCTAGGTTTTTTCAGATAGTTGCATTTTTTAAAAAGCATCCTAAGTTCGATCTCAGTGTCTATCTGGGGCCTATTTCTGTCCCATATATGCCCCAAAAAAACTCCCCAACAGATAAGTAGTTTTTTCATGGATTTATGCGTAAAATCAAGAACGGCTGGAAATCATTCAATACTCACACTATCGAAAAATTTACCAGCCAACCGCAGCACGTTCTTGCATAAGGCGTGTCTGCGGTTTTTCAACTATTCAGATACATCACTCCCATCACATTCATTCCTCCGCATCAAAGGCATATAGGCTATATCACCTTGATATTTTTCTTTTTCAGATAAAAACTGTTATCTATGTATACTTTTAAACCCAATCCGTGTAGAGTCTCTGCATAAGATAGTTTGCAGTTGCCGCTTCAGCTTGCGCCATAAACCGCCTGATTTTTGCTGCCACCTGTTAGCATTCCTGTATACCTGAAACGACAATGTTTATCTACGAACTTTAAGAACACCCAAGATAAAAATTGTCAACTATATCATATATAACACATTACTAATTCGAGGCTATATGAACAGCATACTGATAATCACATCTCTCCTTATCATATTCAGCATTTTTAGTCATGCCCTAATAAAATTAGGGATTGGCATATCCAATAACCCAGACAAAACCGATGTATAAGTCAACATATCCTGAATCAGACATACAATATCGCAATGAAAATCAATAATATTTTAAGGAATATCTTCATGAAATCAAAAGACACCCTAAAGTGGTTCCCTGCGCAGCTTCCTGAAGTAAGAATTATCCTAGGGGATGCTGTAGTGGAAGTAGCAAAACAGGGAAGACCTATCAATACCAGAACATTGCTTGATTACATTGAAGGAAACATAAAGAAAAAATCATGGCTGGATAACAAAGAATTATTACAAACAGCGATATCAGTTCTTAAAGACAACCAAAATTTAAATGGTAAAATGTAATATAATAAACTTACTTTTTTATCATTTTTCCACTTTAACAACATTTTGCTCCACTTTTCCACGACCAAACAACTTGAAATCTGGTTAAAATAACACGCAACACTATTCTTCTTCCTTGAGTCCGCCCGGAACTCGAAAAACAAACCGAGTTAAAGCCATTTTTCACAAAATCGATTTTGGGTCTCACCAAAATTACGGGGTTGCATACGCATTCGTTTATTTTCGAACGTGTACATACAAATATGCACAAAAATAATCATAATTATTTTCTGAGATGCATTATGATATGAACACCAATTTCGTATAGAGTCTCACTATGTCTCGAATTTTTGCTTACTGTCGGATATCAACGCTGGATCAGACCACCGAAAATCAACGCCGGGAAATCGAAAGTGCAGGTTTTAAAATCAAACCTCAGCAAATAATCGAAGAACACATTAGCGGCTCAGCAGCAACCAGTGAGCGTCCTGGTTTTAACCGGTTGCTTGCTCGCCTGAAATGTGGTGATCAATTGATTGTGACAAAACTGGATCGCCTTGGTTGTAATGCAATGGATATCAGGAAAACAGTGGAACAACTGACCGAAACAGGTATCAGAGTGCATTGCTTAGCATTGGGTGGCATTGACCTGACCAGTCCAACAGGAAAAATGATGATGCAAGTAATTTCAGCAGTCGCTGAATTTGAACGAGACCTTTTACTTGAACGCACTCATTCCGGGATAGTAAGAGCCCGCGGCGCAGGGAAACGTTTTGGTCGACCACCTGTGTTAAATGAAGAACAGAAACAGGTGGTATTCGAACGAATTAAGTCAGGTGTAAGTATAAGTGCCATTGCCCGGGAATTCAAAACCTCGCGGCAAACCATTTTAAGAGCCAAAGCAAAACTTCAGACACCTGACATATAAAAAATAATCTCGGTGTGAGATGCTTTACGTCTTCCAAGCCCCCTTCCTTGCCGTAAATGGAAAGATACATCTAATTATAGAATTTATATGTTTTACCCTACGGCAGTGCTGGCCATTCAATATCCGGTACTACTGATGTATTAACACGGTTCAGCAACACCCGATACTTTTTCCAGACTTCCAGCAACGAAGTTTCTTCCTCCGTTGCGATTTCCAGCTCAGCAACAGTCTGAACGTACCAGGAACAGCCTCCTTCAGGGCTTGAAGGATATCAATGTTCGCTTCCTGTTAACTGCCCGACAAGTGCAACCAGTTCGCTTACCTGATTTTCCAGAGTGCTGATCCGGGTGCCTGCTGTTGCCAGATTTTTACGTAGCGTTATGTTTTCCTCTTCCAGCGCGGTAACGCGACCATCTGTTTCACGGGCGACCTGAACAAGTAACCCCGTCACGGCGGCGTAGTCAACATTCAGATAACGTGTTTCTTCACGTAATTCATTGCCGTCAACCGTTGGTCCCTGCAACTCTTCACCGTAATGAGTAAACGATCCCACAGCTTCTGGTATCGCCTCCATTACTTCCTGTGCAATAACGCCAGCATAAGGCATCCCGTTTTCCCTGAGCGTGTAGGTGTATCCGTTCATTTTACGGATTGCTTTCGTCGCGTCGCTGATAACGAGAATATCGTCTTTAAGGTCGCGGTCTGATGACTGATTCAGCGTTGTGCAATTAATAGCGCCATTTACATCAAACAACTGGCCTGCTGACGTTTTTTGCGCATAAAACAGATACGCAGCAGACGTTCCAACCTCAAAAACGTTTTGTCGATCACTTGATCCCCATACTTTTGCGGCAAATGATAGTTCTGTATTACCTAAGTTCTGTAAAACAAAACGATTACCAGTCCCTGATTGCTTTGTAAGGGTTAAATCAACGGTTGAGTTAACCTCATTCTTGTTGATAGTGAGCGCCTGCGCTGTAGCCCCGTTAACAGCACCTGTTTTGAGTTGAACCGCGCCGTCATTACCATTTAACAGTATCTCAGCTCCGCTAAAGAAATTTTTTAGCGATAGCATCTTACTTACGCCGACTGATGAACCCAACGCCCACGCGAGAGAATTACCGGTGCTATCAAACCCACGTACAAAGCAATCCATTTTGCTATAGTCTGACGTGCTTCCAAGGACATCAATTCGCCCTCCGCCAGATTTTACCGGGTTAGATGTGGTTAATGACCTGACAGCAAGATCGGTAGATGAATTGAGATCGTCTACTGTTAGTAATTTCTTCCATTCCTGCGTCGTTCCATTTTCAATTGTTCTTCCCCAAAAACCGGAATTGCGGCCTCCGAACTGCACAGCATAATTTTTACTAAATTGAACATGAATGCCGCCAAGAACCATAGAACCTGCCGGGCCGTTTGTACTGCCTGCAATTGGTATAAATTTATTAATGTTATCAGTATGCTGCGTGTTCCAGTCTCGTCCTGTTTTTGTAAGCAGTCCTAATGTCGTGTCGAGCGCTTCGGTTAAAGTAAGGTTTTTAAATTTAACTGCGCTACTTTCGCCAAGACTTAAGTTGTTTCGCGCATCTTCTACTGTTGTCGCACCTGTACCTCCTTGCCCAACAGCTAATGGCAACCAGCCAGTGCCATTATGACAACCCCACAAACCAGATTTGGAAACCTGTAAGCGTGGTGCGCCTGAAGAATACGTAGAATATACGTAAGTTGTTTCTTTTCCCTCTTCAACCCTTTCTGTTGATACATCTCTCTTCCATTCAGACCAGGTACCGCTTCCTCCTTCATATATTCGTCTATAAGTAATTCCCGGATTATTATAAGGGTAGTACACCTGAACGCAGGAAGAAGCAGTGTTGGCTCTCGTTTGGAGCACTATTAAAGCGCCCGCCAGACCGATTGGGTAATTTAATTCTTCTGTTGCGTAAGCGCTCGTTGGTTGTTGATAGAAACCAGAATATTCACCGGTAAGGGTGTTTAGGTCAGTATTAGCAAGGCCAGCTTTTTGCTCATACATTACCCGCAAGTTCGCACGTGCTTGCTCGATAGTTCTTCCACCAGTACCGCCCTGGGCTAAACCTAACGGAGACCATTGTCCAGAAGAAGAATCATAAACTCCCCAACTCCCGTTAGTATGGATTTCAAAGAAACGATCACCAGTTGGACCATACATACGAGTTGTTGATTCATTTTGACCAAAGCGGCTTAATTCATCTCTGCGGGTATGACGTATCCATTGCGGGCCAGAACTTTGGCTGTAAATGTACGAATACAATGATTTTGTATCTGAACCAACAAATAGACCGGAATATCTTTTTGTTGACACTTCTGATCTAACTATATAACCAGAAATAAGATTATCACCGGCACTAGACGCTACTGATGGATAACCTTTCGCTGAGATGTAAATCCTGACAAATCCAATATAACCTGATGGCTCAACAGAGATATCAGTGCAGGTCATGGCAACTTCACCAAGACCGATATTATCGCCAACAATTACTTGCGCCTGGTTGCGATAATTAAGTGCGTCCGCCGCAGATTTCGCCGCGTTTGTTTCACTGGATTTAGCATTAGTTTCGCTGGCTTTAGCGTTTGTTTCGCTGCTCTTTGCTGCTGCCTCGCTATTTTTCGCGTTGGTTTCTGATTTTTTGGCTGCTGTCGCGGAGTTTGCCGATGCAGTTTGTGAGTCTGCTGCCGCCTGTGCGCTGTTATCCGCATTCGTCTCAGACGTTTTTGCGGCCTTCGCGGAATTTCCTGCCGCCGTTGCCGAGGAAGCTGCACTACTGGCACTTGATGATGCGTTCGTTTCTGATGATTTCGCTACCTCTTTTGAGGCCGCCGCATCCCGGGCTGAGGTGGCAGCTTCTGACGCTTTCGTGGTCGCGGTGGATGCAGAAGTAGCTGCAGATTTTTGTGACGCTGCAGCATTCGTTTCTGACGTTTTCGCCGCACCGGCACTGGTGGCCGCCGCGCTTTTTGAGGACTCTGCAGCGGCAGCACTTTTTGATGCTTCAGTAGCCTTTGTTGATGCCGTTCCTGCGCTGGAAGACGCTGACTGAGCCGACGAAGCGGCCTGTCCGGCTGACGTGCTGGCTGCGCGTGCTGAGCCTGTAGCATCAGTCGCATGGGTTGCCGCCTCACGGGCAGATGTGCCGGCATCGCTGGCTGACTTCTTCGCGGCTGCCGTGTTCTGTGCCACTGCGGACGCGTTACGCGCCACCTCTTCCACCATCAGTTCAAAACGGCGCAGTGCCTCCGGACGGGCATCATCCTCCGTCATGGCACCGAGAAAATCATTCAGCGTACCGGGTTGAGAATCTTCATACACGGTGATGGTCCCGGCATGTGACGGCGGGAAGCCTTCCACCAACAGAATAACGCTGTACTGACCGTACTCAACGTCCATGCTGTAACGCCCGGCTTCATCCGGATTTTCTGAGGCCACCGTGTTCACCACCACCGTGGTGCTGTTACGTTTTGCTTTCAGCTGGATTGTGCAGTTCTGTACCGGTTTACCTGCACCGTCTTTCAGTACACCTGAAATCTTTACTGCCATATTCACCCCACAAAAAAGCCCGCCTGAACCGGCGGGCTGTCATAACACTGTGTTACCTGGCTAATCAGAATTTATAACCAACCCCCACGAAGAACCCGTCAGTGCGCCAGTCGCCACTGCCGGAGCCTTCATAAGCGATATCAATGGCCACGGATTCGGTCGGGTTAAACTGCACGCCAGCCCCCCACGCCAGAGACGTGTTGCTGTGGCGACCGTCATCACTTCCGGTCAGCACATCGTGCGTTTTCCCCTTGTTGTCAGTTACGCGGAGATAATCCCCGGAGAAAGTCGACACACGGCTGTAAGCCACACCCGCCATCGTATACGCGCTGAACCATTCATTCACGCGCACAGACGGCCCCGCCATCACGCTGAACCAGCGGTTACGCACGGAATCTTCATGCCAGCGGGTATCGCTGTAACGGGTAAGCTGGCGATTCTTGTCTCCTGCATAGCTGAATGACGTCACCATTCCCAGCGTGTCCGTAAACTCATAACGGTATTTCACGTTAATCCCGTTCAGATCATCGCTGCCGGGAACGTTCGTCGAGGCATGAAGATAGCCCGCGCTCAGCGTGGACTGATGTTCAGACGCCCATGCAGGCGCACCGGATACGGCCAGACAGATGGCTGCGGACAAAATGGCGGCATAAAGTTTACGCATAATTACCTCTCGCTTTTCTGCAATAAAAAAGGCGTCATTTCTGACGCCCGTTCTGGGTTATAAAATTCAGCTGATACTGATACCTGCTGTGGATTTTTTCATCACCACAACCAGCAGATCGCTGATACTGGTTGTTGGTGTCCAGTTATTCGCTCCTGATGAAGATACGGTGAATGTCAGTGTCAGCGTCCCCTGTCCGGCAGGCATATCTATAACTGAGGAAAATACGCCCTGAGCATCCGTCGTGGACTGATTAAAAATCTCCTGACCATTGCGGGTCACTCTTAACCGGCAGGTTGAATACCAGTATGACTGTTGGTTATTACTGTTGAAATTCTCATGCTTACCACCGTGGAATAACACTGGCGGTATCATGACCTGCCGGTCAAATTTCTGATCATCACTGATTCTTACCGTGATGGTGCCGCTGGCATAAGTGCTCGTGCGGGGGAAAGACTTGCTGACCGTTTTGACAATATCGCCTTCAATCTGGTTGGCTGACAGTTTCCCCTTAATCTGACAGTTCTCATTAATCGTGACGTTGTTGAGCGTCCCGGAGTTCGCATTCACACTGCCACTGATATCCGCATTTTTAGCGGTCAGCTTTCCGTCTGATGTCAGGGAAAATACCGGAGGACTGCCACCGCTGGTAATGGTGGGGGCCGTCAGGCGTTTCAGGAACACGTCGTTCATGAATATCTGGTTGCCCTGCGCCACAAACATCGGCGTTTCATTCCCGTTTGCCGGGTCAATAAACGCGATACGGTTAGCAGCAACCAGAAACTGGCTCAGTTTGCCTTCCTCTGTATCCTCCATGCTGAGGCCAAGCCCCGCGACATAATGCTTACCGTCTTCGGTCTGCTCAATTTTGACGCCCCACATGGCATTCCATTTATCGTTGGCGTCTTTCCACTCTTTCGAAAACTCATCCAGTCTGCTGGCGTTATCCTCCGTCAGGTCGACTTTTTCCAGCAGCTCCTTGCCGAGATGGGATTCGGTTATCTGGCCTTTGAAAAAATCCAGGTAACCTTCCGCATCATCGCTCGCCCGACCGACGGCCTCCACAAATGCCGATTTGCCAACGGTGTTCACACTGCGGATATAAAAGTAATAATCATGGCCCGGTTTGATATTGATACTGGCGGCTATCCAGTACAGCGCCGTACCAAGATAGCGGGCTGTGGTTTCAACCTGCCTGATATCCGCAATCCGTTTTTCCGAGAACCAGAACTCAAACTGTACCGTCGGGTCATAAACCGCAAGATGTGGCGTGGCGGTTATCTGAAAATAGCCCGGTGTCAGCTCAATCCGCGACGGTGCTACCGGTGCGGCAATCCGGAACGATACCGATGCCGGATCGCCCTGCTGTCCCCACGCATTTACCGCCCGGACTGTCAGCCTGTAGTTCCCCAGCGCCAGTTGCGTGAAGCGGTATGTGGTTTCCGCCGTCCGGGCCGTGCTGACCAGCCGCTCACTGCCGTCATCCGCTGCCACGGTCAGGCGAAGCAGGAAGCTCACCCCCTTCACCACCTTCGGCGTGTCCCAGCGCGCCAGCACCTGATATTCCCCGCTGTCTGCGGTGACTTCGGCAGTCAGGTGCTGCACCGCTGGCGGCGTGACACCATTCACCGTGCCGCTCTGGTCGCTGTCAAAGTGCGCCCCGTTATCCACGATGGCCTCTTTTTCAGGTACATGCTGCACGGCGGTGATGGCATACGTGCCGTCGTCGTTCTCACGGATACTCACGCAGCGGAACAGGCGCTGGCGCAGCGTCGGCAGCTTCAGCCCCCACACGCTGTATCCGGCAACGCCGTCAGGAACCCGGCTCACTTTTACCTTCACGCCGTCGGTGACGGACTGAACCTCCACGCTGACCGGATTGCCATTTCCGTCAACCAGGCTTATCAGCGTGGTGCCGGAGGATGGCAGCGTGATTTCACGGTCGAGCGTCAGCGTCCGGGTCTGGCTGTTCACCGCCAGCACGCGCCCGCCGGTGCTGATACCGGCATAGTCATCATCGCAGATTTCAATGACATCGCCCGGTACATGGCGAAGCCCTTCAGCACCCACGCTGAAGTCCACGGTCTGCGTTTCCAGCAGCTCCGTTTTAATCAGCCACAGCCCGGCTCGGTGTGCCTGCCCCCGGCTGGTACAGCCAAAGGCATCCATCTTCGTGACGTTACGACCGTAACGGGCAATGGCCTGCGTGTCCTCCACAAGCTCTGTCGCCGTCTCCCAGCCGTTATCCGGGTCAATCCAGTTCACCTCAACGGCATTATGGCGGTCCTTGAGGGCGCTGAAGCTGTAGCGGAACGGCGCGCCATCATCCGGCATCACCACATTACTGCGGTTATAGGTCCACACCTTATCCGACGGTCGGTCCTGCACGAACGTCAGCGTCTGCCCGTTCCATACCGGCATACAGCGCATCGCCGAGCAGAAATCACTGAGCACATCCCACGCCTTGCGCTGTGTGGTCAGGTACGCATTACAGGTGATGCGCGGCTCCGTGCCGCCAAAGCCGTCCGGCACTGACTGGTCGCAGTACTGGCCGATGACATACAGCGCCCATTTGTCCACATCCGCCGCACCAAGACGTTTCCCCATGCCGTAGCGTGGATGGGTCAGCATATCCCACAGACACCAGGCCATGTTGTTGCTGTATGCCGGTTTAAACGTTCCGTCCCAGATACCGCTGTATTGCCGCGTCTGCGGGTTATAGTTCGACGGCACCTGCAGTATACGCCCGCGCAGATGATAATTACGGCTCACCTGCTGGCTGCCGAACTGCTCCGAATCCACCTGTACGCCGACCAGTGCCGTGTTCGGGTAGCCCTGTTTCACATCGATGATTTCGGTGTATGACGACCAGAGCGTTTTGTTCTGCAGCTGGTCTGTGGTGCTGTCCGGCGTCATCCTGCGCATCCGGATATTGAACGGGCGCGGCGGCAGATTACCCACCACCACCGATGCCATATACTGTGAGGTGGCTTTGCCTTTAATGGTGATGTCTTTTTCCGTCACCCAGCCACCGTTACGTTGTATCTGAACCAGCAGGCGGACTTCCGACGGATTCCGGTCCCCCTTTGAGGTGGTTTCCACCAGTGCCTGCACACCGAAGGTAAAGCGCAGACGGTCGATATTTGCAGACGTGATGGTCCGGGTGATCGGCGTGTCATATTTCACTTCCGTACCCAGCACCGTCTCGGAGCCGGAGGATTCAAATCCCTCCGGCGGTGTCTGCTCCTGCTCACCGGCCCGGAACACCACCGTGACGCCGGAGATGTTGGTATTCCCCTCACTGTCCAGCACTGGCGTACTGTTCAGCAGCACGCTTTTTAATCCATCCACCGGACCTTCAACCGGCCCTTCGCTGATGGCATCGATCACACTCAGCAACTGCGTGGACTTCAGGTTGTCCTTCGCTTCGCGCGGAGTATGCCCCTTACTGCTGCCTTTACCCATTCCTCACGCTCCATAAACGACAAAACCGCCCGGAGGCGGTTTCACATAAACGTTTTTCATCAGCGACCAATCACCACAACCTGACCACCATCCCCTTCGTCTGCCGTGCTGATCTCCTGAGAGACCACCCGCGACCCCACGCGCATTTCACCGTACAGAACGGGCAGAACATTGCCCTGGGCAACCATGTTATCCAGTGAGGAGAAATAGGTGTTCTGTTTGCCGTTATCTGTACTTGCTGCCGTGGGCGTCCTGGCTTTCGGTGCCAGCATCTGCGCCACTCCGCCCAGGATCATACTGGCCCCTGCCGCATACATGCCCGATACAGCCGCGGCACCCAGCCAGCCCACAGGGTTCCACCATGCCACCGCAATCAGCGCCGCCCCCAGCACCACCTGAAACACACCGCCACTTTTAGCTCCCGCCAGACGCGGCACGATGTGGATCACGGCACCATTTGCCAGCGGCTCATTAAGACGGGCAGACAATTCGGTTTCACCTGCATCACGCCCGGCAATGCGTACCTGGTACCAGCCGTCGCTCAGTTTCTGACGAAACGCCGGGTTCTGCATGGCCAGCGCCCGGATGGCTTCGGACCCCGTTTTCACTCGAAGGTCGATGCGGCGGCCAAATCGTTGTAAATCCCCGTAAAGGCAGATGCGTGCCATGCCCGGTGACGCCAGAGGGAGTGTGTGCGTCGCTGCCATTTGTCGGTGTACCTCTCTCGTTTGCTCAGTTGTTCAGGAATATGGTGCAGCAGCTCGCTGTCACCACAGTAAATGGCGGCATGATTCGGCACCGATGAACCAAAACAGCACAGCAGCACATCGCCCGGCTGCGCCGCTGACAACGGCACCTGATACAGCCCTGTGGCCTCCAGATTATCCAGATAGAGATTCTGACCGTTACGCCACCAGTCATCCTCGCGATGAAAATCCGGCATCTCAATCCCCGCCAGATGGTAAGCATCCCGGAACAGCGTGTAACAGTCCGTCACCCCGTGCTCAAAGCGCCGCCCGGAAAGATGTGGCACACAGCGGAACTTGTGAATCGCCCCCCGGCAAACCAGCCACCACGGCAAATCACTCTGCACCTGCAGCCGCCGGTCGGCCTCACTCAGCCAGGGCAGACCACCGGGGTGGCTGTGGACCAGCGCCACAATCTCACCCTGCATTTCTGCCTGCAGCCAGTCCTCCGGAGCCATCCGGAAATAATCCTCCGGCTCACCGGAGATATTCACGCAGGGAAAATATCTTTCCCCCTTCGGCGTTCTCACCACGAAGCCGCACGACTCCGCTGGCGCACATCGCCGGGCGTGCGCCAGAATCGCTGATTCTGTCTCTGTCATGGGATTCACTGCGAAAGTTTGTTAATGGAAAGGAAGCCGCCAAAGTTGCCGACGTTATTGCGAAACTTACAGCCGCTCAGGCATTTGCTGCATTTATCCTTCGTGATATCGGACGTCGGCTGATCATATTCATCCGCGACCGCCGGACCGTGATAACCGCACTCATCACCGCGATAGGTCCAGGTGCAGGTGTTGGCCAGCATGATACGTCCCGGAAAAACGGCACCGTCCGTTTCCGTCGGCGTGGACAGTACAAAAGAGGCACTCACCGCGCTCAGTTCGCTGCACTGCTCGATGCGCCAGCGGCTGATCACCTCCTGCTCCGGATCGGCGTCACTGTTTCCGTTGACGAAGTTCACCGCATCCAGAAAACGGGCGTAAACCTTACGCCGGACCACCGTTCCTCCGACCAGACTCTGCAGGTCTTCCGCCATCCCGGTGACCATGCCGTGCAGGTTAGAAACCGTCAGTGTCGGACGGGCAGCACTGCCCTTGCCGTTCAGTTCAAATCCCGTCCCCTGAATGGGATACGCCTGATACTGTCGCCCCTGCCAGGTGACCGGCTCACCTTTTTCGTTCTGCTCATTACAGAAAAAATAACGTTCTCCACCGACCACTGTCAGATCGATTTCCCAGAGCACCACCTGGGCTGACTGAGTGAGGCGTGTCGTCTCATGATGTGTTTCCTGTGGAATATCCTGCATCAGAGACTCCTATGCCACGACCTGTTCAAAATCTGCCGTTATGGTTACCCACAACGCCCCCACGCTTGCCGACCATTTACGACAAACCACCCTGATCGGCTTCCAGTCATAAGGTGGCGTCCACTGAAATGCGCGGACGCCACCGTGCCGTTCCAGAAAGGCTTTTAAAGATGGGTGTTCACATTTACGAACACGTATCGTCACGCTGTAAGTCGACAACTGGTTATTCAGTCCCGCCGCACGACGCTGTTCATAACCATCGCCCAGCTTCACTGTCACCACTTTCGGCTCTGATACCACATTCATATCCGGGCGCACTTTCCAGTGAAACGTCTCCATTACCGATATGCTCCACTTAACCGACCACCATCACGGGCCTGCTGTTGCATAAAGTCCGCTGCCGCTTTTTTCCCAAGGTCATAAACCACCTTCAGGGCAGCCGGACCTATCTGCCCGTTCGTGCCATCGTTATTGATCTCGATGTTGTACTGCGGGGCAAACATCGCCATACCTGAACCACCAATATCCGCCACAACCCCCAGCTTACCGTCAGCACCACGACGCAGTGGCAGAATGGCTTCAGGTCCAGCTTCCCCCATCACACCCGCGCCTTTTGCAAAAGCAAAAAACGTCGGACGGTTAACCACCGTGCCACTGTAACGACTCAAATCAGCAGACTGATAAATCCCCCCATTGGCATTCAGGGAAAGGCTGCTGAGATCAAATCCCAGTACACTGCCAATCCCTTTTATCGATTTCATCATGGTTGCCTGCGCCAGGATTTTCGCCATATCTGACAGCACCGAAGAGGTGAAGGATTTGAAGTTGAGTTTGCCGGTAGTGACAAAAGTTGCCAGGCCATTTCCCATGTTGCTGAAGGCTGACGAGAACACCTGTTCTGCTGTTCCTGCCGTATTGTCTGCATCCACGGTAAAATCCTGAAATGCACGCAGGACTCCGTTTTTCCAGTTACCCTGCACAACTTCAAGCTGTTGCCAGTAACGGCGATTCTCATTCAGTTGTCGGTTCAGGCTCTCCGTCAGCGCCTGCTCGGCCTTTCTGTAGTCATCCGTGTTATATGTCCCTTTCTGCTCACTATCCCGCCTCAACTGCTCCAGCTGTTGCTGGTATTTCTGGCGAAGACTCAGTTGTACCTGATATCGCTGCCGCTGCTGATCACCCATACCCACCGTGGCGATATCCAGGTCATGTTGCTGACGCTGAACGAGCTCTTCTTCAGCCAGTTGACTGGTCAGCTGAATTGTTTTTTTCTTCAGATCGTTGAGTGCCGTCTGTTTCTGAAGCTCCTGCTGTTTTACATCCAGCAGCGTCAGTGCCTGAATCAGTTCATCTTTACGGGCCAGCACACTCTTTTCATCTGCCGTCAGTTTTTTCCCGTCCAGATCGCTGATGCGCTGCTGCAGAGCCAGAAGCTGTTTATGCGCTTCTGTCATCTTTTCAGTGGCAATGCCTGCTGACTGTCTTGCAGCAGCAATCTGTCCTTCCACCTGTGCCTGTTGCTGACTGTACTGCAGCAATAACCGGGTGGCCTCATCATTACGGGTTTCGCGTGTTTTTTTCTTACCGGATGCCAGGGCTTTCTCGTAACGTTCATTTTCACGTTGTATCGCTGCATCCCTGACAGCCTGATCGGCGTACTGCATGGAATTAATACGCGCAATTTCACGCTGATGTCGTGCTGCTTCCGTTTCATTCATCCGGTTCAGTGCAGCATTTTCAGCATTACGTCGTTTCTGTTGCTCCTGATAATTCCGCTCTGCCTGCTCTTTTGCATCCTGCAAATCCTTCTGGCGTTTTTTCTCCTGAAGATCGTTAAGACGCTGCTGATCGTATTCAACCTGAGAAGATGATGCCGTCCAGGGGAGTCTTTTCGCCCGCGACACTTTCTCCTGTAAAGCGGCAATCTGTTCATCCAGCGAGTCTTCACGACCAATATTCATGGCCGCATCCCAGAAACGACTCCACAAATCAGACAGATACTTCAGCGTACTGCCAAGCGCATTGAGGTTATTATCAATATCCGCAGTACGCCGACCGGTTTCCTCTGCCAGTGCAGACATGGCTATCCGTGCAGCATCACTGGACCGTCCCTGATCCCCAAGGACACGTATCTGCTCAAGCTGAGTGGCAGTAAGAAAATGCAGCTCATTGTCCAGAGCCTTCGCGGCATTTACAGGATCATCCTTCAGCCGCTTAAACTGATTTATGGTATCGCTGACCGACTGGCCAACCGATCGCTCCATCTGTGCGGCAGCTCTCGCCACCATACCGATATCGTTTCCACGAAATGCACCACTCCCCACCACCTGAGCCAGCACACCGGCTGCAGCATGTTGCGTGATACCATTCCCGGAAATAGCACGACTGAGCGTCCACAGCTGCCCGGCAGTGACTCCGGCATAATGCCCCGTCAGCGACAACTGGCGGTTAAATTCTTCCCCCTCCTTCTGACCGTCATACCAGGCTTTACCCAGACCATAGACGGACGCGGCAATACCGCCAATAACCCCGCCAAGCATCATGCCTTTCGGTGACATCAGAGTGTCTATCCATCCGGCACGGTTAGCCAGCGTTATCCCGGATCCCCTCAGCGCCCCTAAATTGCCGCGGGCCAGTTCACCTATCAGAACGCCTATCTCCTGGCGGGCCGCTGCACTTTTCAGACCCAGCGAATGCGTGGCTTTTCCTGCCTGCTCCATTTTGCGGATATACACTTCTGCAGCACTGCTTACCCCCAGCTGGGCAGCCTTAGCACGAAGCAACTCAGAAGAAGAAAGATTCTGGCGGGTTGCCTGCTCTTTAAGCTGACGGATAAACGCCACTTTCTGTCGGGTAGCCTCTTCCTCAGCCTGCGTAAGAACACGGGTTTTCGCCGTAACCTCAGAAATCAGCGCCAGATAATCCTGCTGACCAATCCCGCCACTGTTTCTGGACTGTCGGATCTGCTGCTGAATACGCTGTAATTCCTGCAGCCCCGCACTGGCCTGTTTCACACTGTCAATCTGACGATAAAACGCAGCAGCTGCTTTATCCTGAGCCTCCGCCAGAGCCATGGCCTGCGCCTGTTCCTCGCGCATTTTCTGGCTCAGTGCCTCCATACGCTGGCGGGTTTTCTCCACCTCGCGGGCCATGCGTTCATGAGCCTGTGCGTTCTTCTCCACCGTCTGCGCATGGACGGATGCGGCTGTTGCAGCCGAAGACGCCGCCTGCGTTGTCTGCCGGGCGGCCTGAGTCTGACGCTCCATAAAACGCTGCATACGGGCAGAAGACCGTTCTGCATCGCTGGCTGCACCATTCAGAAGGTTTTTGATACGGGGAATTTCATTTTTAAACTCTGCCGCATCAATCCCCAAATCAATGACCAGGTTGGCTATCTGGTCCATAACGCACACCTCCGGAAATACCTTCCCCAAGATGCATCAGTTCTTCGTCCGTTCGCTCCGGTATCCCGTTCTCTTCCGGTAAAAGGCTGAAATCAGCCACCGCAGCATCACTGCTGCCGGACACCATTCTCACGATCAATGCCTTCAGCGAGGCAAACTGCGCATCCATCCACACATCACTGAAGCTCTGCATCCGGAAATAATCGCCCCACTCACCAAGCT
>OIOO01000145.1_pt1 | contig 16762 bp, 14 predicted proteins | sample 1585511 | NCBI WGS metagenome assembly OIOO01 (sample SAMN02674698, study PRJEB24791) | human gut metagenome, SKBSTL036 | isolation source: stool | host: Homo sapiens | place: USA
CGGCGTTCTGCCTCTTCCCCGAGGGGGCGCTGGAGCGGTTCCACGAAAAGTACGGCCACCTCGGCCTTCACTTCATGCAGGTGGGCGGCCAGCGGTCCGACGGCTCCCACTTCTACGACATCGTGCGGAGCGGGGTGGACAAGGGCGCGGGCCTCGCAGACCTTTGCGAAAAGATGGGCCTCTCCCTCACCGAGGCCGTGGCGGCAGGCGACTCCGCCAACGATGTGGGGATGCTGAAAGCGGCGGGCCTCGGCTGCTGCATGTCCAACGGCACCGACGAAGCCAAAGCCGCCGCTGACCGCGTCATCGGCGATGTGCGGGAAGACGGACTTGCTGCCCTTATTAAAGAGCTGTGGTTCGACGGCCCGAAGGCGGAGCCCTCCGACCGCAGCTTCGGCTCTGCATGGGAGACGATGGAACGATGAGCTTCGCACCCGTTTACTCTGAAAACAGCCGCGCCCTCATCCTCGGCACATGGCCCAGCCCCAAAAGCCGGGAGATGGCCTTCTACTACGGCCACCCGCAGAACCGTTTCTGGCCCATGATGGCGGCCCTCACCGGCGAGCCTGTCCCCGCCCGGGAGGACATCGAGGCCAAAAAGGGCATCATCCTCCGCCATGGCCTCGCCCTGTGGGACACGCTGGAAAGCTGTACCATCACCGGCGCGTCGGACGCCTCTATCCGGGACGTGGTGCCGAACGACATTGCATCTCTTTTAGCGAAAGCACCCATTGAGGCAGTGTTCTGCAACGGGGCCACGGCCTACCGCATTTATACCAAATATCTGCTGCCGGTATCCGGCATCCCGGCGGTCAAGCTGCCCAGCACCAGCCCCGCCAACGCCGCCTGCCGCCCCGAAACCCTGCGCGAGGTCTGGGGCGAGGCCCTCAAAGATTATATAACCGTTTCCAACCTGTAAATTATTCATGAAACACTTGCGTTTTGTGGATAAAAGGATTTATTATGGAAGAGTACAAGGGGCGGCGCGCCCCTTCGGGAAAGGAGAAAATGCATGAGCAAAGTTATCCGCACCCAAAAGCCCAGCGTCCTGCCGTGGTATGCGGCGGCGCTGGTGTTCGCGGTGCTGTGCGCGGCGCTGCCAGCATATAAGCTGTGGGCGCTGCTGCTAGCGCTGGGCGGCGCAGCCGTGATGTTCGGCGCAGCAAAGAAGGTCTGCCCGCCCCGGGTGGTGGAGCATGAAGTGCCTTTCCACACCGGCAGCGGCGATGTGGACGAGATGCTGGCCGACATCCAGCAGAAGCTGGACGCCCTCCACGCGCTGAACGAGGCCCTGCCCGACCCGGAGCTTTCCGCCGCCATGACCCGGATGGAAAAGGCAGGCCGCTCCATCATGGAGACGGTGGAGGCCAGTCCCGCCAAGGCAAAGCAGGTACGCCGCTTTGCGAACTACTATCTGCCCGACGCGGTGAATGTATTGGAGCAGTACGCAAAACTCGCCCGCCAGGGCGTGCGGGGCGAAAATGCCGCTTCGATTCGGGCAGAGGTGGAGCGGAACGCGGCTTCCATCGCCACTGCATTCGAAAACCAGCTGGATGCACTGTATGCCGCTGAAAGCATGGACCTCTCGGCGGATCTGACGGTGCTCCAAAATATGATGAAGGGGCAGGGACTGAGTTAAAACTGGCTTGCCCTCTCAGGCGCTGACGCGCCAGCTCTCCCAAAGGGAGAGCCTCTGGTGAAAACTTGCAGCATACCGGCCCCCGGAAAAGCCTCTCCCTCTGGGAAAGGTGGCAATGCGAAGCATTGACGGAGAGGGCAAGGCCGTGTATCGATTTGGAAAGGAAGGAATCTCTCATGGCTGATAATACGTTCAATTTTGACTTAGACGCACCCGCTGTTCCCACCCTGACCCTCGACCCGGTGGAAGCACCCGCCGCCGAGGAAAAGCAGCCCGAACCCGCTGCAGCCCCCGAGGCCGAACAGGTCAAGCTCAGCCCCGAGGAGCAGGCGATGGTGGACGCCTTCGCTCAGAAGATCGACATCACCAACAGCCAGCAGGTGCTGCAGTACGGCTCCGCCTGCCAGAAGAAGATCGGCGACTTCTCCGAGGCGGCACTTTCCAAAGTGTCCACCAAAGACCTTGGCGAGGTGGGCGGCATGATCACCGACCTTATCGGGGAGCTGAAGAACTTTGACGCCGCCGAAGAGGAAAAGGGCATCCTCGGCTTCTTCAAGAAAAAGGGCAACCAGCTCGACAACATGAAGACCAAGTACAGCAAAGCGGAAACGAACGTCGAGACCATCCAGTCTGCCCTCGAAAAGCATCAGGTGCAGCTGCTCAAGGATATTGCGATGCTCGACAAGATGTACGAGCTGAACATGGCCTATTTCAAAGAGCTGAGCATGTATATCCTCGCGGGCAAGAAGAAGCTGGCCGACTTCCGCGCCCACGAACTGCAGCAGGCGATGGACAAGGCAAAGGCTTCCGGCCTGCCTGAGGACGCACAGGCCGCACGCGATCTGGCCGACCAGTGCGAGCGCTTTGAGAAAAAGCTCTACGACCTCGAGCTGACCCGCACCATCAGCCTGCAGATGGGTCCCCAGATCCGGCTTTTGCAGAACAATAACTCCATGATGGCCGAGAAGATACAGTCCACCATCGTCAACACCATCCCCCTGTGGAAGAACCAGATGGTGCTGGCACTGGGTCTTGCACACAGCCAGCAGGCCATGCAGGCCGAGCGTGCCGTCACCGACATGACCAACGAGCTGCTGAAAAAGAACGCCGACGCCCTCAAAATGGGTACCATCGAGACGGCCAGGGAGTCCCAGCGCGGTGTCGTGGACATCGAGACCCTGCAGCAGACCAACAAGAGCCTCATCGAGACGCTGGACGAGCTGAACAAGATCCAGAGCGAGGGCCGCGCAAAGCGTGCCGCTGCCGAGCAGGAGCTCACCCGCATCGAAGACGAGCTGAAACAGAAGATGATGGAGATCCGGAGCTGAAATGGCAAACGCAGATTTTTCCAGACAACAGAATCGACCCACCGGCGGCTTTGACGCTTCCAGCTATCGCGCCGCAGCGCCCGCCGAGGAGGAAGTGCGGCTGACGCCCTTCCAGCAGAAGCTGGCAGGCCTCGAAAAGGCCCTGCCAGCCGCGCTGGGCAAACAGGCTGTTGCCGCGGCGCTTTGCATCGTGGTGATGCTGGGGTGCTTTGTCGGCTTTGGCGGGGCGAAGCTCCGGGCAAAGTACGACACGGTGAAGAACGGGTTCACCACTGGCGTGGCCGCAGACAGCGGCTATGCCCTGAATGAGGAATTGACCACACGGCTCAACACGGCCGCCAACATCATCACCACCGCGTCCAACGCACTGGGTGCCGACAGCACCGAAGTGCAGACGGCACAGGCTGCGCTGGACTCTTTTTCTGCCTGCCTCGGGGCGGTACAGTCCGACGGCAAGATCCACGCACCGGACTCTCTGAGTGTTTACACCGGCGGCAGGATGCATATGCTCTACCAGTCGAACGAGACGCTTGGCACAGCCATCGGCCATCTCTACGCCAAATTGCAGGAGCAGGCCGCCGCCCCCATGAAGATGGGTGCGGTGCAGGGGCAGTACAGCCAGTTCAACGGTGCGCAGACCATCATCAGCAACCTGCATTATAACGATTCGGTCCAGAGTTACCAGAAAGACATCGGCGGCTTCCCAGCCAGCGTGCTGGGCAAGCTGTTCGGCATACAGGAGGTTGAACTTTTCGCATGAAGACGATAAAAACACTTTCCAGCCGCATTGCGGCACTGCTTCTTGTCGTGACCGTCGGCATCACGGCGCTGCCACCGGCGGCGGTTTCTATGGCGGCGGTCCCCGCGGCCCGAGAGGCCCGCGCGGGCCTCGGCCTCCCCGTGGAGGCGGTTTCGGCGGTATGGGCGGCAGCAGCCACGGCGGCGGAGCTGGCCGCAGCGGCGGCGGCTTCGGCGGCATGGGCGGCGGCAGCAGCCACGGCGGCGGAGCCGGACGCGGACACTGATAGTATGACAAAAGGGAAGCCCCATCTGACGGTGGGGCTTCCCTTTTGTCTATTTGTTATTTGATGCAGCTCGAGCAGGGGCTGTATCCTGCGGCCACAGCTTCATCATAGCTCGAGAACAAAATCTGGTTCTTCTCTGCCGGGAGGTTGGCACAGCTGGGCAGATGGAACTTTTTGCTGTTCACGTTGCCGATGTACGCCTGCTGGGCCGTGCTGGACGCTGCCGGGTCGGTGGGGTTCAGCTCAGCGTCGGTGGCGAAGTGTTCCGTTGCCACCGTGTAGTTCTGGCCGTCACTGGAAACGGTGATCGTCCCCAGCAGGTCGGTGCGGTAGACGTCCACACCGGCGTCCCGCAGGATGCTCAGGGTCTCCTCGTGGGGGTGGCCGTACTTGTTGTTGACGCCGCAGGAGATGATGCCCATCTCGGGCAGGACAGCGTTCAGGAAGACGTAGCTGGTGGAGGTGCTGGAGCCGTGGTGGCCCACCTGTAAAACATCCACCTTGAGGTTCGCGCCGCTGTTCACAAGGTCGCGCTCGGCGTCGGCCTCCATATCACCGGTGAGCAGGAAACTCGTCGCGCCGTAGTCGATGCGCAGGACGATGGAGGTATCGTTGGTGTCGTCGTACTGTGCCACCGGGCCAAGCATGGTCACAGTGGCGCTGCCCAGCGCCCACTGGGTGCCTGCGGCAGGGACTTCGACCTGTAAGTTCTGCTGCTGGGTGTACTTGACGAAATCCTTGAAGCACTTGGTGGAGGCTTCTGTCACGGGGCTGTAGACGTGGCAGGCCGGGAAATAGGCCAGCGCAGCGGCCAGACCGCCCACATGGTCTTCGTGAGCATGGGAGCAGAAGACATACTCCAGCTGCTCGACCCCCTGGCTCTGCAAGTAGGAGACCACCAGACTGCCGTCGTCCACATTGCCGCCGTCGTAGAGCATGAACTGTCCGTCGCACTCCACCAGCACGCTCAGCGCCTGCCCCACGTCGATGAAGTGCATCTGGAAGGCGGCGTCCTGCCCGTCGGAAGGCGTCGTACCGGTCTGAGAAGCTGCCGGATTCGGCATGACGTCGCCGCTGCCTCCCGGGACGATGGAAGAGGTATCACAGCCCACGAGGCCCAGCGCAAGGGCTGCGGCCAGTACCAGCGCGGCGAGGCGGCTCATGAGCGTTTGAGCGGTCACTTTTTCTTTTTTGAAGTTTTCCACGATGTATTCTCTTTCTGTTGATTGTTTTTCGGTTTATGCGCAGGAGCCGAATGGGGCGCAAAACGTGCGCCGGGGCTGGGCTGACGGCCTGCCGGGCTGCGGCCCGCCGGGGCGGCGGAGCGGCTCTGCGGCTTGCCGCCCTTGCCTCTGGGTCGGACGGTGTAGGTGCCGTCGCCGTGGATGGTCACATCGGCAGCCTCGGCTCTGCGGGCCGAACGCTGGACCGCAATGCGGCCCTCAGCGGGAACCAGCAGGGGGATGAGGTCTTCGCGGTGGGTCATTTTCAGCGCCTTGATGACCTTTTCGGCGTTGCGGGGCTCATAATACTGGAGCAGGGCGCGCTGAAGCGCCTTGCCCTCAGCGGTCTTTTCCACAAACACCGGCTTCAAAGTGTAGGGGTCGAGGCCGGTGTAGAACATACAGGTGCTCACGGTGCCGGGCGTGGGATAAAAATCCTGCACCTGCTCGGGGCGCATATGGTTCTTGTAGAGGTATTCGGCCAGATAGACGGCATCCTTGAGGGTGCTGCCCGGGTGGCTGGACATGAGATACGGCACGAGGTACTGCTTTTTTCCTGCCTTCCTGCTCAGCTCGTAGAACTTATCCTTGAACTTGTTGAAGGTCTCGATGGGCGGCTTGCCCATGTAGGCGAGGGTGTTGGGGGCGCAGTGCTCCGGCGCGACTTTCAGCTGGCCGGAGACGTGGTACTCCACCAGCTCCTTAAAGAACGTGTCATCGGGGTCGGCCATCAGGTAATCGAAGCGGATGCCGCTGCGGATGAACACCTTCTTGACGCCGGGCAGCTCCCGGACGCGGCGGAGGATCTTCAGGTAATCGCTGTGGTCCACGATCATGTGGGAACAGGTGGTGGGGGCGAGGCAGTGCTTGCCGCCGTTGCACATACCCCGCAGCATCTGCTCGCGGCAGGATGGGAAACGGAAGTTGGCGGTGGGGCCGCCGATGTCGTGGATGTAGCCCTTGAAATCCGGCTCGTGGGTCATCCGCTCTGCTTCGGCCACGATGCTGTCGGCGCTGCGGCTGGTGACGCGTCGGCCCTGATGCAGCTGGATGGCGCAGAAATTGCAGCCGCCGAAGCAGCCGCGGTTCTGGATGATGGAGAACTGCACCTCGCGGATGGCAGGCACACCGCCCATGGCCTCGTAGATGGGGTGGTAGCGGCGGGTGTAAGGCAGGGCGTAGACCTTATCCAGCTCCCAGCGGACGAGGGGCTTTGCGGGGATGTTCTGCACGAGGTACTTCTCGCTCTGCTTCTGGACGATGATTTGGCCGCTGACGACGTCCTGATTGTCCATCTGGATGCGGCAGGCTTTCGCATAAGCCACCTTATCGGAGGCGACCTTCCTGAAGCCCGCGCACTCCACATACCGCTCGGGCAGGTGGTCGAAGTCGGTCAGGTAGCAGGTGCCGTCCACATCGGTGATGCTCTCCACCGGCTCCCCTGCCGCCAGACGGCGGGCGATCTCCACGGTCTGGTGTTCCCCCATGCCGAAGCTGATGATGTCCGCGCCAGAGTCCTCGGCGATGCTGGGCAGGACGGTGTCCAGCCAGTAGTCGTAGTGGGCAAAGCGGCGGAGCGATGCTTCCAGACCGCCCAGAATGACGGGCAGGTCGGGGTATGCCTGCTTGGCAAGTCTGGTGTAGACGGTGGCGCTGCGGTCGGGCCGTGCGCCGCCCTTGCCGCCGGGGGAATACTCATCCTCCGCGCGGGGGATCTTTGCGACGGAATAGTGACTCACCATGCTGTCCACATTGCCGCCGCCGATGAAGAAGCCGTACTTTGGCTTTCCGAACCGCTTGAAGTCCTCGCAGTCGGTGTAGCGGGGCTGAGCCAGCACGCCCACCTTGTAGCCCTCGGCTTCCAGCAGGCGGCTGATGATGGCGGTGCCAAAGCTGGGGTGGTCCACATAGGCGTCGCCGCCCACCACCACGAAGTCCAGCTGGTCCCATCCCCGGGCCTCCATGTCGGCCCGGCTGATGGGGAGAAATTCGGTGTAATGTTCCATAGTTATCCTTTTTCTTTCATGATGCCTGCCCTATACAGCAGAGCTCTATTGCTTCCGAAATCAATAATTTTATTCATCCGGCTGATTCATCTGCATTTCCAGCCACTGCTGGCGGCTGATGAGGACAGCGCGGGGCTTTGCGCCCTCGTAGGGGCCGATGATGCCCTTTTCTTCCATCTCGTCCATGATGCGGGCGGCGCGGGCATAACCCAGCTTGCAGCGGCGCTGCAGCAGGCTGGTGGACGCCTGACCGGCGTCGATGACCACCTCCACGGCCTGCTTGAGCATCGGGTCACTGCCTCCCTCCTCGTCGGAGTCGGCAGAGCTGCTGCCCTTTTTGCCGTCCTGGATGGCGTGTTTTTCCATGGCCTCTATCATGGCCTCGTCGTACTGGACGGTGGCGCTCTTCTTGATGAAGTCCAGCACACGGCTGATCTCCTCATCCCGCACAAAGGTACCCTGGATACGGGTGGGCTTGGGTGCGCCCACGGGCATGAAGAGCATATCGCCCATGCCCAGCAGCTTTTCGGCACCGGCACCGTCGAGGATGGTGCGGCTGTCCACCTGACTGGACACGGCGAAGGCGATGCGGCTGGGGATGTTAGCCTTGATGAGGCCGGTGATGACGTCTACGCTGGGGCGCTGGGTCGCCACGATGAGGTGCATACCGGCGGCACGGGCCTTCTGGGCGATGCGGCAGATGGAGTCCTCGACATCCTTGCCGACGACCATCATCAAATCGGCCAGCTCGTCGATGATGATGGCGATATAGGGCATCTTCTCGAGGTTCGGGTCCGCTGCCGCCAGCTTATTGAAGGACTTGATGTCGCGGACGTTGTTCTCCGCGAAGAGGTGGTAGCGGCGCTCCATCTCCTGCACTGCGCCGCCCAGTGCGCCGGCCGCCTTGCGGGGCTCGGTGACGACGGGCATCAGCAGGTGGGGGATGCCGTTGTACTCAGCCAGCTCGACGACCTTGGGGTCGATGAGCAGGAGCTTGACGTCCTCGGGGCTGGAGCGGAACAGCAGGCTCATGATGATGCTGTTGACACAGACCGATTTACCGCTGCCGGTGCTGCCCGCGATGAGCAGATGGGGCATCTTGCACAGGTCGGCCACCTGGGCCACACCGGCGATGTCCTTGCCCAGCGCAATGCCCATCGGCGAGGTCATCCGCAAAAAGCTCTGGCTCTCGAAGACGCTGCGGATGTAGACCGGCGTTTTCTTATGGTTCGGCACCTCGATGCCCACGGCAGGCTTGCCGGGGATGGGAGCCTCCATGCGGACATCGGCCACCGCCAGGTTCAGGGCGATGTCGTCCGCCAGCGAAGTGATGCGGCTTATTTTGACGCCCGCCATGGGCTGGACTTCATACCGGGTGACCGACGGGCCGCGGGAAATATCCAGCACACGGGTGCGGACGCCGAAGCTTTCCAGCGTGTCCACCAGCTTCTGGGCGTTGGCTTTCAGCTCGTCTTCTGCGCCGGAGTCGCTTTCCTCCGGGGCGCGCTCGAACAGCTCGATGGACGGGTACTGATACTGGAAGCTCTCCTCCGTCTCCGCCTCTTCGGCGGGGGCGTTCGCGGCCTGCTCCTCGGAGACAGCAGGCTTTTCCATGGCGGCTGCCACCAGCGTGTTGAGGTCTTTTTCCTCCACCGGGTCGCTGGTGATGCTGATCCAGCCGTCCTCATCCGGCTCGGAGCGGAACGCCACCGCATTCTCGGCGCTGACCGGCTGCGGGGCCGGTTCCGGAGTCGGGGTCAAATCATAGAGCGGGATGCCGAAGGAGAGCGGCGGCTCAGGCGCGGGCTGCTGTTCCGGCTCTTCTGCCGGGGCAGCGGGCGTGACGGTAGGTGTCACCGTCGGCTCGGGCTGGGTCGTGAAGAAGTCCTCAGCGGCAGTATCCACAGCGTCCGGGACGATGGGCGTCACGGTGGCGCGGATGGGCGCACGGCGGAGCGGGTCCATGCCGAAGGTGCCGCCGGGGCCGAGGATGATGGGCTCGATGGGCTCACTGCCGCCCTCGGTGACGGTGGTATGGTCAGGGCCTAAATCAATATCAAAGGGCGCACGAGGCCGGGACTTTTCCACCTGTACGGGGGCAGGCTCGGGCTGAGGCGGGGTCTGCGCTTCCGGTGTGGGCGCAGGGGCAGGCTCTGCCTGTTCGCCGCCCTGCATCACCTGATGGCCCCAGTGGAAGACGCCAGCCAGCCAGCCGGGAGGCTGGATATGGAAGGCGGGCGTAGCAGGCTCTTCGCCGCCGCAGCAGTCCTCGCCCACTTCGTCTTCCGGCAGGTCATCGTCATAGGCCTCGTATTCCTCCGCCTCGGCCTCCTCGGCGGCGCGTTCTGCCAGACGCTCGGCCCGGCGGGCGGCATTCTGCTCATGGACGGCAAGGCCCTTTTCGTGGACGCTGCCGCCCACGTTGCAGAGCCACTGCCAGCACTCGGCGGGCGTAACGTCAAAAATGTACAGGCTGGCGCAGGCCGCCAGCGCCGCCATGACCAGATTGGCGGCGGGTCTGCCGCAGAGCAGCAGGAGCGTCCCGCCCAGCACAGCGCCCAGCGCACCACCCGAGAGCCATGCGCTCATCCCATTATGATAACAGGCAGCGGTCATCTGCGCGGCGGTCTGGTCGGTGGGGATGTCAGAAAAGACGATGACCGTGCCGCTGGCGAAGATGAGCCCCAGCACCAGCTTTGCGATATGGGGCAGAAGGTCTTCGCCCCGGGTGTAGAGGATGGCCAGATAGCACAGTGCCGCACCCAGCACAAAACTTCCGCAGCCGAACACGCCGAACAGGACATCGTGCATCGTGCGCCAGGCCGAGCTGCCCGGCACGAAAGCCAGCGCCATGAGCACCAGCCCCGCAAACAGGGTGATGAGCCCCGCGGGCATCCGGTCCTGTGTCCGGTTCTTGCGGCGCGAGGCTGTGCTGCGCCCGGAGGTCTTGCGTTTTCTCTTTGCCATGTTTCCTAAAACCCGTTCCTTATTTTATATCATGAAGCAGGGCGCGCTCAGGGCGGCTCTGTCGGTGACGATGGAAGAATTTCGATACTACTCGATTCTTTCATTGTACCACGGGAAAAGTCAAATGGCAATTTATTTCCCCTCGATTTCTCGGTAGAGCCATGCCAGCGCATCCGACAGCCCGCCCAGCTCGTCGATGAGCTTTTCCCGCACGGCTTTTCGGCCATCCAGCACGGTACCGACGTCCATGACCAGCTCGCCCGTGCGCATCATCAGCTCGGTGTACCGCTTCTCCGAGATGCCGCTGTGGGACGCCACGAAGCCGGTGATGCGCTCCTGCATCTGCTCGAACCAGCGCATGGTCTGGGGCACGCCCAGTATCATGCCGGAATGGCGGACGGGGTGGACCGTCATGGTGGCGGTAGGCACGATGAAGCTCCGCTGGGCGCTGACGGCCAGCGGGATGCCGATGGAGTGGCCCCCGCCCAGCACCACCGCCGCACTGGGCTTGGAGATGCTGGCGATGAGCTCCGCCAGCGCAAGCCCCGCCTCCACATCCCCGCCCACCGTGTTGAGCAGGACCAGCAGGCCCTCGATGGCGGGGTCCTCCTGCACGGCCACCAGCTGGGGGATGACGTGCTCATACTTGGTGGTCTTCTGGCCCTGGGGCGCTTCCACATGACCCTCCACCTGCCCGATGACCGTCAGGCAGTGGATGGCGTGAGCTCCCCGGGTGCGGTAAACGCTGCCCATATCCTCGATCTGCTCTTTTTCCAGCCGCTGCTGCTCCACGGGGACGTTCTTCTCTTCCTGTGACATTCTGCGCATCCTCCTTTTTGCTTCATTTCAGCTTGTCCGTCATTCCTGCCGGTTATACTTCGGCAAAGATTTCTTTGCTTTCTCAAAAAAATGTGCCAAATGGTTTGACATTCTGTCTTCGCGCTGTATACTTTATACTAGAGATAAGTTTGTCAAATATGTATCATTATTGTACAAGAAAGTACAAATCTTTTGCCGGAGCACCCTGCCGCTGCGCACCTCTCCCCGGCAATGCTGCGGATAAAAAGAAAGGAGACCCCCTATGAACACTCCCGGCAAAGCTTCTCTTCCCGTCATCAAGCGCCTGCCCAAATACTATCGCTACCTGCGCACCCTGAAGAACGACGGCATCACCAGCATCTCATCCCGTGAGCTGGCCGCCCAGATGGGTACCACTGCCTCTCAGGTGCGGCAGGACTTCAACTGCATCGGCGACGTGAATGGCCGTCAGGGCATCGGCTACTCGGTGGAGAACCTGCTGAGCATCCTTGAGCAGCTGCTCTTTGGCAACGGCGACCTCCTGCCCACCATCCTTATTGGCTGCGGCCGTCTGGGCAAGGCTGTGAGCCGCTTCATCACCACCGACACCAACGGCTACAAGCTCATCGCCGCCTTCGACAACGCCCCCGACGAGGTGGGCAAAGAGATCAACGGCATCCAGATCTTACACAGCGACGAGCTGGAAGCTTTCTGCGCCGAGCACCACCCCGAGGTGGCTGTGCTCTGTCTGCCCCGCAGCGGCGCAGAGGAGATCAGCGGCCGTCTGGTGGCTCTGGGCATCCAGGGCTTCTGGAACTTCTCCCACTACGATCTGTCTGTCCCCTACCCCGACGTGGTGGTGGAGAACGTCCACCTCGGCGACAGCCTGATGAGCCTGGGCTACCGGCTGCGCAATCAGGACTGAGCAGATACTACCGATAATACAGGCCCTCTCCGTCAGGCTTTGGCTGAGAGGGTCCTTTCATGAGGAGACTTTTTCGATATGGCAAAGCTTTATTTCCGTTACGGCGCAATGAACAGCGGCAAGAGCACCGCGCTGATGCAGGTGGCCCACAACTACGAGGAGCAGGGGATGCGGGTGCTCATCCTCAAGCCGAAGGTGGACACCAAGGGCAGCGGCGACCTCGTGAGCCGTCTGGGCGTCCGCCGCCCTGCCGATCTGCTGGTGCCGCCGGACATGGACCTGGTGGAGGCCGTCCGGGCCGCCAGCAGCGAGGGCCGGCCTCTGGCCTGTGTGCTCTGTGACGAGAGCCAGTTCCTCACCGCAGAGCAGGCCGAGCAGCTGTTTATGGTGACGGTAGAGCTGAACATCCCCGTCATCTGCTACGGCCTGCGCTCCGACTTCTCCCTCAAGGGCTTCCCCGGCTCCACCCGGCTTCTGGAGCTGGCCCACACCATCGAGGAGATGAAGACCATCTGCACCTGCGGCCGCAAGGCCACCTGCAACTGCCGCAAGGTCAACGGCCGCTTCGTCTTTGAGGGCGAACAGGTAGCCATCGACCTTGAGAACGACGTCCAGTACGTCAGCATGTGTCCCCAGTGCTATTTCCGGGAGCGCAGCGCCTTCTACGCCGCCCGCCGGTGACTCTTTTTCCTGATCTTATGCCGTCCGCACGCCGGGCGGCATTTTTTGTATCTTTTCTGCATCCGTGATATATCAGTCGCGTCCCAATTCGCGCGTTTTTTGCGCTATTGATATATCAGCTCAGGGCCGGAACTTTCTGTTATCGTTGCTTTTAATGTATACAACGCTCTTTCAACAAATTCTGCCATGGCTACAAAATTCTTGCAATTCAGGCCAATCTACTCCTGTTGCATCCCAGTTTTCTATGCAAATCGTTGAAGTATACAAGTTGCACAGTTTTTCGGTCCAAGTTTATTCATTATGGCAATGACGTCAAAACCGGGCAAAAAATAAGCGCAATATTTGTACGTTTTCTGCCGCTATCACTACAATTTGCATCTTTCTTTTTTTTCTTGCCTTTGGTATCATATTTGTATACAACGGATGCTTTGCAGAGGCGTCCATGCAAGAAGATGTTTTCTACATAGGAGGAGAACGAAAATGAGCAAGGCAATTTCTCGTCGTGACTTTCTGAAGGTCTCTGGCGCTGTGGGTGCTGCCGGCCTGCTGGCCGCCTGCGGCGGCTCCAGCAACGCTGGTTCTACCGCCACTTCCACCGCTGCTTCTTCCGCAGCAGCTTCCGTGGCCGGCCTGTCTTCTGACCCCGTCACCCTGACCATGAGCTGGTGGGGCGGCGAGTCCCGTCACAACGCTTACCAGGAGGCCATCAAGGCTTTCTCTGCTGAGCACAGCACCATCACCGTCAACCCCACCTTCGCTGCATGGTCCGGCTGGGAGGACACCATGTCCACCAAGTTCGCAGGCGGCGTCGCTGAGGATGTCTGCCAGATCAACTGGAACTGGCTGTACAACTACTCCAAGAACGGCCAGACCTTCATCGACCTGAACAGCGTCTCCGAGTACCTGGACCTGACTCAGTGGGATGAGGCCAAGCTGGCTGCCTGCAACGTGGCAAACGCTCAGCAGTGCGTGCCTGTCTCCATGACCGGCCGTATCTTCTACTGGAACAAGACCACCTTCGACAAGGCCGGCATCTCCTTCCCCACCACTCTGGACGAGCTGATGGCTGCCGGCAAGACCTTCCAGGAGAAGCTGGGCGATGACTACTATCCCCTGCACCTGGGCGCATACGACCGTATGATCCTGATGGTCTTCTACCTCGAGTCCAAGTACGGCAAGGACTGGGCAGACCCCACCACCTCTACCCTGAACTACGATGCCGACCAGATCGCTGAGGGCATCGACTTCATCAAGAGCCTGGTCGAGGGCCACGTCATTATGAGCCTGCCCACCTACTACGGCTCCAACGGCGACAACGCCGCTCACCAGTCCACCGAGTGGATCACCGGCAAGCTGGCCGGCTGCTTCGAGTGGGACTCCTCCGCTACCAAGTACGCTGACGCTCTGGACGAGGAGAACAAGGCTGGCTTCACCGTCGGCGAGGAGATCAAGTTCGGCGATTACAACGGCGGCTTCTCCAAGGTCTCCATGGGTCTGGCCATCACCAAGACCTGCGAGCATCCCGCAGAGGCAGCTACCCTCATCAACTTCCTGCTGAACGAGACCGCAGGTGCCGAGATCATGGGCTCCGAGTGCGGCATCCCCGCCTCCAAGGCTGGTCTGGCTGCTGCTCAGAGCGCCGGCAAGATCAAGGAGCTGGTGGCTGAGGCAAACGGCAAGGTCATGGCCTTCGTTTCCAACCAGCTCGACCCCCTGTTCGAGTCCAACGACCTGAAGGCTACCGGCACCGGCATCTATCAGGAAGTGTTCGACACTCTGGATTACGACAATGCTTCCGGCGCTGACCTGGTCGATACCCTGCTGGACGGCATGGAGTCTGTCGGCTACACCGTCTAATTTCCGCCTCACGGACTTTTTGCGGCCCGCACACGCGCGGTGTTGACACGGGCCGCCCCGCATAAAGGAGTCTTGCAAGGGGCATCCCTTCCACCTACGGACGGATGCCCCTTTTTTGCAAGACGGTGATGACATTTTTTTGACAAAAATGTGTCCAAACTATTGTGCGGCGTACGAGACATATCCTTATAAAAGGAGGATCCCCGGATGAAAGAAAGCAAAGCGCCCTCTCTCGGGCGTACCCCGGCCCAGAAGTTTTTTGACAAATGGCAGGGCCTGTTCTACCTGATCCCCTGGATCATCGGCTTCGTCGTCTTCAAGGCCATTCCGTTCGGCCAGTCTCTGTACTACAGCTTTACGGATATGGACTTCTTCAACGGCATCCATCAGTATGGCATCATGAACTATGTGGACGCCTTTACCACTCCCAAGATCACCAAGGCGCTCATCACCACCTTCAAGTACAGCTTCATCACTGTGCCTCTGAAGCTGGTCTTCGCACTGTTCATCGCCTACATCCTGAACTTCAAGATCGCCTGCGTGAACGTGTTCCGCACCGTCTACTACATTCCCTCCATCCTCGGCGGCTCTGTTGCGATCGCCGTGCTGTGGAAGGCCGTGTTCCGTGATGACGGTCTGGTCAACACCCTCATCCGCATGCTGACCTTCGGCCACTTCCAGGGTCCCTCCTGGCTGAGCGACCCCGGCTACGCACTGTGGATCATCTGCTTCCTGCGTATCTGGCAGTTCGGCTCCGCCATGGTGCTGTTCCTCGCCGCTCTGAAGGGCGTGCCGGCCGACCTGTACGAGGCCGCCACCATCGACGGCGCAGGCAAGTGGAAGCAGTTCTTCTCCATCACCGTCCCGATGATCACCCCCATCATCTTCTACAACCTGGTCACTCAGATCTGCCAGGCTTTCCAGGAGTTCAATGGCCCGTTCATCATCACCAACGGCGGTCCCCGCGGTTCCACCACCCTCATCTCCATTCTGGTCTACAACTACGCATTCAAGTCCAACCAGATGGGCATGGCTTCCGCACTGGCATGGATCATGTTCGTCATCGTCTGCATCCTGACGATCATCGCCTTCACCAGCCAGAAGAAGTGGGTCTACTACTCGGATGAAAGGTAAGGTGTGACAGTATGGGAATGAAAGCTTCTAACGCCATCGCGACGTTTTTCAAGTACTTCGTCCTGATCCTGGTGGGCCTCATCATGATCTATCCCCTGCTGTGGATGATCAGCGCCACCTTTAAGGACAACAGCGAGATCTTTGCAGGCATCGGCCTGTGGATCAAGAACCCCACTCTGGAGGGCTACAAGAACGCGCTGAACAACTTCGGCGGTTCCATCAACATCCTGCAGGCCATGCTGAACACTTACAGCTACGTCCTGCCCAAAGTCATCTGCACCGTGGTCTCCTCCTGCATTGCAGCTTACGGCTTTGGCCGCTTCGACTTCCCGGGCCGGAAGATCCTGTTCAGCATCATGCTGGCCACCCTGTTCCTGCCTCAGGTCGTCCTGAACGTGCCTCAGTTCCTGCTGTACACCAAGTTCGGCTGGGTCAACAGCCCGTTCTATCTGGCCATCTGGGTCCACTGCGCATTCGCAACTGAGACCTACTTCGTCTACCAGCTGGTGCAGTTCATGCGCAACGTCCCCCGCGACCTGGACGAGGCTGCCGCCATCGACGGCTGCTCCTCCTTCCAGACCCTGTACAAGGTCATCGTCCCGATGCTGATGCCCGCTCTGGTGTCCTGCGCACTGTTCCAGTTCATGTGGAGCTGCAACGACTTCATGGGTCCCCTGCTTTACGTCCAGACCCCTGCAAAGTACCCCATGTCCCTGTTCGTCAAGCTGTCCATGGACGGTGATACGGGCTTTGCCTGGAACCGTATTCTGGCCCTGTCCCTGATCTCTATCCTGCCGCAGCTCATCGTGTTCTTCTGCGCACAGGATCAGTTCGTCGAAGGTATCTCCGCCGGTGCTGTCAAGGGCTAAGCTGAAGCCCCCGCCGCTCGGATAATCCCGACAAACATGAATGCCCCCTGTGCCTCTTCCCGTAGAGAGGACGCAGGGGGCATTTCCAATGTCAAAGGCTCTCCCCTTGGGAGAGCTGGCGCGTGAGCGCCTGAGAGGGCAAGGACGCCGACAGAGATGTACGGACGTTGCGATAATATTGCTCTGACAAAGAGGTTGCTTATCGCTGCGCAGCGGCTTTGTCGAAGCTGGCTTGCCCTCTCCGTCACCTTCGGTGACACCTCTCCCAAGGGGAGAGGCTTTTTCAGGCGGTCACTTTCTGCTCTTCCGG
>OIOO01000157.1_pt1 | contig 15553 bp, 20 predicted proteins | sample 1585511 | NCBI WGS metagenome assembly OIOO01 (sample SAMN02674698, study PRJEB24791) | human gut metagenome, SKBSTL036 | isolation source: stool | host: Homo sapiens | place: USA
GGTATCCAAATGCCTCTGCCAGGTGTTCCCGCCTGATATTTTTCTCTCCTGCCAGATCCGCTATGGTTCTGGCTGTCTTTAAAACCTTATGATAACTTCTGGCACTTAATCCTCTTATTTCATAAACTTTTTCGGCAAACTCCCGTCCCCAACCGCCGAACCGATTTTCACGCCCACATTTACAAAACAGCCTTTGATTTTTTCCCACAAACCGGAAAAGAAAGAAGTCACATTGGCAAAGGCGTTTTTAATATTCGTCCATGCGTTTTGAAACTGCGTACCGAACCATGACGGGACGGCGGAAAGGGCGGTTTTTATTTCCGTCCACCTTGCACCGAACCAGGAACCGATTGCAGAGAAAACATTTTTTACATTGGTGTAGGCGTTGGTAAACATGGTAAGGAACCAGGACGCCACCGTTGCCAGGGCGTTCTTTATATCCTGCCACCGGGCACCGAACCACTGGCCGATTGCCGCAAATACACCCGTCACGCCGTTATAGGCTTCCGTAAATCTCGCAATGAACCACTGCCCCACACCCTGGAATATGGATACAATGCCGTTCCACAAATTTTGAAAAAATTGCTTTATATTTTGCACAAAATTGTCCACAAATTCACGGAAAGCACCGCAATTATCATAGAGAAGTTTAAAAGCCCCGGCAAACGGGTTTACAATCAATAATAAAAGGGCCTGCCAGTTACTTTTTATGAAATTTATAAAACCGTTAAAGGCGTTTGGTATCGTAACGGTAAAAAAATCCGCTATTGCACCGAAAACTTTTGACGCCGCTTCTTTTACCGCTTCCCATACCGCTATGACTTTGTTTCTAAAATCTTCGTTGGTCGCAAAAAGCGTCACTAATGCGGCTACCAGTGCGGCCACCACCGTTATAACAATGCCTATCGGATTAGCGGCCATTACTGTATTCAAAATTTTCTGTGCTATGGTTACGCCCTCGGTTGTTGCTTTCCATACTTTTATTGCCGCCACTAACCCTTGTATCATAGTTACCACGTTCCACGCCAACATTCCGGCGGCAATTCCGGCAATAATGGAAATAATTTGTGTCCCATTCCTCGACATAAAAGAAATAAAATCTTTTACTTTGCTTACTACCGCAAGCACAAGTGTTTTAACTTCCGGTATCTTTCCTTTTACTTCTTTGATTACGTCACTTATTACGGGCTTTAGTTCCTCGCCTATCGGCTTTACAAGGTCCGTTTTAAGGTTTCTGCCTAACTCTTCAATCTGATTTCCCAGGTCATTGTATTTATTCTCATTTATCGTTCCCAGGGCGTCATTGGTTGCCGATATTTCCCCTTGTGTGTCCACTAAGGCACGTATGGCGTCCTCTCCCAAATCTTCCCACTTGGTCCCGTACATTGCCACGCCCAAAAGGTTTCTTTGTACTTCGTCATCACATGAGAAAAGGGCTTCATTTACGGTTTTAAATGCTTCTTTTGCCCCCTCTCCGCCTTGTGCAAACTTTGTTTTTAAATCGTCCACGTCAAGGCCCAACTGTTTAAATGCTTCGTCTGATGTTCCGTCTTTCGCTCTGATACCAAACTCTTTTACGGCGTCGTTCAAATAGTCTATCTGAAAAGTACCGTTTTTGGCTCCGTTGGCTATCATGTTAAACGCTTCCTCTGCTGACAATCCCATGTCTGCATAGTAAACGGAATATTCCGCCAACTGGTCCGCCAAATCTCCGTTTTGGTTCAACCCTTTTTGTGCCCCCTGGGCTAAAAGGTTGTATGCTTCCTCTGATGATATGCCGAATTGCTTCATCATGGCGTTTACGCCCCTAATGCTTTCGTTCACATCAATATCAAAGGTATCACGCATTGAAATGGCGTTTTCCGTTGTGTTTTTCAGTTCTTCCCCTGTCTGCCCAGTCTGCTGCTTAACTGCGGACATTGCTAATGCAATGTCGTTAATGTCCTCGCCAAAATTATCTTTATAAATGCTTAAAAGGGTTTCTTCCAACCCCTCAATTTCTGTATCTGCCGCCCCCGTCTGCGTAATAACAGTATTTAAAGCCTTGTCGCAATCTGTTTCAAATTTCGTGGCATATGTAGCGGCGGCAACAAAACCGGCCCCCATGGCTTTGGCTGCCGTTTCTGCCTTTCCGGCCAAATCTCCCAGGGTTTCTTTAAAATCCCCGGCCTTTTCCTCTGCTTCTTTCAGTTCTTCGCCGGACAGTTTGGAAGATTTCCCCAACTCTTCAATGGCCGTGTCTGTCTGCCTGGCCGCTTCCTCTAAATTTGCAAGTTCTACTTCTGTTCTTCCCAGTTCTCTTTTTAAGGCTTTGTACTGCTCTTCTGAAACCTCGCCTTTTTTAAATTGCTCCTGCACCTGGCTTTCTGCGTTTTTCAGAATATCCAGTTTTTCCTTGGTTTCAGAAATAGCGTCTGTCAAAAGGGCCTGCTTTTGTGCCAACATTTCCGTGTTGGTTGGGTCGATTTTTAAAAGTTTGTTTACTTCCCTAAGTTCAACTTGCGTTCCCTTTACCTTTTTATCAACGCTTCCCAGGGCCTTGTCCAGTTTTGTTGTATCGCCGCCAATCTCAATAGTAATTCCTCTGATTTTGCTATTTGCCACTTCTTAACCCCCTTTCTTTCTAAAATTCTTCCGCAATCCCTCACGGTCCGGCTTTGTTTGCTCCATTCTCCAACAATTTCTAAGGTATTCCCGTCCCTCGTCCGTCTTTGAATTTTCAAAAATCATTGCTTCACGCATGAAAAACAAATACACATCTATTTCCATTTCCTGGACTTCGTATATGTCGATATGGCAATAATCCATTACCAGTTTTTCCGGGCGTGTAGATAGCGTGTAGGGTATCTCGTCCCCTTTATCCTGCCGTGGATAAAAGGGCATAATTAGTTTGGGTTCTGTTTTAACTCATTCACAAATTCCATATAGGCGTCAAGAATGGCGGTACACTCTTCAATGTCATAGTCCGCCACGTCCTCTTCCGTTACCGGAACCTTGCCCATATTGTTGTTTAAGACTGCTGCCACAAGGCGGTAAATTGCTTCCGTGTCCTCTGCGGTAGCGTTTTCCTCGTCCATGTCCGGGATTTCCTTAATTGCTTCAAAAACTTTCTTCTGCGGCATACGGACCACAATTTTCTTTCCTTTTTCCACCACATTGCCGTTTTCGTCCACCTTGTCCTTTAAAGTAAAAGGCCAGAACGTCCTTTTTAACTTGTTACAATTAAATTCCTTTACTGCCATGGTCTTTTTCTCCTTTCAAAATAAGCGGCCTGGGTTCCGCTCCCTGGCCGCTCTTACTGTCCTTACTCTCCGCTTGCGGCGGTAACGTCCATTTCTTCCTGGTAGGTAATCAATGTGCCCTCTTTGTCCATGGGCTGGGCTTTAAACTCTGCGTCAATGACCGTTTCACTGTCTTTTGCAAAGGCAATCGTAAATCCGGCCTGGTTGTTTCCCACAATGGTTACTCTTATATCTCCGTCCACATTATCCTTATGGACAAAGTGAATAACATAACGTTTTCCGTCCGCATTTCCCACGCCGCCAATCTTTACAGTGCGGATTTTCTTTGCCGGGTCCTCGGTCACTCTTGCGGTCTGACACAACTTTTTCAATGTCTCTCCGCACCATGTCATAATGCCGGATTTAAAGGTTGCTTCCTCTTCCGTAAGGATGACTTTGGAAACTTTGCCCATATCGTCCTTGGCTTCGTAGAAAGAGGGTGCATACTCGATTTCTGCACCGCCTTTGATATGGCCCAGGCGGTTTTCCTCGGTTTCCAATACTTCGTTGCTCGGCAACTCCGCATTTGTTCCCATAAACTCGGTACAATATAAATCGCCGGAACCCAAAACAATGCTTTCTTTGTTCATGCTCTGTTTACTCCTTTCGTTTTTTTCAATAATCCCCGGACTTCATACGCCGTTTGGAAACATTCTTCGTCCGGGATAGGTGCCACCAATACGTCATATTCCACGTCCGGCAACACTTCCGCTTCAAATGCTTTTGCCAGGTCCTCACGTTCCTGGTTGTCCTGCTGCGTATAAAGTTCAAAGTCAACGTCCTGGGCTTTTAGGTTGTTAAGCCCGTCCGCCCCTCTTCCCGTCTCATGTGAAGATAGCCAAACCATGTATGGAAGTTCCGGCACCGGGTCGTCCAGTGTTCCCTCAAACTGGTTTTTAGTTATTGGCACACCGTACTTTTTTGAAAATGCTTTTGCCCTCTCCACCAAAATGCTTACATTTACGGTCATGTTATCCCCTCACTTTCTGACGGATTTTTGAAACGGCCAAATCTCCCAGGGTTTCGTTTACTGGTGCAATGTGTTCAAACGCCTTTACATTTCCTACTTTCCTGCCGCCCTTGCGTAACTGGTGCCCTTTTTCCAGTAAATGGGTCAACTGATAGTGTTTTTTGTTGTAGACACTGTACCCATTCAATCCGGTAATAACGCTTGTCCTGCTGCTCCTTTGGTCGTGCGTCCAGTCCTTGGTATATTTCCCCGTTCTTTCCTGGTATGGGCCGCCCCGTCTCAAACTTTCGGCGGCTGCGGCTGCCGTTTCTTCCAGGCTTTCATTTACCGCACGTCTTAATTCCTCATTGCTCCAATTTTCCAGTTCGTTCTTTATGGCTTCGTCTAACCCGTCAATGTCCGTTCTCAACTTTTGCCTATCCTTTCCCCGGCGTAAAGTTCAACCTTTCCGTTGCTCTTCGGCCCATATGTCCGGTAGATTGCCATTTTCCTGCCGTCCACCATAACTTCCGTCTGACCCTCATACTCAAATCCCCATACTTCAATCATCATGGACGCTTTATAATCTTTTTGCCCGGCTGCCGTAAACTCGTCACGGCCTACCGGGTTGATTTCTGCAAATACCTCTTTTTCCAGGTATTCCGTTTTATTTTTTTTAACTAACAGTGTCACTATTGCTTCTATGGTAGCCACCCCCTTTGATTTTCGTACAAATCATGTTATACGCCGCCATTAACTCGCTTCGGCTCTCCGTATGTCCAAAATTGGCGTCCGTATATACCAGTACGGCTTCGATAATCAACGGGTCTGTAATGTTTTCCGGTTCCAGGTAGGAAGAATGTACGCCGATACGTTTAAGGTCTGCTAAGACAACATTTGCAAGTTGTCCTATATCTTCGTCCAGAATATCGGCGGACATTTTACGGCACCGCAACTTTGCTTTCGCTATCAGTTCAGTTTTATTCATTGTCCGCCGCCTTTCTCATGCCGTCCTTACGCCTGTGCGTTCTTCACACGGATAAAGCCGTTTTTTGCCACCACGTTGCCGCCCATGAATACACAAGCCTTATAGGCAATCTGCCCCTGCTTGAATTTGTATTCTGTGGATTTCTGTGCGTCAATGTCGGAAAAGATTGCAACCTCGTAATTGCTCAACGGGCCGTATGCCATGCAATAGGCTCCTGCGGTGCCGCCAACCTCTCCGCAAGCGGAATTGATGATATAAGGCACCTCGTCAATGGTTCCCGTGTTGCCATGGTTCACAATGGTGTATACTTTACGCCCCTGCTTATCCCTCAACTTTGCAAACTTTTTAAGGTCTTTCTTGTTGAGGATTAACACGGCAATATCTTCCACATCTTCGTCCCCACCGAAAGAGTAAATAATCTCGTCCAGGGTATCGTCTGCAATGGTGGTAATCGTTGTAATGTCCGTATTGCGGTCAATAATATCGTCCGCCGCCCTTGCCGGATTGAAGAAAATGCCACGGAATTTTCCGGTTCCGCCGGGTCCTACCAAAATCTGACGGGAAGCGTAACGCTTAATTGCACGGGTCACGCTCTCTTCCACCACGCCGTCATAATCGGCGTCTGTCAATTTCTGCATTTCTTCCGGTTCCTCTGCGTATGCCGTGATTTTCTCACGTACAATGTCGGAATAACCAAATTCCGGTTCAGACGTGTTGTAATCTGCGTTTTCTGCGGTGCTTCCGGCTCCGTCCCCGTAGGACTTCACAAAGGGACGCTGATAACTTTCACCGCCCACCAGGGGAACGGTCTTTACCCTGTCAATGAGGGAAGATACATTGTTGAACGTGGGGGAAATGTCCGGGCTTGTGTGCTTCGGCATTACTACGCCCGTGGCCGTTGTAAGGGTGTTCTTAATCCCTGCCAGTGCCTTGCCCTTAAAAAACGCCTTTTTCCCGTCCTTTAAGGTCTTGCCCCTCTTTGCTCTCTCCTGGTCCTGCGGCTCTTCGCTGCCCTCTCCTGCTCCGTCTCCCTCGTCCGGGTCTGCGGCTCCTGCTGCCCTTGCGGCTGCTTCCAGTTCTTCCCGGCCTTTGATTTCGTCCAAAATCTCGCCTATGGTCCTTGCTTCGTCCATGGCGTCCGTCAACTCCTGGCCGGAAAGTGCCTGTGCGTTCTTTCCCAGTTCGGCCAGTCTGTTTTTAAGGTCCTTTTTGGACATTTTCAGTAATTCTTCTCTTGTCATGTCTCTAATCTCCTTTCATATCTTCTTACTGGCCCATGTGTGCCATAGTAAGTTCAATAATTTTGTTCCGCTTCTCCCGGTCCTGCTGCCCTGCGTGGGCTTCCCCGGAAAGAAGTTTCTGCGGTACATTGTGGCAATAAAACTTTGTGTAGTCCTGGACGGCTGCGGCTATGGTGTTTTCCTCGCCTACCTTTACCCGGAAATACTGGGCAGCCTGGGTGCCATTTAACCAGGTTTCCGCTTCCATGAGTTCTTTTATTGTCTCAATGGTTACGCCCTCTGCCAAATGTTCTTCATAAATCGCCCAAATTCCGCTTTCCACGGCGTCCAGGGTGTCCGCCATTTTCCGCAACTCCGTGGCGTTCCCGTCACAAACCGCCCATGGCTTATGTATCATCAAATAGGCATTGGACGGGATTGTGGGCATATCGCTGTCCGCAAATGCGATTACGGAAGCAATGGACCCGGCCAGGGCGTCAACATACACGGTTTTCTTTCCCGTGTAGCGTTTCAGCATATTGTAAATTGCTATTCCGGCAAATACGGAACCGCCGCCGGAATTGATGTAAATATTCAAATCTTTTCCCCCGGCTTCGGCCAGGAAATTCTTGATTGCTTCCGGGTACTGGTCCTCTTCCTGCCAGGCTCCCCACCAATCGCTTACAATGTCCCCGTAAAAATAAAGGTCCACGCTTGTGTCCGTTGCGTTCTTAAACTCGTAAAACTTCCCAACCGTGGCCTTTGCCGGGTCTTTGCAAAGTCTCAAAATGCTCGGTGCTTTCGGCATATCCTTAACCCCCTTTCATAGTCTGAAAATAGGCACGTGCGGCGGCTTCCATTGCCCTGCGTTGTTTGTCCTGCTGCGTCCCTGGGTCCGGCGGTGGGTCATTGCTTCCGCCGCCCTGCCCTACTTGGTAAAGGCTTTGGTCCCCGGCTTTCACGTAGTTGAGTGATACCATTCTCACGTCCCCGTCATCTACCGGACCGTAATACATAAGTGCCCGGTATTCGTTTATTGTCATTGCTCCACGGTCAAACATATTTCCGCCGATTGTGTCACGTGTCTGTAATGTGGCATACTGCAAAAGGTTGGCCGTAAACTCTATCTTGTTCCCGTACCCTATTTCCCTTGGTGTCAAAAGTTTAAAAGTAAACTCATAACTTAACTGGATAGCGATAGGCTCAATCACGTTTTCATAAAAACTAATCCATTCCTGGTCCGAAAGGGTGGAAGTCAATACCTTTTCATTTACTCCGTAATAGCGGTACACGTTATCACGTAGGAATGTAATTTGATTTACTGGCACGTTTGGCGTGCGTTGCACAATCTCTTTAAATTCCACCGTACTGTCTATTGCGGCAATACCCCCGGCGTTTTCCGCTCCCATATAGGCGTCCTGGAAGTCTTTTGCAATCTGCTTTAGTTCCTTGTCATCTGCCAGGTTGTTGTATTTCAGATACCCGGTCAATGAGTTGGAACGGTTTACAATGTTCTTTACGATTTCCCCGGACGTCTCCACAAGGTCCAGGCTCCGCTTTAACTCAATATCCGGGGAAGTCCCCAAAAACCGTTTTTTGTTGTACCTTGCCTTTATGTGTATGACATTCTGATAAGGCACCGTATAAGTTTCCCCGTCATAATCCCACCGGAAGCGGAAAAGGATATGGTGCTTGTCATCTTCAAAAATGCGGAAACTCTTTGTAGTGATTGGTTGTATGCTCTGTACCCTTGTAAAATCCTCGTTGTAGAAAATCACGGAAAAGGAATTGGAAGTATAAACCAGGTCCGCCGCAATTCTGTAAAGAAAATCATACGTTGACATTTCCGGGCATGGCCGCAAAGTCAAAATCCGGGCCAGGTAATCGTTTTTTATCGTCATTCCCTTTTCGTCCTTTCGGACAACCTGGGGCTGTAACTTTCCTACGTTCTTGGCTATGGCGTCCGCAATGGCTCCCACAATGTCATTGTCCCGTAAGGTTCCCGTTGGCACATACTCCCCACGGCTCAATAAAAGCGGTCTGTATTTTGCCGTAAAGGCTCCGAATACGTTTGCTATAATTCCCGTATCATTACCCCCTTTCCTCAAAAAATAAGCCCATGGAACACGTCCATGGACCTATTGTAAAATTATTCGTGTTGAAATTCTGACCCACTTTAAAACCCTGCTGCCGGGCGGCCATTTATGCCGCTTCATTCAAAAGTTTTTTGCCTATCTCACTATGGTATTTTGATACCATTGTCATAGCGTCAAAGACGGAAACGGCCCCGTCTATCCTCATACGCTTTTCAATCTTCACGGGCTTCATGCGGCTATCATTCATATTGATTTCCACGGCCACATTAAGAAGATGTGACGCCAAAAGGGTGTTGTCCCCCAGGTTATACTTTCCGTCCTTTAAGTCTCCCTCAAACTGGTGTAGGATTGGCGTTAAGTTCGTGCCCTGGTAAACGTCATCCGTTTGGAACCCGGCCATTTTTAGGTCATCTACCAAATACCCGGCACTGTAACGGTCATAGCCGATTTTTAACGGGCGGATTTTGTAAACCTTAACCAGTTCTATGAACCAGTTATACACGTCCTTATAATCCACCTGGTTTTCCCCGGATATTTGCAAAAATCCTTTTTCTTTGTACATGTTGTACGGCGTGTTATCCTCATTCACGGCCACTTCATACCGCTTCTTTGGCATATAGAATTTTGTAATCACATTCCATTTTCCATTCTTCCAAATAACGATTGACGCCGCCGTTAAGTCCGTTGTCCTGGAAAGGTCTATGCCGCCAACACAATAGCACCCCCGGAATTGCTCCAGGGTAAGGCGTAAGTCCTCGTTTACCGCTTTCATAACGTCCCAGTAATCCAACCACGCCACACTGGAATTTTGCTTGATGTTGCAATACTTTGTAAGAAACTCCACTTTCTTTGAAAGGGACGCTTTTGCAATCTCTATCTGCTCTATGTAAAATTCCTCTGACACGGACACGCCCAGGTTCGGATTGCTCTTTTTTAATTCCTCTAAATCGTCCCAGGCTTCGATATTGTCAATCATGTAGAGGAACGGCAATATTCTTGTTTCCTTGGAATTGCCCTTTAAGAATGACGTTGAACGCCGCATAAGTTCATCATAAATACCGTCATTGATATATCCGGCGGTTGATATGGATAAAATAAGCGGCTGCTTTCTCGCCCCCAGTGCGGAAGTCATAACCTCATACTGCTTTAGTCCCTGGTCCCCCTGCCATGCTTCCATTTCGTCATTGACAACCATTTGAGGGTTGAAACCGTCCGACTTTTTTGAGTTAAAGGCTATCTTTTTCACACTGGTGTTAAATTCTTTGATATAAATATCGCTGCGGCGTTTTTTGGTTATGCTGTCCAGTTCGTCATCTGCCTGGACAATCTGATAAAAGGCGTCATACACAAGGTCCGCCTGGTCCAGTTTAGGGGCCAGGAAATAGACCTTTGCCCCATACTCGCCGTCTATATATGCCATATATGCCGCAATAGCGGCGGCAAACAATGTTTTACCGTTCTTACGTGCTACAACTATGAAAACTTCCCGGAATTGTCTGTAACCGGTCCGCTTATCCATTATGCCAAAAATGGCGGAAACTATGGCCTTTTGCCATAATTCAAGTTTTAATAAATCGTTTCGTCCCTCTGAATGATGACAAAAGTTTTCTATGAAGTTTATAGCCTTATTGGCCTTTTCCTCGTCAAAATCCCATTTGCCACTTTTCAAACCATTCACAAGGATTTCATAAATGGTCTTTATCCACTTTCCTACTGTTACGGTGCCGTTTTGTATGGCTTCCCAATACTGGAAAATGTAATTGTTATCCATTCCGCAATGCTGCCAGTCTGCTTATATTTTTCTTTTCTTTTGGCGGCAAATACTCAATAAGCGTGTGAATAATTGCCGTATATTGGCGTGAATATTTTTCGTAAATCGTGGCTGACGGGTGGGCTTTTACAAATTTCTGTGAAGCGTTTACCGTTTCCGTGGTAAGCCCCTCTTTTTTCAATTCTTCTTTTGCCTGGAAGCAAGCCACTTTTAAAAATGCGGCTTCCTCAACAAGTGAATTTACAAGGCTTTTCTTGTCCTCGTCATCTATTCCGGCAAACATGGGCGTAAGAAATTCTATCTCTTTCTTTATCCTCGCATTTGTGAGTTTATTTGTTCTTTTTTTCGCTTTCTTCTCGTTACTTTTTGTTTCTTCTGCCATATTTTGACCCCCCTCATATGCGTGCGACCCTGCGGAGTTTTTTTGAAGTATCTCCCTCGGTTCTTGTGGGGGCGTCCAAAATCAACCCACCGGGGGGAGTGGTCCGCCGCTCTTCTCCTTTTGGCGGTAATAATTTTCCGTCACTGTCAAACCGATAACGATTGTTAGGCTTTGCCTTATGCTCTTTGTTATGGCAATCCTCACAAAGATATTCCAGGTTATCCAGGCTAAGGGTCACGCCTGGGTTGTGGATATTCTCCGGTGTAATGTAATCCTTGTGGTGGACAATCACACCGGGACGATAAAGCCCGGCGGCTCTGCACCGCTCACACAATCCATTGGCCCGTTTAATAACTGTCTGCCTGGCTCTCTTCCATGCTGCTGACTTGTAGAAGTCCTTTGCATATTCTTTCATCTGCTGCCACCGTCCTTTCCCTCATGCTGATAGGCTCATGGGTAAACCCTACCCACAAGCCTATGTTAATATAAAACACTCTGACATTCTGACCCACTTATTTTGTATCCTGCTGCCGCCTGGCTATTTCCCCACAACGGGGATAAACTGAAACGTCCACGCTTCATCATGGATTGAAATAATATTGCCGTCCTCGTTGATTGCCAGTATATCAATAAACTTCGGTTTCAAGACTATGTCCCTTTTATCCCATTCCACATTCTCCGGCATTTGCACTTCCATAAGTGCTATTGCATTAAATACCTTATCCCCATGCACTACTTTAAATCTGCTTAAATCAATTCCCATGTTCCTGTCCTTTCTGCTCCGGTAGCATATCCATGGCGGACGCTACCCGTTTAATAAATTCCTGGCGGTATTCATAGAATTGGCGGCGGCCACACAAGGCGTCTGCTATGTACTCATAAGGCATATTATAAACAATGCTCTTATAAATCTTCTCCTGCATTTGCCGCCGTACCCGGACGCTTTCAATATTCCCACACGTACCACGCAAGGCATTGTCTACAACCTGGGCGGCCTGCAAATCAAAGGCACTTGCCTGGCCGTTCTTTATTCTCTTTTTTCTCTTCTCATTGCCTTGTATGATACTACGGGCTATTGCTTTAATATCGGCGTCCAGTTTTACCAATCCTCTGCCCCCCCCGTTACTCTTCATAGATTTTCTTGGAAGTCTCTGACCTCTCCACTTTTATGCTTTCTTTTGCCATTTTGGAAACCTTTGCTTTTACGCCCTGGCCTACGTCAATGGTTATTCCTTTCATGTGCTTTGCTTCTATGGCGTCAACCACGTTAAGCATGACGGTAACCACGTCCTGGTCTATAGGTCTTTCTGCGGTGCTTCCGAAAAGTTCCGTTATGCGGCTCTTTGCTTTTTGGACCCGCTCTTTGCTTTCTGCGTACTTCTTGGCGGCGTCACACTCACACTTGCACGTTACGGCTTCGTCCACATCTTCCTGGTTCCACCCGGTCAATGTATGAACCATTCCGGCCTGGCCGCAAAAACGGCAATATCCTGTTTGGCTCTCCACTCCGTCCGGCATTTCCCGGCCCTCTTCCTGCTCCATTTCCCTTAAATCCTCTTCCGGTATCTCATGGCCGCCGTCTGTCCGTTTTTTTGTCATGGCTTAATCTCCTTTCTTCTCCGCCCGTTTATAGGCTTCCATGGCAACGGTAAGCACCGCCGCCGATTGTTTGACCGTCAACTGCTGCCCCTTTACCAAAAGGGCCAGGTTTTGGTTTATAGTTTCTAAGGTTTCCCCCAGGGAAAGCCCTTTTAATGGCTCCCCGGCGGAAAGATTTACGATAGCCGTTATAATTGGCCTTTTAAATGTGCCGTCAACTGCTGCCATGTTGGCTTCCAGTGTGGCTTCTGCCTTTGTCGGTTCGTGTTTCTCACAATTCCGGCAAGGCTCCCGGCTGAACATATGCCCCACCACTGGCACGCCGTCACAACGCCCGTTAATCCATGTGGCATTTAAACACTTGGAAAGCGGCATTTTGTCCGGGTCCTGCAAATAATCCATGATTTCCGCCTTTGCTTCGTCCGCTCCGTAACACACCGCCGTTTTATAGCCCTGCTGCCGCAAGGCCGCCATAAATGCTTCCTGGTCTTTTGTTGGCTTATTCTTCCCGTATTTCATTTCCAGGTAAAGGCCGTTGAAATTGTGGCTTGGCACTGGCAAGCATACGTCCGGCACACCGCTCTTTAAACCCATGGCCTTTAATACTGCCCCGTTTGTCCTCTTTCCCTCGTTTGGAATGTGATACATGAGGGAAAGGCACGGTAAAATATGGGCGTTATTCTCTGCCCAGTTAAAAAGTGTTATTTGCTCCGTGGTTTCCCCTCTCTTCATGTTCTGCAATTTCATGTATAAACTCCCTAACCCTCTTCAATGGCGTATTCCCGTTTACGCCGCTTGCAATCTTCCAACATACGTTCCAAAATGCCCACTTCCTCGTCATTTAACCAGGTATAATATTTTTCAATCATCTTTACGGCGTGCAACTTCCTGGCATTTTCCTTTTCTTCCTCGGTTGTGTCGGTATCTGACACACTGGCTTCCCTGGTTTCCTCTTCCTTGGTCTTTCGGTGTCTCTTTTCCTCTGCCATGGCTTTTATTTCCTCGGCTCCCAGTCCGCCCTTGTCCTCTGCCGCCTGGGCAATCTCCTTTTGGGTGCCCTTGTCCGCTTTTGCCGCTTCCATGGCCGCCGTAATTCCCAGGTTGCCGTTTTTAAACTGCTCTTTGACTTCCGGCGTGGCATTGTCGTGAATGGTGTTAAGGGTCCGTATCTTCGGCACCTTTTCCCCCATGACGGCGGCCACATAATCCCGGACCCGTTCCCCGGCTTCCAGGATTAAAAGCCCCTCTTTCCTTGCCTGGGTCAATACCTCTTTCCACTCTGCTGCCTGGGTCATAAGGTCGTAATCCGTCATTTTCCGGTTGAATGTGTTACCCACCAAAAGGGCAATTCTAAATTCTATTTCCGTCATGTCCTTATAGCGGCATTTCACATTTTCAAACCCGGCCTTTCCCTCTGCCACCAGGATTTTAATACCGCCCAGGCGGCGGTGGCCGGAAACCAACCAATATTCCCCGTTTACACGGCCTAATACAAGTGGCTGCTGCAACCCGTCCATTTCTATTCCCGTTGCTATCTCCTGCAACTCGTCCATGCTATACTTGTTATGCTTTGTAACCACAATATCCCGGTAATTTACCACAACGTCCTGGTAATCCCGGTTCTGTCCTGCTTCCGCCTTTGTGGCTGCGTTCATAATGTCCAAAATATTAAATGCCATGCCCTTAACTCCTTTCCCCTGCTGCCGGTCCGCCAAATTTCTGCACATATTCCGCCGCAAATGCTTTATAATCCTGGGCGGCTCCGCTGCGTATGCTATAATGCAACGGCGTTAAACGGTAAAATGTGGCGTCCTTTGCTTTCTTGGAATGTCTGATTTTTTGAGAGAATACCGGGCAACCGCTCTTTGCCCTTATCCAACTTTCCGCCGCTTCGCTTGTGTCTGATTTCTCATAGTCTGTTATGAGGACCCCGGCAAGCCTGGTTTTGGGATTGAGTGCCCTTATCTGGTTTATCTGCTCCACCAACTCTTCCAGGCCGTCCAGTGAATAGGCGTCAAGGCATACGGGTATTATTATTTCATCTGCCGCCACCATGGCATTTATCACATTCATGCCCAAATCCGGCGGATTGTCGATAATGCAAAAATCATATTTCCCGTCTATCTCCCCCAGGGCAGACTTATAACGCCCATGTTGCGTGTTCACGGTGTCGGCCTTTATTTCCAGTTCTGCCAACTCCATGAAATAATTGCACGCCACAATGTCCATGTTCTCCACTTCGGTGTCTCTGATGTTCCCGGCAATTCGTCCGGTCTTAATAATCCGGCACGCCCCGGCTTCCTGCTCCCTCTCATACGCTCCGAAAATCCGGGAAGCGTTGCCCTGCTTGTCGTTATCAAACAACAATACCCTGCTGCCAGGCCGTTTTCTTCTCTTGTCCCCCTCTGCCAGTAATTCCGCAAGGGACACGGCGGTTGTGGTCTTGGCAACGCCGCCCTTTAAGTTAATAATTGCTACCGTTTTCATTTCCTTTGTCTCGCTCCTTTCGCTCCTGCTTTTACCATACGGGCGTAAATATAAAACGCCGCATTGTAGCCGTTGTACTTAACCTCTGCGTCCAGGAATTTATAACCTGGGTAAGCCTTTTCCATTTGTGCCTTTAACTCTTCAAAATCCTTTGCCATTCTCTCAACCCCGGCTTTTCTGAATTTTGAATAACTGCGGCTTGGTTCCGGCGGCTTCTGCAAATTCTTGGACGGGCACCACCGCTTTGTCCCGTGTGGGTTCTGCGTTATGTATGTGGCAAGGCCAGTTATTAAAAAATCGTCATCCGGTTTTATCCGGCGTGTGTTCGGTCTGTCGCATTTTCCCCATAATTCTTCTAACTCGTCCCGGTCCACCCCGTCCCCGGATAACAGAATGTGGAAGTGCGGCCTTTTGTAGCCGTCCATTGCCAGGATATAAATATACTTTGCATTTTCAAGCCCGGCCTTTTTCCTGCGGCGGTTTATCCGCTTGATGAAATTCTGTATGTCTTTCCTGGCTCTCTCTTCGCTGTCCGGCAAACAATCATCATTCCACCCAAACGTGGCCCAAATATCCCCTTTCCCAAAATTGATATTTGCCAGGCGTATGAGATAACGCCGTGCGTTCTTGTCGTTTAGGTTCTTCTGTGACGGCCTGGTTTCCCTTTTCTGCTTTGTCACTGGCACGTCCTTTTTGTCCTTAAATGACGGGTACACCTGGGCTTCTAACAGAATGGTGCCGCTTTTGATGTTCTCGGACTTGGTTGTGGTTGTCCTATAA
>OIOO01000176.1_pt1 | contig 14738 bp, 10 predicted proteins | sample 1585511 | NCBI WGS metagenome assembly OIOO01 (sample SAMN02674698, study PRJEB24791) | human gut metagenome, SKBSTL036 | isolation source: stool | host: Homo sapiens | place: USA
TGCAATGAGCAGATATTTTCCTTGATCGCTGATCTGCATTCCGATTACTTCATCATGATCTCCAAGGTTCATGCCACGCACTCCCATAGAAACACGGCCTGTCGGACGCACATCCTTCTCACTAAACCGGATACACATACCGTATTTTGTAACCAGGATCACATCCTGTTCATCATCTGTAATCTTCACTTCGATCAGTTTATCATCTTCTCTGAGAACGATCGCAGCCAGTCCGGTTTTTCTGACATTTGCATAATCTTTGATCGGAGTCTTTTTCACAAGACCTTTTTCTGTTGCCATCAACAGATACTGTCCATCCTCGTACTCCCGGATTGGAATCATTGCTGTGATCTTCTCATCCGGCATCAGCTGCAGCAGATTGATGATCGCCGTACCACGCGCAGTTCTGCTTGCTTCCGGAATCTCATAGCCTTTCAGACGGTACACACGTCCTGTATTTGTAAAGAACATGATATAGTGATGTGTTGTCGTAATAAACAGTTCCTTGATATAGTCATCATCCAGGATCTGCATTCCTTTGATTCCTTTTCCGCCTCGGTTCTGACTCTTGAATGTATCCATGGACATTCTCTTAATGTATCCCATTTTTGTCATGGTGATCACCACATTTTCTCTTGGGATCAGATCTTCCATGGAAATATCAAACTCATCAAATCCGATGGATGTTCTTCTCTCATCTCCATATTTCTCGGAAATGACAAGAATCTCCTTTTTGATCACACCAAGAAGCAGTTTTCGGTCAGCAAGGATCGCTTTTAATTCCCCGATCTTCTTCATCAGTTCTTCGTACTCTGCTTCCAGCTTCTCACGCTCCAGACCTGTCAGTGCGCGCAGACGCATATCTACGATCGCACTTGCCTGTACTTCTGTCAGGTCAAATCTGGCCATCAACTCTTCCTTCGCAGTCTGAACATTCTTAGATCCGCGGATAATCCGGATTACCTCATCAATGTTATCCAGTGCAATCAGTAATCCCTGTAAAATATGAGCACGCTCTTCTGCTCTGTTCAGCTCATACTGTGTTCTTCTCGTCACAACCTCTTCCTGGTGCTTCAGGTAATGCTTCAGCATATCCAGGATATTCATGACTTTTGGCTCATTGTTGACTAAAGCCAGCATGATCACACCGAAGGTATCCTGCAGCTGTGTATGTTTATAAAGCTGGTTTAAAATTACATTCGGATTGACATCTCTTCTCAATTCGATACAGATGCGCATTCCCTCACGGCTGGACTGATCGCTTAAATCGGTGATCCCATCTACCTTTTTATCACGTACCAACTCTGCGATCTTCTCGATCAGTCGGGCTTTATTTACCATGTATGGCAGCTCCGTTACGATAATCCTGTTCTTACCGTTTGCCATTGGTTCAATATTGGTAATCGCACGCACACGGATCTTACCGCGTCCTGTGCGGTATGCTTCTTCAATTCCTCTTGTTCCAAGAATCTCTGCTCCGGTTGGAAAATCCGGTCCTTTGACGATCTTTAAAATATCATCAATACTTGTCTCTCCGTTTTCATCGATCTGGTCGTCAATGATCTTCACGACCGCGCCAATGATTTCACGCAGGTTATGCGGCGGAATGTTCGTTGCCATTCCGACTGCAATACCGGATGTTCCATTTACCAGAAGATTCGGGAATCTGGCCGGAAGAACTGTCGGTTCTTTCTCTGTCTCGTCAAAGTTCGGTGCAAAATCTACGGTATTTTTATTGATATCAGCAGTCATCTCCATGGAAATCTTGCTCAGACGTGCCTCTGTATATCGCATGGCAGCAGCGCCATCACCGTCTACAGACCCAAAGTTCCCGTGTCCGTCAACCAGAGGATATCTCGTAGACCATTCCTGTGCCAGATTTACCAGTGCTCCATAAATAGAGCTGTCGCCATGAGGATGATATTTACCCATTGTATCACCGACAATACGCGCACATTTACGATGCGGCTTGTCAGGTCCATTATTCAGCTCGATCATTGAATACAGGATTCTTCTCTGTACCGGCTTTAATCCGTCTCTGACATCCGGCAGGGCACGGGATGCGATAACGCTCATCGCATAGTCGATATAGGAAGTCTCCATTGTCTTTTTCAGGTCAACTTCATGGACTTTATCAAAAATATTATCTTCCATGTTCCTTCTCCTTGTTTTTTAAGTGTATTGCAATTCTATATATCCAGATTTTTAACAAATCTGGCATTTTCTTCAATGAACTCTCGTCTTGGTTCTACCTTGTCTCCCATCAGTGTAGTAAATGTCAGATCCAGTTCGGAAGATGTCTCGTCATCCATAGTCACCCTCAAAAGTACACGATGCTCCGGATCCATTGTTGTCTCCCAGAGCTGATCCGCATCCATTTCACCAAGACCTTTATAACGCTGAATCTTATTATTGCTGTCACGTCCTACTTCTGTAAGAATCTCATTTAATTCCTCATCACTGTATGCATACCAGACTTTTTTATTTTTTTCCAGCTTATACAGCGGCGGCTGTGCCAGATACACATAGCCTTCTCTGATCAGATCCGGCATAAAACGATATAAAAATGTCAGAAGCAGGGTGCTGATATGCGCACCATCCACATCGGCATCAGTCATGATAATAATCTTATGATACCGCAGCTTGGAAATATCAAAATCCTCATGAATTCCTGTTCCAAACGCCGTGATCATAGCCTTGATCTCCGCATTGGCGTAAATCTTATCCAGCCTTGCTTTTTCTACATTCAGGATTTTTCCTCTCAGTGGAAGGATCGCCTGTGTCGCACGCTGTCTCGCTGTCTTTGCAGAACCACCCGCTGAATCTCCCTCGACGATGTAGATCTCACAGTTTTCCGGATTTTTGTCTGAACAATCCGCCAGTTTTCCGGGCAGGGACATCCCTTCCAGAGCTGATTTTCTTCTGGTCAGATCTCGGGCCTTTCTTGCTGCTTCTCTTGCTCTTTGTGCCATCAGAGATTTCTCTACTGTCTGTTTTGCGACAGACGGATTCTGCTCCAGGAAAATCTCAAGCTGAGTGCTGACAATGTTGTCCACTGCTCCACGCGCTTCACTGTTTCCGAGCTTCTGCTTGGTCTGACCCTCAAACTGCGGCTCTCCGATCTTAACACTGACAATCGCTGTCAGACCTTCACGAATGTCATCACCTGACAGATTCGGCTCATTGTCCTTGAGCAGTTTATTCTTTCTGGCATACTCATTAAAGGTCTTCGTCAATGCCTTTCTGAATCCCTCAATATGAGTTCCCCCTTCCGGAGTTGTAATATTGTTTACAAATCCATACGTATTGTCACTGTAGGAGTCGTTATGCTGCATGGCCATCTCGACAACTACTCCGTCTTTTTCGCCTTCACAATAAATGATCTGGTCATACAAAGGTGTCTTGCTTTTGTTCAGATAAGTGACAAACTCTTTGATTCCACCCTCGTAATGGAATGTATGCTCTCTGATTTCTTCTTCACGAAGATCCTGCAGAATAATCTTCAGCCCTTTTGTGAGAAATGCCATCTCACGCAGTCTCTGCTTTAATACATCGTATTCAAATACAGTCTCTTCAAAGATCTCGCCATCCGGAAGAAATGTAACTTTTGTTCCGGTTTTATCCGGATCACATTCACCGACTACTTTTAACGAATACATCGTCTTTCCGCGTTCATATCGCTGTTTGTAAATTTTTCCTTCGTTGTAGATCTCAACTTCAAGCCATACAGAGAGTGCGTTTACAACGGACGCACCTACTCCGTGCAGACCTCCGGATACTTTGTATCCTCCTCCGCCGAATTTTCCGCCGGCGTGAAGAATCGTAAATACAACCTCTACCGCAGGAATCCCTGCCTTGTGGTTTAATCCAACCGGGATTCCTCGTCCGTTGTCAACGACCGTCACAGAATTGTCCGGATTGATACTCACATTAATCGTATCACAATATCCAGCCAATGCCTCATCTACCGCATTGTCTACAATCTCATATACCAGATGATGAAGTCCTCTTGCAGAAGTGCTTCCAATATACATTCCCGGTCTTTTTCTTACTGCTTCCAGTCCCTCTAATATTTGGATCTGGTCTGCTCCATATTCTGCATCAAATTCAGTACCTGTTGCACCCATTTAAAAACCTCCTAGTTTTCTTTTGTCACACTTCCGCTGCTTACACGGAAAATTTTATTTATAGAAAATCGATGATTCACAAACTCATCCAGCCCAGTACATGTAATCACGGTCTGTATATCATGAATACTGTCTAATAAATAGTTTTGCCTGTGCTTGTCCAGTTCAGACAATACATCGTCCAATAATAAAATCGGTGTATCTTTGATCACTTCTTTCACCAGTTCGATCTCAGACAGCTTTAACGACAGTGCTGCTGTCCTCTGCTGCCCCTGTGAGCCGAATTTGCGAATATCCAGATCACCTGATAAAAAGCACAAATCATCCCTGTGCGGACCGACAGAAGTGCTTTTCATCCGAATGTCTCTCTCCCGGTTTTTTTTCAAAGCCTGCTCCAGAGAAAGACTTCCAAGACTGCTCTCATAAGACAGTTCAATCCGCTCTCTCCCGCCTGTCAGCCTGTAATGTATGTCGGCAATGATCTGATTGACCTGCCTGATAAATTGTTTTCGGCTCTCGATCACTTTTGTCCCATACTCAGCAAGCTGCATATCCCAGATATCCAGCGTATCCATTAAGTGATCCTGATGATAAAGCTCTTTTAACAGAGAATTTCTCTGATTGATGATTCGATTATAATTTGATAAATTGCTCAGATATACTTTGTCGATCTGAGATAACTCCAGATCGATAAATCTTCTTCTGCCGGCAGGTCCGTCTTTGATAATATTGAGGTCCTCCGGAGAAAAAAAGACAAAATGTACAATTCCAAACAACTCACTTGCTTTTCGAATTGGAATTTTATTGATTGCGATTCCTTTTGGACTGTTCTTTTTGAGATGCATATCAATCTGGAATTCCATCCCCTTTTTCTCTACGATCGTCTCCAGATGTGATTCCTCTCTGCCGAACTGTATCAAATCTCTGTCTTTTGTCCCTCTGTGGGATTTTGTCGTACCCGACAAATACAATGCCTCAAGGATATTGGTCTTTCCCTGGGCATTGTCTCCATACAGGATATTTGTCTTTGAATCAAATGTCATATCCAGTAATTCATAATTCCTGTAATTTTTGAGCTTTAAAGATTTGATAACCATAATTTCTCCATCAATATGTAACTATTTTACACGTTTTTTCGTTATTTTTCAATTTTTATTTCCTGTCCGTCAAATGAAGCAGTATCTCCCGGATATAATTTTCTGCCTCTTCTTGTGTCAACCTCTCCGTTTACCGTGACCATTCCATCCTGAATAACTTCCTTGGCTTCGACTCCTGATTCTACCAGTCCTGCTGCCTTTAATGCCTGACCAAGCTTAATAAACTCATCTGTTTCTCTTAATTTAATTGTTTCCATATGCACTCTACTTTCTACGCAACTGCGTTAAAATTTACCGGAAGGATCAGATAAATATAGCTCTGATTCTCATCTTTGATGAAACACGGAGCTTTCGCGTTCATAAAATACAGATCCACTTCCTCATCGTCAATGACACGAAGAGCATCAATCAGGAATTTCGGGTTAAATCCAATGAGCAAGTCTTTTCCTTCTTTGGTAATAAAAATAGTTTCATCCATAGAACCGATCTGGGATTTGATCTTTAATTCCATCGTTCCGTCTTTGATATCGATAATGATCGGTTTTTTGTCTCCCTCTTTGATAAGCAGGGTGGCACGGTCAATACAGTCTAGAAGTTCTTTTTTATGGATTCTGACTTTTGTTTCATAGTCACTGGATAACATCTGATCGATTTTAAAATATTCTCCTTCGATCAAACGAGATACAACAACTGTTTTGTCAAATTCAAATACGATATGATTCTTTGTGAAAGAAATATCAACCAGTGCTTCCGCCTCTCCACCAATGATCTTGCTGATTTCCTGAAGCGTTTTTCCAGGGACAATGACCTTCTTCTGAGCGTAATTTTCTTTTAATTCTATCTTACGAATTGAGATTCTGTGACCATCTAGTGAGACAACTTTCAGTATGTTGCCTTCAATTTCAAACAATTCACCCGTCATCATCTTATTTGTATCATTATCTGCGATGGAGAAAATTGTCTGACGAATCACTTCTTTTAATGTGAATTCTGAGACAGTAATGTAATCTTCTTTCTCTATTACAGGAAGGTATGAAAAATCTTCTCCGGACTGTGCTGCAATATTGAATTTTGCTTTTTCACAGGTGATCAGAGTCTGATTGTCAGATGTTGTTTCGATTACAACATCACTGTCCGGAAGCTTTCTTACAATTTCCGAAAAAATCTTAGCATTTAATGCGATGATACCTCTTTCTAAAATATCACCTTCAATTCGGGTTTCAATTCCAAGTTCCATATCATTTGCTGTCAACTTAATAACATCTGTCGATGCGTCAACTAAAATACATTCTAAGATAGGCATTGTTGTTTTAGAAGGAACAGCTTTAGAAACAATACTGACTCCTTTTACAAGATTGGATTTCGTACATACGATTCTCATCTGTTGATAATCTCCTTTCGAATTTGTGAAATATGATTTGTGGTGGAAAACTTTCAGCAGTCGAATCTTATAAAGAGAAATATAAAAGTTTTCCGCCTTAGCCGCCGTAGGGGGTGTGGATATGTTGATAAATGCTTCAAAGCCTTATAAATCAAGGGGTTGTCCACTTTCATAAGTCTGTAGAAACAGTATGGAAAACAAGGGGACGGTGTTTGTATAACTTTTACTGCCTCCTTGAGAAATTATTTTATTAACACTATAATCCACAGCATTTCCACAGAATTATCCACACTTAAACGGAAAGAATCTGAGGGTCAAAAAACCCTCAGAAAATAAACGTTTAGATTCATAATAGTTCTGTATAAACTCCAAATTAAATGGGGTTCAGTTTCTTCTTAATGATGTTAACGGTATTGTTCAAAGCCTCATCCGTCTTTACATCATGTTCAATCTTCTTGACACCATGGCTGACGGAGGCATGATCTTTGCCGCCAAGAATCAGACCGATGGTCTTTAACGGGGTATCGGTCATTTTACGGCAGAGATACATAACAATCTGACGAGGCAGAACAATCTCAGCGTTTCGTTTTTTACCTTTTAACTCGGCAGCAGGTACATTAAAGTGGTCAGAAACGACCTCGATAATGAGCTCAGGTGTAATTTCCCGTGTATTATTCGGAGAAATCATATCTTTTAAGGCTTCTGCAGCCAGAGGAATATCGATCGGCTTGTTCTCCAGGTTGGCAAGCGCGATGAGTTTGTTCAAAGAGCCTTCCAGTTCACGGATGTTGGATGTAATATTATTGGCAATATACTGCATGACCTCATCCGGAATGTGGTATCTCTCCAGTCCGTCCAGTTCTTCTTTTTTCCGGAGAATGGCCATTCTGGTCTCATAGTCCGGAGAGGAGATGTCCGCGATCAGTCCCCATTCAAACCGGGTACGCAGACGTGCCTCCAGAGTCTCGATATCTTTTGGAGGTTTATCACTGGAGATGATGATCTGCTTTCCGGAAACATGAAGATGGTTGAATGTATGGAAAAATTCTTCCTGTGTACTTTCTTTTCCGATGATAAACTGGATATCGTCAATGAGCAGAACATCATTATTTCTGTATTTTTCACGGAATGTCGTCATCGCAAGTTCATTTCCGTTTTTACCTATTTTCAAAGCATCGATTAGTTCATTCGTAAAAGTCTCACTGGTTACATAGAGGACTTTTTTCGTCGGATCCTTTTCCAGAATAAAATGAGCAATGGAGTGCATCAGGTGGGTTTTTCCAAGTCCTACACCTCCGTAGAGGAAGAGAGGATTGTAAATCTCACCCGGAGAATCCGCAACAGCAAGGGATGCAGCATGAGCAAAATTGTTATTGCTTCCTACAACAAAAGTATCAAATGTGTATTTTGGATTCAGGTTGGCCTGTTCGAAAATCGCATTTGACTGCTGTTTTTTTACTGCCGTATCTTTTTTTTCCTGGATGACAACATGATCGTCAGTCACGAAAGAGACTTCATATTCGTATCCTGTGACTTCTGCAATACATACTTTAAAAGGAAGCAGGTATTTTTCTTCAATGTGCTCCAGGCTGGCACGTAATTTTACAAGAATATAGACGGTGTCATCGGTTACTTCGTAAACGGTAAGTGGTGCGATCCACGTATTGTACGAAATATTGGATGAGCAATATTCTAGTTTCATCTTATTCAAAATCTGCTCCCAGTTTTCTTCTACAATGTTCATCAATGGTAAACTCCTAATTAATATAAAATGAGAGATAAGCAGAGTATCTCAACTACATTCTACATCAAAATGAAAATAGAAGCAATGTAAAAATAACAGGAAACAATTTGATAGGTGGAAAACTTTGTTGATAATGTGGAAAACTTTTTAAACACTATCAACGCCGATAAAAAGGGAAACTTAAAGAGAAATAAAAATTTTTCTACAGGCTATCTACACAATATCCAGTGGTTTTCTACACTGTTTTGCTGGTTTATCCACAAATTTGGATAAAGTTATCCACAAAATGTGAATAACTGTGGATAAATCCTCTTACTGTGGGTAAGAAAAATGTAGATAATGTGGAAACTCGAAATTTGGTGAAAATCAGGGAAATTTGTAAATGAAACAAAAAAGTGAAAATCTCAGGAAATATAAGGCGTTTGAGAATATGGGAAAAGAAATGAGCGAAGAAACAGAAATGTAGATAATTCTGTGGAAAAGATTTGGATAACTAAAAAAATAAAAGGAACAGGTGTGAAAAAAAGCGGTAATAAAAAAATTTCTAAAAAAATATGTGAAAAACTATATTTTAGTATTTTCGCTGCTAATGCTTGACTTTATGGGCTTTTTTGCATATAATTAAGAGCAGTGTCTTTCTGTTTATCAGCAGTAGTACTATATAAACACTATATATAGTAGAGATACGAAAAAAAGAGGCAAATATTGTAAATACTTTATAATAAGTATATCAACCACAAGGAGGTGTATGTACCAATGAAAATGACATTTCAGCCAAAGAAAAGATCCAGAGCAAAAGTTCACGGATTCAGAGCAAGAATGAGCACACCAGGCGGAAGAAAAGTTTTAGCTGCCAGAAGAGCAAAAGGAAGAAAACAGTTATCAGCTTAGGCCGCATATATGTGGCCTTTTCTTCTATAAAAAAGTGCAGTATTTCCAGGGGAAAGAGCTGCTAAAAAGAGGTTATCGATGAAATTTTCCGAATCTTTAAAGAAAAATAAAGATTTTCAAGTCGTATATAAAAATGGGAAATCCTATGCCAACCGATATCTGGTACTGTATATCAGAGAAAATGGGATGGACAAAAATCGTTTGGGGATTTCAGTCAGTAAAAAAGTAGGAAACAGCGTTGTGAGACATCATCTTACAAGGCTTATTCGAGAGAGCTATCGACTTCAAGAAGAACATTTCCAATGTGGATTTGACTTAGTAGTGATTGCAAGAGCAGGCGCAAAAGAGAGAAGTTATCATGATATAGAAAGCGCGCTCATCCACCTGGGAAAACTTCATAATATATATGCATGATTTCAAAGGAAGTGACGCAGATGAAGAAGATTTTGATAGGGATGATACGGTTTTATCAGAAGTATTTATCCGGTTTGAAGACGACGTATCACTGTATTTATACGCCGACCTGCTCCCAGTATGGGATTGAGGCAATTGAAAAATACGGTGCAGTTAAGGGACTTGCCCTGACCGTCTGGAGGATTCTGCGGTGCAATCCATTTGCAAAAGGCGGATATGATCCGGTACCTTAAGGAGGATAAAAGATGGAATTTGGTTTAATCGCTGCGACAGCGGCAGACTGGCCGATTGTCGGACAGATTGCATGGGTGTTTGGTAAGCTCATGGATGCAATCTATAATTTTCTGAATTTATTTGGAATTCAGAATATCGGAATATGTATTATTCTGTTTACAATTATTATTTATACATTGATGATCCCGCTGACGATCAAACAGCAGAAATTTTCAAAAATGCAGTCTGTGATGATGCCGGAAATTCAAAAACTGCAGAAAAAATATGCAGGAAAAAGAGATCAGGCATCCATGCTCAAGATGCAGGAAGAGCAGCAGCTGATCTACGAAAAATACGGAAGTTCTCCGACAGGCGGATGTCTGCCGATGGTGATCCAGCTTCCGATTTTGTTCGCATTGTATCCTGTTATTCAGGAAGTACCGAGATATGTAAATGGTATTAAAGAGATTTATATGCCGGTTGTTAATCAGATCATGGCGACAGACGGATACCAGAAGATTCTGGAAAAGATCGGAAATGCAGCTCCGGTGTATATGCCTGCAAATGCATATGATTATACAGACCCGAATATTCTGGTGAGGGTGTTATATAAATTCCAGGACTCCACATGGAATACCCTGGTGGACAAGATGCCGTCTCTTGAGACAGTTGTAGATAAGACAACTGCAACGATGGGACATTTGAATACATTCCTTGGCATTAACATTGGTGAGCAGCCGCTGACAATGCTGATGGATGCTTTGAAGGATTTTTCAATTGTTGGAATCATTCTGGCAGTGATCATTCCGATCATGGCAGGTCTGACACAGTTTATCAGTGTAAAACTGATGCAACAGCAACAGACAACGACGATCGATCCGGACAATCCGATGGCAAGATCCATGAATTCTATGAACTATATTATGCCGTTGTTCTCTGTATTTATGGGATTTACACTGCCGGCAGGTCTTGGTCTGTACTGGGCGATCAGTGCGATCGTAAGATGTGTACAGCAGATGGCGATCAATAAATATCTGAGCAAGAAATCAGTAGAAGAGATGATCGAAGAGCAGCGCAAAAAAGCGGCGAAGAAACGTGAGAAAAAAGGTGCTCCGGCAAAAGAAATCAACCGGATGGCAACAAAGAGCACTCGAAATGTAACAGAACAGAAGACAAGTGTTTCCAGCAAAGAAAAAGAAGAAAAGATCCAGCAGGCAAAAGAGAATATCAAAAATGCCAAGCCGGGAAGTCTCGCATCAAAGGCAAATATGGTAAGCCGTTATAACAGTGGACAGAATGCCAAAGATAAAACGGAAGAGAGCGAGAAATAGAGAGTCGGGGAAAGGAAGGATTCACGATGGACGGTAGTATCAGAGTATCAGCAAAAACAGTGGATGATGCAATCACAGAGGCATTGATCCAGCTGGGAGTTACCAGTGACAGACTGGAATATGAAGTCATTGAAAAAGGCAGCTCAGGTTTTCTTGGAATCGGAATGAAGCAGGCAGTGATCGAAGCCCGCAGAAAACCGGAACCTGTGGCAGAAGTGAAAGAAGAGACAATACCGGTTGAAGAAGTAAAACCAAGTGTTGTAAAAGAGCAGGTATCAGAGCCTGTACAGGAAAAGCAGGAAGAAAAAGCAGAAGAGGAGCCGGCAAGAAAGAAAGCTACAGAGCTGGCAGAAGTTTCTGATGAAGCAATCAAAGCTGTGGAAGCTTTCCTGAATGACACCTTAAAAGCAATGGACATGGATGTGGAAATTGTTTCTGAAGTGGATTCTGAAGGTGCTCTCAGTGTTGAGATGAAGGGCAGCAATATGGGAATTCTGATCGGAAAAAGAGGGCAGACTCTGGATGCGCTTCAGTATCTTGCAAATCGTGTTGCCAATAAACATCAGGACGGATATGTGAGAGTTAAACTTGATACAGAAAACTACAGAGCAAGAAGAGAAGAGACATTAAGACATCTTGCAAAGAACATTGCGTTCAAAGTGAAAAGAACGAGAAGGGCAGTTTCTCTGGAGCCAATGAATCCATATGAGAGAAGAATCATTCATGCTGCACTTCAGTCAGATCCGCATGTGACAACACACAGTGAGGGAGAAGAGCCTTACAGAAAAGTAGTTGTGACATTAAAAAGATAGTATAAAATGAAGCGAAAGAGGACGTTTTACGCTTCACGGAGGCTTTCGTGAAGCGTAACAACGTCCTTTTTTATCAGACAAAATAGAATTTCCAAGAGGTGGAAGATGAAAAAGGATACGATTGCTGCCATTTCTACAGGTATGACCAATTCAGGAATTGGAATTGTTCGTATCAGCGGAGAGGAAGCATTTGCAATTATTGACAGAATTTATAAGGGAAAAGAACAGTTATCTCAGGCAGAGAGTCATACGATACACTATGGATTTATCAAAGATGGGGAAGAGACGGTCGATGAAGTTCTGGTCAGTGTGATGAGAGCACCGAGAACTTTTACGGGAGAAGATACCGTGGAGATCAACTGCCATGGAGGAACATTTGTGGTGAGAAAGGTTCTGGAAACCGTGATCAAAAACGGGGCCAGACCGGCAGAACCGGGAGAATTTACCAAGCGCGCATTTTTGAAAGGAAAGATGGATCTTTCCCAGGCAGAGGCGGTGATCGATGTAATCACATCTCAGAATGAGTATGCGCTGAAAAGCTCCATGAGTCAGCTCAAAGGAAGTGTAAAGCGAAAAATTGAAGAGATGCGCAAGGAGATCTTGTATCACACGGCATTTATTGAAACAGCGCTGGATGATCCGGAGCATATCAGTGTGGATGGATATGGAGAGACGCTGCAGACAGTGACAGAAGGGATTTTAAGAGAACTGGAGGATCTCATCCGGTCATCAGATGACGGCAGGATTTTAAAAGAGGGAATCCAGACCGTGATCGTCGGAAAACCGAATGCAGGAAAATCCTCTTTGTTGAATGTGCTTTCAGGAAGAGAGAGAGCCATTGTGACAGACATTGAAGGGACGACCAGAGACGTTTTGGAAGAACAGATCCATCTGCAGGGGCTTAGCCTGAATATCATTGATACGGCAGGAATCCGGGATACGGAAGATGTGATTGAAAAGATGGGTGTAGAGAAAGCAAAAGAGTATGCAAAGAGTGCTGATCTGGTTATCTATGTGGTGGATGCGTCACGGTCATTGGATGAAAACGACCAGAAAATCCTGAATCTGGTACTTGATAAAAAGGCGATTATCCTGTTAAATAAAACTGATCTGAAGACTGTCGTGTCGAAAGAGATGCTGGCAGAACAGCTTCTGGGACGAGAGATTCCGATGATCGAGATATCAGCAAAGGAAGAACTGGGAATCCAGGAGTTGGAAAAGACACTGGAAAAAATGTTTTTAAAGGGCAGTCTGTCCTTTAATGATGAAATATACATTACAAATATCAGACAGAAAGCAGCACTTCAGTCTGCGAGAGAAAGTCTGCATAAAGTGATTGAAAGTATTGAAAATGAGATGCCGGAGGATTTTTATTCCATCGATCTGATGGATGCATATGAATCACTCGGAAGTATTACAGGAGAAACGATAGGAGAAGATTTGGTCAATGAAATATTCAGCAAATTCTGTATGGGAAAATAAAGATGAATATGATGTGGTGATCGTAGGAGCAGGGCATGCCGGATGTGAAGCAGCGCTTGCGTGTGCGAGGATGGGATTTCAGACACTGATGTTTACAGTAAGTGTGGACAGTATTGCGCTGATGCCGTGTAATCCGAATATCGGGGGCAGTTCCAAAGGACACCTTGTCAAAGAAGTGGACGCGTTGGGCGGTGAGATGGGAAAGGTGATCGACCGGACTTTTATCCAGTCTAAGATGCTGAACAGTTCAAAAGGACCGGCTGTGCACTCTCTGCGTGCGCAGGCGGACAAGGCAAATTACAGTAAAACGATGCGAAAGGTGCTTGAGGATCAGGAGAATCTGGAAATCAAGCAGATGGAAGTGACAGAGATTCTTGCTGAGGATGGGGCTGACGGAAAAAAAATCATTACAGGAGTCAGAACTTATTCCGGTGCCACATATCGCTGCAGAGCGGTCGTATTGTGCACCGGAACCTATTTAAAGGCGAGATGTATTTACGGAGACGTCAGCATGCAGACCGGGCCAAACGGACTGCAGCCGGCAAATTATCTGACAGACAGTCTGAAAGAACTTGGAATCGAAATGTATCGGTTTAAGACAGGAACGCCGGCGCGTATTGACAAGAGAAGTATTGATTTCAGCAAAATGGAAGAGCAGAAAGGAGACGAGCGGATCGTACCGTTTTCCTTTACGACAGACCCTGAGGACATCCAGATCAATCAGGTTTCCTGCTGGCTGACTTATACGAATGAAAAGACCCATGAAATTATCAGAGAAAATCTGGACCGTTCTCCGTTGTTTTCAGGAATGATCGAGGGAACAGGACCGAGATATTGTCCGTCGATAGAAGATAAAGTAGTAAAATTCCCAGATAAAAACAGACATCAGGTCTTTATTGAGCCGGAAGGAATCCATACAAATGAAATGTATGTCGGCGGAATGTCGAGTTCATTACCGGAAGACGTTCAGTATGCAATGTATAGAAGTGTTCCGGGTTTGGAACATGCAAAGATCGTAAGAAATGCATATGCGATCGAGTATGATTGTATAGATGCAAGGCAGTTAAAAAGTACGTTGGAATTTAAAAATATAGAAGGATTATTCAGCGGCGGGCAGTTTAACGGAAGTTCGGGATATGAAGAAGCTGCGGCACAGGGAATCGTAGCCGGAATTAATGCGGCAAGAAAATTGCAGGGAAAAGAAGGAATTGTCATTGACAGATCACAGGGGTATATAGGTGTTTTA
>OIOO01000192.1_pt1 | contig 13813 bp, 9 predicted proteins | sample 1585511 | NCBI WGS metagenome assembly OIOO01 (sample SAMN02674698, study PRJEB24791) | human gut metagenome, SKBSTL036 | isolation source: stool | host: Homo sapiens | place: USA
CGGCGACCACCGAGATCTACACTCTTTCCCTACACGACGCTCTTCCGATCTTCTTCCATTTCCTTGATATCGGTCTTCATCAGGTTCTGTCCATGGCGTCCATACAGCTTTTTCTCTATCTTCTGTCCGGCGTTATCATCATAAAACGGAAAATCATTAAAGAAATCATCAAACAAATTTTCTCCAAAAATACTCGGCATTAACATAAGTCATCTCTCCTTTTCTAACTTCATTTCATTATGTTTATTTACCAACATTTTCGGAACCGGGACGGTCTGGGAACTTTTCTTTTCTTCCTCTTCCTTCGTTCTGGCTATGTTATAGCACTTCTTATTAGCACTGTCAAGAGGCGAGTGCTATTTTTTTTGTGAAGAATTTGTGAACGCTACGAGCCATGCACATTTACGTGAAAGAGACATCTTTCAAGCTTGCTTGATAAAGATGGCTCTTTCATGGAAATGTATAGGGCGACAGCCCTACAGCGAGGGAAGTCTTTCCCGAGCTGTGCATGGCGTATGCCACTACTTCACAGGGATTTTTCACTTACTTTCGCACTCAATTTTCTTGGTTTGACCACATTTTTACGACAAATTCTTGGAAAAATATATTCGTCTGATTTTCTTACCACATTTTACGACAACAACTTATGGTTTATACCACAGCAGGTACGGTTTCTGGCAGGTTCATTTTAGACATCTCATTCTCCACATGAGACTTATCTGAAATATGATTATAGACATTCATTGTGATCTGTGCATCTGAATGGCCCATCACATACTGCATAACTTTGGGATTGACATTGTTCTCACCCAGTCTGGTACATCCCGTATGACGAAGGGTATGCGATGAAATAGGAGGCATCAGCTCCGGCTCTCGCTTCTCTTCTTCTGCCAGTTTGCTTTCTTTCTTATTATAGGCATTAACAATATTTTTCAGAAAGCTGTTCACTCCCGCTGGCATAATCGGACGTCCATGCTTTGTATTAAAGATGAATCCACTGCGTCCACCTATCTCAACATTACTCTGTAAACCAAACATCAGGTTCAGTTCTCTCTGCTTACGGAACGCATCATATACCATCTGTGTCATAGGAATATTTCTGATTCCTGCATCCGTTTTAGTTTCTGAATCATGGAAACAATATCCGTCATCACCTTCATAATACACAAGCTGTCCACCTACATGGATCTCCCGGTTCTTCATGTCCACATCTGACCAGGTTAAGCCGATTGTTTCACTCACTCTCAGGCAAGCCCCAAACATAACCTGCATCATTGGAAGATGAGGCTTATACACATTACTCTGTTCAACAAACTTCAGAAGTTTTTCCTGCTGTTCCAGTGTCAGTGCTTCTTTCTCCTTTGCCGGAGCCCCATAATCTCCAAGTGTTCCTGTTACCGGATTCTTGCGGATAATCCCATCTTCCACTGCCAGTTCAAAACTGGGATTCAATAAGCCATAAAGACCTTTGATCGTACTGTGTGCCAGTCCTTCATCTGACAATGCGGAAAAGAACGTCCTTACGTGAGATGTCTTAAAATCCACAACACGAATGTTTCCCAAAATATTTCGTATCCGGTAGTCCCACATACGGATATAATTCTTTTTCGTTCTTTCCTTTTCAAACCAGCCCTGCCTTGTGGCAGAAGCTCCGACTCGTAACAACTAAATTGACACAATCAGCTTAATCTGCGAATCAGTTTCAGGATTCTGTCTGCACAAAGACGGATTTCTTTTTCTGTAAGTTTTCCTTCTTTATACGCATCACGAATGTTTTTATCATCATCCGGATTCCCCGGCATAATAATATCATTTCCTGCTGCCACACAAACCCACGGAATGCTTCCATCCTCCGGTACTGTTGTATTCCAGTCAGACATTATAACTCCGTCAAATCCCCACTCTTCACGTGCAATCCTTGTACAAAGGTCCTTGCTGTTTGCTGCATGCACACCATTGATCAGATTATAGGAAGACATGATCGCAGTTGGTGCACCCTCTTTCACGGCAATTTCAAAACCTCTGAGATAAATTTCTCTCAATGTCCTTTCTGATATGTGTGCATCAACACCCATTCTGTTATCTTCCTGATTATTGCATGCAAAATGCTTGATTGTAACACCACATCCCGGTCTGCTCTGAACTCCTCTGGTCACTGCTGCTGCCAGTGTGCCTGCAAGGAATGGATCTTCTGAATAATATTCAAAGTTTCTTCCACACAGCGGATTTCTGTGAATATTCAATCCTGGTGCAAGCCAGAGATTAATATGAAATTCTTCCATCTCTGCCGCAACCTTCCGTCCAAACTGTTCCATCAGTTTTTTGTTCCAGGACTGTGCAAGTGCTGTTCCTACCGGAAATGCAGTACAATACTGATAGTAACGTTCTGCGCCCTCATGGTCTTTTCTTCCAACAAGATAACCATTTTCAAGTGAACCAAGCACACCTGTTCCATAAACTGTATCTTTCTCACGGTCTACTTCATAAGTTTGCTGCAGGCGGATTCCGGCCGGTCCGTCTGCCATGATCAAAGATGGGATTCCGTATTGATCAAGCAGTGCTTCACTCGTCTCTCCTGCTGTTCCCGGTACTTTAATTCCAGATGCTCCAAGTGTACTTCTGATTTCAGACATATTTCCATACAGAAGTGGGATCAAATCTTCTACAGGAATCTCCGTTTCTTCTGGAAATCTGCATACTTTCTTTTCTTCTGCCTCTGGTTCAAATGATACGTTCGGAAGTTCCTCAAGCAGTGCTGTCCATTCTTCTGCGCGTCTGCATAATTCTTCTGCACAGTCTTTGATTTCAACGACTTCACTATGATCTTCCAGTTTCTTTGTTTTCTCCATCATTACATCAGTAGATACCTTTACCCCCGCTGAAAGTTTTGCCTCTGACAAGCTGTTTCCAATCCATATTCCATAAACACCTGCCTGGATTCTCCACTCCTGCTGCTCTTCCAAAAAGCTTGCGAACGCCTTTGCAGGAAGAACAATATTCAGTATCTCTTTCTCTCCCGGTTTCAGTTCTTCTGTCTTTTCATATCCGACCAGACGACGGAATTCTTTTCTGCTTCCATCCTGAGGAAGAGAAGCATAAATCTGCACAACTTCTTTTCCGCTGTATGTTGTTCCTGTGTTTTCTACCTCAACAGTTACTGTCACACCTTTCGAAGCAGTATTTATACCGCAAAGTCGAATGTCAAATTCTGTATAAGACAGACCATAACCAAATGAAAATAATGGTTCAATTCCAAAGCTGTCAAAATAGCGGTATCCAACATAGATTCCTTCCGCATATTCTTCCGTCTCAAGATTTCCGTTCAAATAGCTGAACTCCTCTGCTGCCGGACAATCATCGTAGCGTTTTGTCCATGTTGTTGTCAGCTTTCCACTCGGTGTAAATTCTCCAAACAATATATCAGCAACTGCATTTCCACCTTCCTGTCCAAGCTGGGAAATATTCAGGATTGCACATATATTTTCTGTTCCAGCCAGCAGGTCTGTAAGTTCTACCGGTCCACCTGCATTAATGATCAATACAGTTGGGATTTTCTGCTCGTTCAGGAAATACAGATCTTTTTCTTCCTGGTCACTCAGATAATAATCCCCTTTTCTTTTTCTTCTGTCCTTTCCTTCGCCGGAAATACGGCTTATAACATAAACCGCTGCTTCTGCAGCCTTGATATCTTCATTTGTCACCGCACGGCCATCCGGCATGGCAAATGGATTGGCAGCATAGGCATCAAATGGATTGTCTACATGTTTTGCAGCTTCTAAGATCTGCTCCTTCCACTCTGTTCTCGCCTGCTCATAACGGTTGTGATAATCTTTCAGCCACTCCTCGCTTACAATATCCGCGTTTTTTTCTTTCATTCCGGCATATATAGATACACTTTCTCTGTTATTTACATCTCCGGAACCAGTACCACCTTTGATCGTCTTCTCTGCCCCAATTCCCAAAAGTGCAATCTTTGTATCTTTTTTTAATGGAAGAAGTCCTTCATTTTTCAACAGGACAATTCCTTCTTCTGCTGCCTCACGCGCAAACACTGCATGATCTATTTCACGCTGGCAAACTTCTGTACTTCTTGTTCCACTATGTTTCAAATTTGTTTCCATTTACACATCTCCTTAAATAAACCAACTGTAAGAAAAAAGCTGCCCACTAAATGACAGCCTTCCTCCAACAACTTAATTCTTATTATTCTTTTACTCCACCAAGAGTAACTCCTGCAATAATATATTTAGACAACAGCAGGTATATAATAATGATCGGCACGATTGCTACTGTGATCATCATATAGATTTTACCCATATCAAAGTTCATATAGTCTGCTCCACGAAGTGTTGCGATCAGGATCGGGACTGTCATCTTATTCTTTGACTGAATGATCAAAGCCGGAACGAAGTAATTGTTCCAGGAACCAACGAAAGTAAAGATTGCCTGAACTGCAATTGCCGGCTTCATGATTGGAAGAACAATGTGGTTAAATGTCTTAAATTCTCCAGATCCATCTATTCTTGCCGCTTCTACAAGAGAAATCGGAAGGGAAGACTGCAGATAACTGTACATGAAATAAAATACAGCCGGTGATGCAATTGATGGAATGATCAATGGAAGCAGAGAATCATACATTCCCATGTTCGTAACCAATTTCAGGAATCCCATTGCTGTAACCTGTGTAGGCATAACAAGGATTGCCATAATAAATGTAAATGCTACTTTTTTCCCTTTAAAATCATAAGCATAAAGTCCATATGCTGTCAGAGCTGAAAAATAGGTACATAATGCTGCTGAACACCCTGATACGATCAAACTGTTCAAAATACCACGGAACATCGGGAAGCTTCCGTCATTCGCTACATTTTTTAGATTTGTAAAGAAATATTTTCCCGGCAGTGCTGAGAATCCCTTCTGCAGATTTGAATGAGAACGTGTTGCATTTATAATCAACACATAGAAGAAAAACAGACACATAAAAGATAACAGAATCAATACGGTATGTGCCAGTATGCTACGTCCACGACTTGACTTCGTTTTTGATTTCATTATCTCTTTCTCCTTTCTGCTTTTGCTCTTTTCTTAGCTGCTTTCTTAGAACCATCCGGATCGTTATCATTTGTCATACGATATACAAAGAAACAGAGGATTGCACTTACGACAAACAGATATACAGAAAGTGCACCGGCCATTCCATAGTTTTTGCTCTTCAGATGACTGTTCAGGAACATGATCAGAGTCATGGATGTTCTGTTCGGGTTACCCTGTCCATTTGTCAGGATCTGAGGAACATCGAACATCTGAAGTCCGCCAATAATGGATGTGATCAATGTATATGCCAGAATTGGACGGATCAAAGGCAGTGTAATATAGAAGAATCTCTGGATACTGTTACATCCATCCAGGTCAGATGCCTCGAAGACGTCCTGACTGATTCCCATGATTGCTGCCATCAACATAATAGTTGTATTTCCAAACCACATCAGGAAGTTCATAAATCCGATCAACGATCTTGTTCCAAATACAGATCCAAGGAAATCGATCGGTTTTTTCAGGATTCCGATTGACATCAGAATTGAGTTAATCGGTCCATTTGTTGAGAACATTGTAAAGAATAACAATGCAAATGCAGATGCCATAATCAGGTTTGGAAGATAAATGACAACTTTGAAAAACTGCTGCCCTCTAATCTTTAATCGGACATCAGTGAACCACGCTGCAAGTACCAGCGCGATCACAATCTGAGGTATAAATCCGATCATCCACAGAATTAAAGTATTCGCTCCATATTTCAGCATATCTGAATGAAGAAGACTCACATAGTTTGCCATTCCTATAAAATTCGGTCCAACCTCTTTAATTCCTGATCGGTAATATTCAAAGAAACTATACCTTACTGTATCGATCAACGGTATCAATGAGAAAATAATGTATGTTACGAAAAAAGGAAGAATAAATATATATCCCCATTTTCCATAATCAATACTTTTTTTCTTTTTCTTCATAATGGTTCTTCCTTTCCACAATATCTTCTAACAGAACAGAGGCTCTGCTGTCACAGAGCTCCCTGCGTTAGTATCTGTTCATTCCAGACATTATTCTGGCCAAACAACCTCTGTAATGTCAGGATAACGTTCTTTAATTGCTGTTTCAAAGTTTGATTTTGCTTTCTCAAAGTCAACTTCGCCCTGGAAGTAATCGCTGAATGAGTTCTGGAGCAACTCCACACATCCCTGATCGTAAGCGGAAAGTGGTGCGATCTTGATGTTTTCAGCAACTGGTGCAAAATACTGGAATGGGTTCTGTCCGCCAAGGAATTCTGAACCATATGTAGCATCATCGTTTGCAGCTTCCTGCATACCGGATTTTGTATTTGTAAAGTCTGAGTAATCCTGGGAGATCTTTAACAGATTATCTTTTTTTGCTGTCACAGCAAGGATAATGTCTTTTGCATGTTCCGGATTATCTGTACCTGTTGCAACATGGATGTAAGATCCTCCCCAGTTGTATTCCTGCGGTGGGTTTGTTACTGCCCATACGCCGTCTTCTCCATCCCAGTTCGGTTTCAGTGTGAAATCAATACCCCATGCCGGGAAGAGGAATGCAAATACTTTGGACTGACTTCCCATTGCTTTGTTCCAGTCATCATTCCACTGACCTTTTACTGTCGGGTTTAAGTAACCTGCATCCAGCCATTCTTTTGAATCATTAATCCACTGCATGATCATTGGATCAACTGTAACCTTTGTGTCTCCATCTTTTACCCATGAATCAGAAATGTTGTTTCCATAGAGACGGAATGTATCAGCATAAGAAGCAAATGCATAATATCCTTTCTGCTTCAGTTCTTCTGCTGTCTGTTTCATAGTATCCCAGTCTTTTACTTTTTCACCTACAGCAGTCGGATCGTCTGTTCCGAATACCTCTTTTGCAATATCACGACGGTAAACCATTGTTCCCGGACAGCACTGCCATGTAGATCCTCTCTGAACTCCGTCTGCATCAGATGCTGTTGTTCTTGTGAAGTCGTACTGATCTGCAAGATCTTTATCCGGATCAATTCCAAGATCCTTCAGTGGCATTGCAGCGTCTGCTTCAGCATCTGTATATTTGTATACATAGTCTGTCTCTGACAGGAAGATATCTACTTTATCATCTGTATCAGCATCTGCCTGTTTCATAAGTGCCTCATCAAGTTTCTGCTGATAAACACCATCCTGATTTGGATTGATGATCCAGTGGATCTCTGTTCCATCTTTCAATGTTGTAACAGTTCCATCTTTGGATGTTGACTCAACTTCAGGATATACAGCTTCCAGTCTCTCACGAAACTCATCATTCCAAGAATAAATGTTAATTACCTTTCCTTCTTCTGTACTGGCCTCTCCGCCATTTTCCCCTTTGCTTCCACATCCGGCAAGTAATCCAACAGCAACTACTGTTGTCATAAGAATCGCGACAACTCTCTTTTTCATTTATAAATCCTCCTTTATCTAAGCACTCTGCTATGCTTTTCTTGTTGTTGAACTAAATATACCATCTTTTTTCCTCCGATTATATTATTTATCTTAACAAAATGTCAAATTCGTGTCATAATATAAAAAAGGAGGTTTTTTATGGCTTTATCTAATGAATGGTACAATGCAGAACTCGAAAACAGCGAATTAGAAACGCTTCACAGATCACCAACTGTAGAATATTCTTTCTATAATGCTGTACGCTCCGGCGACATGGAAGCAGTCATAAAAAACTGTTCCGAAGATGAATTTATTCGCCTGGAAGGAACAGGCGTTCTGTCCCGTAATGCGCTTACTAATATAAAATACCACTTTGTTGTCACTGCTGCAATGTTGACCCGTTATTGTATCGACGGCGGGCTCGAACCAGAGCAGGCTTACAGGCTCAGCGACTTCTATATTCTGAAGATGGATTCCTGCACAACGATCCGTCAGGTTGCAGATCTTCACCATGAGATGGCAAAGGATTTTACAGGTAAGATGATTCTTCAGAAAAAGAGTTCCATTTTATCAAAACCCGTTATGCAATGTGTTGATTATATTTACAGTCACATCAAAGAAAGAATCACGATTCAGGTTCTTGCTGACCACACCGAACTTTCCACGAATTATCTTTCACGCATTTTCAAGCAGAATCTGGGAGTCTCTGTCAGCGATTATATCCGTGAGCAGAAGATAGAAAAAGCAACTCATCTGCTGCGATACTCAGATAAATCAATTGTAGATATCGCAAATTATCTTGCTTTTTCTTCACAGAGTCACTTCATCCAGACATTCGAGAGCTTTACCGGGCTCACCCCAAAGAAGTACCGGGACAAATACTATAAAAGCATGTGGTAACATCAGATTTCTTCTCAGAAGAATTCTCAGATTTTCCCACAAAAAATACTGTCAGAAAGCAATTCTCTTTCTGACAGTATTTTTATCTTTTTTTAATCTGTCGATTATACTAATTCAATTTCAATCTTATGTGTCTCTTTCACTGAAAGCATCTGAATCTCTCTCTTTGAAAGTATTGTACACCTTTCAGCTGCTATTTCTAATGCTTTTCCATCGCAAACTGCTTTCCGGATCTTCAACTGATTAAATTCTTTCTTTTCTTTATTATAGAATATAATCTCAAAGTTCCTTCCGGCAAATGTCATCTTAAGTACTGCTTTTCCATCCTGATTATACTGTTCCGGCATAAGTGCAGGTGCGATCTTCAAGTCACCGCAATCTCCTTTCACCCCAAACACTTCTGTGATCATGGTAAGCATATACCAGCTTGCAGCGCCTGTCAGATATGCATAGAGGCCTCTTCCCTGATTATCAAAATATTCCGGAAGTCCAGGATACATCTTACTGTTATCAAATTCCATTGCTGCATCTAAAAGTGCCTGAAGTACTTTATTTCCTTCTTTTGCAAATCCTCTCTGGTACAATGCATTTGAGTACATAACAGCCATGTGTGAGAACACTGCTCCATTCTCTTTCTCTCCATAAGCAAATCCAAACATTCTTCCAAGATCAAATTTTTCCTCATGGAAGTTTGTGTTCAAACGGTATCCGCCGGCTTTCTGATCATAAAGATACTTGTCTGCACTCCTGCAGATAGATTCCACCTGATCTTCTGTTGCCGTTCCACTCATAATGGCAAATACTTGTCCGGTCAGCATCATTCTCACGCTTTCATCCATAACGCCTTCTACTTTTCTGCCATGATTATCATAATAGCCATTGAACCAGCCATCTTCTCCATCCTTCACCCATTCGTTGGCACGGATGTTTTTCATCATCCAGTCTGCTTTTCCCTCAAGATTAGCAGCAAGTTGATCCAGTCTTACAATAATTGTGTCTCCACTGATATTATGTTCACATTTCTTTGCGTATCCTGCAAGGAGTGCCTGCTTACGTGCTGCATCTTCATACAGTTCCACGCTTCCTGCAAGAAGATCTTCCATCTCATGTGCAATTTCAATCTTGCTGCTTCCACTGATTTCTTCCAACTGACGGAGTGTTTTTGCAATATTTCTCAAATTTCCGGCATAAGCACAGGTAAATGCAACACTTTCACCCTTCTCCCATGCCATGTCCAGTGCATCATTCCAGTCGGCACCATGAAGACGCATTTCATTATGCTCTCCTACATCATAGAACGCACACAGATTCTGTAAAAGAATATGCTCCAAAACTGTTCCGAAATAAATGTGGTCTCTTTCTGTTTTCTGCTTCTGTCCATATTCGCTGTTCCAAAACTTATCATGTGCAGTACCTCTCATAGACTGCAAATCTTTAAAATACGGAACCTTTTCAAACAGAACCTCCATATCTCCTGTCTGATCCAGATACAGACGAGTCGTTACAAATGGCCAGAATGCATGATCCATCCAGACACGTGTAATATTGTTTCTGTCTGCAATAAACTCACCCTGCTTATTTCCGATGATTGTCGCATTTGTTCCATCAATTCTTACTCCGCCATAATTATCCACAATCATCTGACGGACGTTTGAGGGATTCATAATCAGAAGTGCAAGGCAATCCTGCCAGAGATCTCTCCAGCCTCTTCCTCCTTTTCCATAATCGTGATATGGAAGGAAGGAACATCCATAAATTCTTCTTAAAATTGGCTGGAAGCAAATCCACTTCAGATAATTGTCTGTAGCTTCATCACCGGTTTCAAACTCTACATTTACTTTTTCTGTCCAATACTTTTTCACTTTGGCAAGCTCGTTTTCCGCTTGCTCCTTCGTACCAAATAAAGTACAGATTTTTGAAATGGAAGCCTTTTCTCCCGTTGCTCCGGCAAGAACAACATACTCTATTGATTCATTTGCTTTTAATTTTCTGCGTTCAAACCTGAATGCCCCAACAGCCTCTTTCCCCTCCAGATGGCAGCCTGCGGTACATCCCGTTTTTTCTACACGTACTGCTTCCGGAATCAGGAAAGAACCTCCCTCTCCAATAAAGCTTTCAACAGTCGGATAAAACTCCTTCGGGGCATTTCCTTCTGCTGTAAAACCATATACAAAATAAGTCGTATCATTTTTCTGATGTCCACGCTCATCAAAGGATAATACCGGTGTAACTTCTACGCCACATTCTTTCGTGTCGATTCTGTGAAGAAGTGATGTAACATGTCTGTGGTCGCGGATATTATCTGCACTTCTTCCATAAACCGGAATGGCAACGATCGGTGTTACTTCCTGTTCTTCTTCCGAAAGATTTGTAATCTTGATCAGCTGGATCTCTGTTGTGCCATCAATAGAAACAAAGGATGTGATTTCTGACTGAAGATCATATTTTTTTGAAGTTCTTGTCAACTTCTGCCACATCATTCCTGCTTCCAGAGTGCTTTCATCCTGTCTGTCTGTATATTTATCAAACTCCTGCTCCGCTGAAACTCCACATGCTGACCAGTAGCCTTTTCCTTCTACCCGACACCAGAAATTTCTGGTGCCACGGTTATTGTGAAGGTTTTCAATGCTGACAGGTTCGAGAAGGAAATGATTCTGGTCCGTTTTACTATCTCCCCCCAAAGTTGGTGTAATACTGGATTTCAGACCTTCTTCTCCTGCCAGTGGTAAGTAAAGTCCACTATAATTTTCCGGATTTGTAATCGTAAATGTTCCGTTTTTATCTGTAAAATTGATTTTTCTCATGTCCAGTCCCTCGTCATTTCATTTAAGAAAGGAATAATTCTACCTCTGTTGTCTTTGTTAACTTCTCCTGTGGAATATAATTATCTTTCATTTGTTCTCCATTTACGAAAAGTTTTTCACATCCTGACTCTGCATGCCCCGGATTTTTCACAACGATATGTAAATGTGAACCTCTGAAATCTTTTTCGATTTCAAATTCCTCCCACTCTTTCGGTACTGACGGAGCAATCTTCAGTCCATAGAAGTCTGGCCGCATTCCGAGAATTCCTTCTACACATCCCACCATAACCGTAGATGCTGTTCCTGTCAGCCAGTGTACATGAGAACGGCCGAAGTTCGGGCTGTGTTTTCCTTCTGTAAACTGTCCATAGCAGTATGGTTCAAGTCTTCTGATCTCTGCACGATTATTCTGTGCAGCCGGTGCATTTTCAATAAAATAGTTAAATGCTCTCTCTCCGTGTCCACGAAGCGCCTCTGCAAGAATGATCCATCCCTGAGACTGTGAAAAAATTCCTGCATTTTCCTTTGTTCCGGCATTGTAGATCACAGCCAGTGCACCGTCAAATGCATGTGCATGATACGGAGGATCCATCAGGATTGCACCATATTCTGTATTCAGTTTGTCATATACATTCTGAAGTGCAAGATCTGCCTGCGCTTCATTTGCAAGCCCACTGATCACAGACCAGCTCTGTGGGTTCAGCCACATATTTGCCTCCGGATCTGTGCGCTGTCCGATCACTTCACCATCCTCTGTGAAGCCACGGATAAAGCGGTCTTCGTTCCAACAGAGATCCTGGATCAGTTTTTCCAGCTTCTTCTGACTTTCCTCCAGATAATTCAGATATTCTGTGTCTTTCTTATACTCAGCAAATTCCTTCAAAATTGTCATTGCATAGTAGAACTGTAATGCAACGAAGGTTGACTCTCCATCTTTTCCGAGTCTTAAGCAGTCATTCCAGTCAGCATAAAGGCCTGCCGGCATACCATGCTTTCCAAGATGATTCATGGAGAAATTTACTGCACGTTTCAAATGCTCGTACACGGTACCTTCTTCTTTATTTGCAAACGGAATCACTTCATCGATAAATTCCAGATTTCCCGTCTCGGAAATGTATTTGTATACTGTCGGGAACAGCCACAGCGCATCATCTGCACGATAAGCCGGGTGTCCTGTCTCCTGCACATAAGAAGCATCATCCGGTGTATCCTCATGTCCCGGATTGTGTGTGAATTTTACAAGTGGAAGCCCTCCACCATTATTTACTTGTGCAGAAAGCATGAAGCGGATCTTCTCTACTGCCATCTCCGGTGCCAGATGGATCACACCCTGGATATCCTGTACTGTGTCACGATAACCGTATCCATTTCTCAGTCCACAATATGTAAAGGATGCAGCACGTGACCAGATAAATGTCATAAAGCAGTTATATGCATTCCATGTATTGATCATTATATTAAATTCTTCGCTTGGTGTCTTCACCTGGAAATGGGACAGATGTCCATGCCAGTACTGGATTAATTCTTCCAGTTCATTTCTGCAGATTGTTTCACAATCCTCATAACGAGACATGATTGTTTCTGCATCAACATCTTCTTTCATACCAACAAGAAATGCTATTTCTTTTGTCTCTCCCGGATATAAAGTCAGGATTGTAGCTAATGCTCCACATCCATTTTCATTATAATTTCCTTCACAATTTAAAATACCATCTTCCACTCCGACCGGATTGTTGTATCCATGATATCTTCCAAGGAAACCTTCCCTGCTTCCACACCAGGAATCAACCTTTGCACCTGCAAGTCCGAAGAAACGGTCAACAACGATCTTGTCATCCACATCTTTTCCATCTTCCAGCTGATCCAGATTGGCATGGATCATCTGCCGCACACGGTTTCCACGGAACACTGTTCTTGTAATGAACTGAGAGTACTGAAGATTTACCTGATCCTGCTCGTAATTGCTGTTGTTTGTAAATTCTGCATAGCCTGTTACATTGATCTTGCGCATGCGATCCGAGGTATTTGTCACTGCAAGATTCCACACTTCATAAGACTGATTCAGCGGAACATAGTATCTTACTTCTGAATGGATCTCGCTATAATCAGCCATCATCTTTGTGTATGCTGTACCATGATGACATTCGCTCTTATAAGAATTCAGATCTTTTCCTACCGGCTGCCAGGAAGCTGACCAATAATCTTCACTCTCCTGATCTCTTAAGTAGATATATCTTCCCGGCTGGTCAAACTGATTGAAGACATATCTTAAAATTCTTCCGTTCGCTCCTGATTTTGCAAAGCTATATCCACCTGCATTATTAGAAATAATTGCTCCATATTCTGGAGATCCAAGATAGTTCACCCAAGGTGCCGGTGTATCCGGTCTTGTGATCACATATTCTTTTTTCGATTCGTCAAAAAAACCATATTTCATACTTCACATTCTCCTATCACACTTATTATAAACAAATTGCAGCCATTCCTACTATCTGCAATTCTATCTTTACTGTGATAAAAGAATATCAAATCAGAACACATTAATATACAAAATAAGAACTTAAAATATCAAATTCGTGACATGACAAAAAGGAATTTACCATATCTGGTTTTCCTATTTTCTGATGTCCGGAGATAGAAATTTCCTAT
>OIOO01000194.1_pt1 | contig 13782 bp, 23 predicted proteins | sample 1585511 | NCBI WGS metagenome assembly OIOO01 (sample SAMN02674698, study PRJEB24791) | human gut metagenome, SKBSTL036 | isolation source: stool | host: Homo sapiens | place: USA
GCCGCTGGACATCCAGGCTCCCATGCACACGGTGACAAGCCATGACCGCGAGGCCGTTGTGGCTGCTCACGTCGTAAAGTATAAGGGAACCAACCTCGGAAGCAGTCCGGTGGAGCCAGTGCAGACCGAGACATCCTGCGGCACTTTTGCCCTCTGTAAAGTCTGGCTCTATAAGGCCCAACAGCCTGGTGGACCTGACCGTTGGCCCCAGGTGCGGGACATACTGAACACTTATTGCGGCTACAACCTCGGTGAGCGCGATATCCTCCTTCTGGAGATCAACAGTGCCTTTTACTATATCGCCGACATCGGCCTACGTATGTTGACCCCACGGGAGCTTTACAATGCCATGGGTTTCCCGGCGGACTACATCATCGACCACGACTATACTGGCCGCCCTTATCCCAAAAATGAACAAGTTGCCCGCTGCGGAAATGCGGTTTGTCCTCCTCTGGCAGCAGCGGTTGCGAGAGCAAACTTCCCGGAATATGCCAGCAAAACAGGGGTGACAATTACGACCATGGCCGCATTGCTTAACATGGTAGCTGTGTGAAGGAGAAATTGATATGACAGACAAAGAGCTTATCCAGGCTATGCGGAACTGTAGCTCCGTGGACGGCGAATGTGAGGGTTGCCCCATGTATGACCGCAAGGACGTATCCGACGAGTGCATCAACGAGGTCGTGCGGCTGGCCGCTGACCGGCTGGAGGCGCTGACGGAGCAACTGCATTATGCCCAGGCAGAGCGGGATGTTGTGACAAAGAGGATGATCGCCTTGGAGATTGAGAGGGCCGGGACATGACGGAGCAGATGATGCTGGACCAGTTTGCGGCCTCAGCTAAGGCGGCTCCGAAGCAGGAAAAGCGCTGTGAAAACTGCCGGTACTGCGCGGCCCTAGTGCGGCCATATGAGCGGGCCGACGGCTCGACCATATACGGGTACTGTTTTGGGGACGGCGACAAAGAACACTCTCCCAATATGGGAAAGGGGTGGCCGATTTGGCTGCCGCTGGACTGCGGCGGGGGTATGTGCGACAAGTATAAGCGGATGCGAAAAGAAACACTGGAGGAACGCAGATGATGGACAAATTGGTCGCGTCCCGGATTACGGGCGGCAACACCGCATATAAGCGGGCCGCTTCGGACTATTATCCTACGCCGCCGGAGGTGACGGCGGCCCTGCTGGACTGGCTGGGGCTGCGTAAGGGGACCCGGATTTGGGAACCGGCCTGCGGCCACGGGCACATGGCGCGGGTGATGGAGGACCGGGGCCTGGTTGTACGGGCGACGGACATACAGGCTGGGACGGATTTTCTGTCTGCGGAGCTGCCGGTTGAGGAAATCGACTGGATCATCACCAATCCGCCGTTTTCCCTGGCGGACCAGTTCCTTAAGCGCTGCGTACATTATGACCGCCCGTTTGCCCTGCTGCTGAAGGCACAGTATTGGCACGCAAAAAAGAGGCTGGATCTGTTCAAAAAGTATCAGCCAGATTATATTTTGCCACTGACGTGGCGCCCTGATTTTTTGTTTGGGGGACACGGGGGTGGCTCTCCCCTTATGGATGTCATGTGGTGCGTGTGGTGGAGGCCAGGGGCAAATAAGGCGACTCAATTTTATCCACTCCCCAAACCGAATGTTAAAAAAGAGGTGGCCAGAAAATGACGAAAACCTGTGAAAAGCTGCGCTGTGTTGCCAATTTGGATGGGCAGTGTGCAGTGGAAACGTGCAAAGGAGAACTCAGAAGCACGGGAAGAAAGTGCAAAAGCGCAGAGGATGCCGCCACAGAATACCAAATCAAAGACTTTATCGAATGGATCATTGAAAAAAGGCGTAAGGAGGACAGCGACGAGTGAAAAAAGACACACTGGGTCTATATGGCCCGGAAGATAGCAAATACCTCCGCCTGGTGGCCCGCCGGGCGGCGGCGAAGGGGATCAAGACGGCCTGTGTGTCCGGGCCTACCCCCGGCTGCGTGGCCTATGTGGCCGACACGGATGCCGGGTGGCCGCTGTGGGATTTGTCCCACGAGGAGGACGTGGACAACATCAAGCACCCGGGATTGTCCTGCTGTGCGGCGGGTTTTTTGCCGGACATCAAGGTAATACTGCGTAACATTTTTTACCCGCACGGACGGCTTTGCATTATCGGCAGAGGCCACGCTGTGCAGGGCCTGGCGGAGGCTGTGACGGCGGCTGGACATGTGGTAGACCAGTGCAGCAGCGCAGCCCTGGACATGGAATGTCGGGTTGCCCAGGCGCACATTATTGTCAACAGTGCCCGAGAAGTGCAGGCTGAGGTGATGGAGGCCATTAACTGCAATATCCTCGTTTTTGATGTAAGCGGCGGGATGGATAAGTTGCGAGGTAAGACGTGGAACTATATTTCGCCGTGGGAAATCGGAGCCTGGAACATTGCGGAGCTGCTGCGGCGGGTGCGGATGCGGATCGAGGAGGAGAGTGAGACGGATGGCGGGAAAGAAGGGCGCTGGGCTGACGGAGTTTGACCGGGAGGTCCTGCGCCGATGGGCCAGGGAGAACATGCGGGTGGGCCGGACCGCAAAGGTGCTGCATCTGCACCCCAACACGGTGCGCTATCACCTGGACAAGATCAGGCGGGAGACCGGCAAGGACCCACGGAGTTTCCGGGGGTTGACGGAACTGCTGAAGGAACTGGAAGAAGGAACATGAAGATCGGACAGAAGGTGCGGCGGGTGCCCACGGGCCTGACGCAAATGGCAGAGAGCGGCAAGCAGGAGCACCGGCCCATGACGGGCAAGGTGACGTACATCCACCCCAGGGGGCGCTATCACCTGGTGGAGTTTGAGACCTGGGGCGGAACGGTGAGGGAGTGCTTTCAGGGGGTGGCCGACTGACAGACAGGCAACACCTTGACAACTTGAAATAAGGAAAACATAGGACCCGGAGGTGGACAGCGTGACATTGGATGAGGTAAATAGGGAGGCAAAAGCCCGGGGATTGTCCTACGGCGAATATGTGTCCCTTTTCCGTCGGAATGAGATAGATAGGCCGCTGCCGCCTGACCGGAAACCGGTGCGCCGCCGCAAACGCAGATACACAGATGAACAGGCGTTTGCTCTGTGGCAGGCTGGATTAAGCGACGCTGAAATTGGGGGTGCCCTGGGAGTCTCTAGGCAAATCATCCAGCGGTGGCGCGATACCATGGAGCTGCCCTCTACAATCACGCATCAGGTGGAATTGAGCAGATATCACCTGATTCAGACAACAGCTGGGGCGTTTATCGTGTACGATGCGGCAGAGTGCAACCTGGAATCTGAAGAGAGCATTGTATAATAAGAGGAAGGAGGGATATCCATGGCTAACAATGCGGAGCTGTGGGAGCGGCTGCCGCAGGAATCCATGAAAGCATACGCCGCTTTCTGTGCATACCGAGACCTGGGGCCTGATCGCAGCATGGCAAAAGCTGGGGAGGTTCTGGGGAAATCCCAGGGGCTTATGGAGGGCTGGAGCGCAGCTTATGACTGGGTGAAGCGGGCCACTGCCTGGGACGATGAACAGGACCGGGTCGCCCGGAAGGCGCAGATGGATGAAATCAAGAAAATGCGTGTGCGCCATGCAAAAATCGCGCAAAAGGCCCTGGACAAAGTTTCTGCTGCTTTGGATAAGGTCAACCCAGATGCCATGACTAACGCAGATATGGCCCGTCTGATGGACGTAGCCAGTAAGCTGGAGCGTTTGAGCCGGGGCGACGTGGGCGAAGTCGTCGAGGAACGGGACGGCGGCCAGGCCCCGAATCCAGTCTCGTTCTACATTCCGGCGAACGGGCGCGATAAACAGGAATAACTATAGCCCTGCCCACCCTTGCACCACAGGGCGGCGCGGCGGGGCTTTCATACGCTGGTGTAGCTCAGATGGCAGAGCGATGGCTTTGTAACCCGTAGGCCGCCGGTTCGATTCCGGCTACCAGCTCCAGCGGGGATATTCCCCGCCCCTTCTCCCCCACAATTTGGGCGGACGTGAACCAACCGCGTCCGCCCACCATGCAGATGTAGCTCAGTCGGTAGAGCACCGCGCCAGGAGGTATGTCGCAGGTCCAATTCCTGCCATCTGCGCCAAAACAACAAATCAAGGGGGTGATGCCATGGAGATTCGACCTCAGCCCAAGCAGGAAGAATTTCTTTAGCTCTCCAGTCCGGCGGACATTGTGATATATGGCGGAGCAGCCGGCGGTGGGAAGTCCTGGGCATTGCTCTATGAACCGCTACGCCACGTGGACAACCCAGACTTTGGCGCAGTGCTGTTCCGGGCCAGCATGACACAGATCACAGAGCAAGGCGGTCTGTGGGACGAGAGCATGAAACTCTATACCCTATTCCCTCGCGCCAGACCCATCAAGAGCCCAAAGCCATATTGGAAGTTCCCCAGCGGAGCGAAGATATCCTTTCGACAGATCGCCCGGGACGCGGATGTCTACGACTGGCAGGGCACACAAATTGCTTTGATCGAGTTCGACGAGCTGACCCACTTCACGGAGTTCGAGTTTTTCTATATGTTATCCCGAAACCGCAGTATGTGCGGGGTGCGACCCTATGTACGGGCCAGCTGTAACCCGGATGCCGATTCCTGGGTGGCATCCTTTTTGTCCTGGTGGATTGACCAGGACACGGGCTATGCCATCCCGGAACGGAGCGGAAAAATCCGATATATGGGCCGGGTCAACGAGCAGATTTTCTGGGGTGACACCGTGGATGAGGTCATTGACCACGCACGGGATGCAGACCCGGACATGAAGCTAGAGGCCCATGAGGTGAAAAGCGTGACCTTTATCCTCTCCACCATCCAGGACAACCAGGCGCTTTTAAAGGCAGACCCCGGATATATGGCAAACCTGAAGGCTCTGTCCATCGTGGAGCGGGAGCGACTTCTATATGGCAACTGGAAGATCAAGGCCGCAAAGGGCCTCTTTTTCCCTCGCCCCGCCATCGGGGAACTGCTGGAGGATGTGCCAAGCGACGTGGTGCGGTGGGTACGGGGCTGGGACCTGGCGGCCACCGACACCGATGAAGGCGGCGACCCGGCCTATACCGCCTCTGTGCTGCTGGGCAAGCGCCGGGACGGCTCCTATGTAATTGCGGACGCCACGAACAACCGCCTGCGGGCAGATAAGGTCCGTGCCATGGTGAAGCAGTGCGCGGCGGCAGACAAGGCCCAATATAAGCGGGTCAGGATTCGGATGTCTCAGGACCCGGGCCAGGCAGGGAAGGAACAGGCGCAGAGCTACGTGAAAATGCTGGCCGGGTTCTCCGTCTCCGTAGTGAAAGAATCCGGCAACAAGGAGGCCCGGGCGGAACCCTTTGCGGCCCAGTGGCAGGCCGGAAACGTGAAGGTGGTAGCCGGGGCCTGGACGGAGACTCTGCTGGGCCAGTATGAGAGCTTCCCGGAATCGAAGTTCAAGGACCTGGTGGATTCCGGCTCCAACGCATTTAACGAACTGGAAATGATGAATGCCGGCAGTGTGCCGCCAGCAGAGAACGGGACGGGCACGACGCTGAAGGCAAGTTATTGGTTCAGATAACATAGGGAGAGTGACGACAACATGGCGCGAGAAATTGGCCGGTTAGGTCAATACCGATATGGAAGTTACGGGTCCGGCAGCATTTTCTTTGAAGAGTTCCTGCCGGAACTGCGGGGAACGCGGGGCGTCCAGGCATACACAGAAATGGCGGATAACGACGCTACGGTGGGCGCGATCTTGTTCGCCATTGAAATGCTGATGCGACAGTGTGAATTCCACGTGGAGCCTGCCGGGAGCGGCGAAAAGGACCGCGAGGCGGCGGAGTTTGTGGAAAGCTGTATGAACGACATGGAGCGGACCTGGGCAGACACACTGTCTGAAATTCTGTCCTTTATGACCTACGGCTGGAGCTATCATGAGATCGTATACAAGCGCCGCTGCGGCAAGTCCAGTTCCCCCGTGACCAACAGCAAGTACAGCGACGGACTAATCGGCTGGCGCAAGCTGCCCATCCGCAGCCAGGATACACTATTTGGCTGGGAGTATAAAGACGGGACGGACGAGTTGCTGGGCATGACCCAGGCCCCACCACCCGACTTTAAGCACCTGACCATCCCCATTGAAAAGGCGCTGCACTTCCGCACCAGGAGCCGCAAGGACAACCCGGAGGGCCGAAGTATCCTCCGCACCGCCTACCGGGCCTACTACTTCAAGAAGCGCCTGGAGGAGATTGAAGGATACGGCATGGAGCGGGACCTGGCCGGGTTCCCGGTGCTCTACGCCCCCGCCGATATGGATGTTTGGGATGATACCCCGGAGATGCAGCAGACACTCGCAAGGGCGGAGCGCATCGTATCCAGCATTCGGCGGGATGCCCGGGAGGGCCTGGTTCTGCCCGGCGGTGAAAACGGCTGGAAGCTGGAGCTGATCTCTTCCGGCAGCCGCCGGCAGTTTGACACCAATGCCATCATTGACCGCTATGACAAGCGCATTGCCACCAGCGTCCTGGCCGACTTTGTAATGCTGGGGCAGCAGGCGGTGGGCAGCTTTGCCCTGGCGGACAGCAAGACGCAGATTTTCGCCATGGCCATCGGCACCTATCTGGACGTGATCTGTGAGGTATTCAACAACCAGGGCATTCCCAAGCTGATCGACCTGAACGGGGAGCACTTCAAGGGGATCACGGATTATCCCAAGATGGTGCATGGTGACATTGACGAACCCAACCTTCAGCAGTTCGCCTCCTTCGTGAAGGAGATGGTGGGGGCTGGTGTTATTATCCCTGACGATGCCATCGAAAAAGAAATTCGCCGGATCGGCCACCTGCCCGACAAGGTAGAGACGGACACGCCGGCGGAGAAGCAGCCTGGAGAAGACGGCCCTCGGGGGCAGCGCGGCGACCTTGACAGCAAATCTGTCTATAAGATAACTGCGATTTTGGAGAAGTATCAAAGCGGAAAGATGTCTCGGGACGTTGCCGCAAGTCTGCTGGAGGGGGTCGGCCTGAACGATGAGAAGATTGAATTTTACCTGAAGGACGCGGAGAGAACCACGCAGGACGCCGCAGACGAACAGGCGGCGGAGGCGGCAAAAAAGAGCCTGGGCCGGAAATGACCCCAGGGAGGACCGACATGTGGGCACGAATTCAACCAAAACATAGAACCGCTGATATCAAAAAATCCGCAGACGGAGCCGTATTGCGGAAGCTGCGGTCCTTTCTGGACGCAGCGGAACCGGAGCTGGTCTATTGGCTGACCACGCTCCACGCTGAACAGGGAAAGGCCATCACCTATAAAGAACTGCGGGAGGCCATTCTGGCCGGAGAAATCAGCGCTGACCTACTAGAGGAATGGCAGCAGGACTATGTGCGCTTTGTGACGGAACACATGGACCCGGCCTGGTCCGGGGCCATTTCAGCGGCGGCAGCAGACATCGCGCAGCGATACCCGGCATTTTCTTTTGACCCCTATGCAGACGGCGTGCGCAGCTGGGTGGAGGAACGGGGCGCGGCCTTTGTGACCAGCAGCACTGCCGCGCAGATCGACGGGCTGCGGGCTGTTGTCCGGCGGGCGGCAGTGCTGGCGGACATCAACGTGGACACGCTGGCCAGGGCCATCCGCCCCATGGTGGGGCTGTATCACCAACAGAGCGTCGCCAACCTGAACTATTTCACCGGCCTGCTGGAAAGCGGCATGAAGGAGAAAAAGGCACTGGACCTGGCCGCCCGATATGGTGCCAGACAGCACCGATACCGGGGCTATCTGATTGCCAGGACGGAGCTTGCTTTCGCCTATAACCAGGGGAGCTATCAGGGCACAAAGCAGGCCCAGGAGGCCGGATACATGGGTGAGGTGGTGAAGGTGTGGTCCACAGCAATGGACGAGCGGACCTGCCCCATCTGCGGCGCTTTGGAGGGTAAAGAGATCGCCATGGACGAGGATTTCAACTTCCCCACTAAGCTGGCCGGGCGGATGGGGACCATTCAGCGGGTCCCCCCTGCGCATCCTTCCTGCCGCTGCGCGGTGGAGTATCGGGAAGTCACGCCGCCCGTCATAGAAACATTGGAATGATGCGCAAAAGGCAAAAAAGCGGCGGCCCGTTGGTGGGTCGCCGCTCTTTGCGTGATTATTGTGATTTTACAGGGCCTCCCCCGTGTCCTCCATGGTGAACAGCGACGTAAATGTGCAGCCCAGTGCCGCCGCCATAATAGCTGCGTCGCGCTCTGTGAAATTGTCCCGGCTCATTTTGTTGGACAGGTTTTGTCTGGTTTGGCCCGTTGCTTCCGCAAGTTCTGCCAGGGTCATGCCCCGGCGCTTCATAAGGACTTTGACCTTTTCGCCTATCGTGAGATCCATTGCTATCAACTCCTTTACGCATATGATAACACGGTAAGATGTCTGTTGTAAATATACAATTCACAAAATAAATTAAAAAGTTGCAATAAACTATTTACATAAGACACCGATAAGTGTATAATAGAAAATGTCAGGAGGGGAAACCCGAATGACAAATAAACCTGGCAGGAGGCGTAAGAAATGGACGAAGACAACATGTCCCACAGCGAATTTATTGCGTACCTCGAAACCCTGGCCCAGTTGGTTGAGGCGAAGGCCGAGACCAAAGACGATGCGGTGAAAATCATCCGGGAACTGATAGAAAGGCTCAATTAAGGCAAAAAAATAGGCCCCCACCACTGACCAAAGCGTAGGGAGCCTAAAAGAAACCCGGGGCGGCGCGAGGCCTGCCACTCAAGCTGCCCCCACCATATCACAAAGGCGGTAGGATGTCAAGGAGGACGGAAATAATGAAGAAGTTTGAAATCGACACCATCTATTCCATGCGCAGCTCTTGTGACTATAACTGCATCTGGACCTATTTTGTCACCGGTAGGACCGCACAGACAGTCACGCTGTCGGACGGGAAAAAGACCACCAAATGCCGCATCAACAAGGCGGTATCTGAGTGTCGCGGCGCTGAGACCGTTTTCCCCCTGGGCCGGTACTCCATGGCCCCGAGCCTGACTGCTTGACAACCACCAGCCCGCCCCGGAGGTTACGAGGGCAGAAAGATGTGAAGCACATGAATAAAATGACCGGATGGGAATGGGACCACGCTAAGATCGTGGCGGACCGCTGTGCGGAGCGCTACAACACCCTGGAAGAGGTGGAATAGCACCTTTTGGAAATCGGCTGGCCGCCGGAACAGGCTGACCAGATGATGCGCTATCTGGCGCGGCGGCAAAAGGCCAAAACGGCCTAAAACGCTGGCTCGGGTGCCGCGTAAAGCCCCCTTCCCTACTGTGCAACCGGAAAGGCCCTCTTTGTGTGTTATATTGAGAAAAAGACATGCAAAGGGGGTCTGTCCGGTGGACGGGGAGACTTTTTCTATTCTGAAATCGGAAGATGACAAGCGGCTGGTATTCGGGTGGGCATCAGTGGCGCTGACGGTGGACGGCGAGGCGCTGGAGGACCGGCAGAGCGACATGATCGACCCAGAGGACCTGGAAGAGGCCGCCTATGACTATGTGCTGAACTTCCGCGACACTGGAGAGGAGCACATCCCGTCTATGCGGAAGCGGGGCAAGCTGGTGGAGAGCTGTGTTTTGACCCGAGAGAAGCAGCGGGCCATGGGCATCCCGGAGGGCATTGTCCCGGTGGGCTGGTGGATCGGCTTCCACATTGACGACGACGACGCGTGGCAGCGGGTGAGGAACGGCACCTATCAGATGTTCTCCATCGAGGGCAAGGCCAACCGAGAGCCGGTGGAAAAGTCCCAGGGCGGCGGAGAACTGCCACCCCGGGCGGTGGCAAAGTCTTTTCGGGAGGTCCTGCTGGAGCGGGGCGATCCGGTACATATGGCCGGGCCGGACCGATATGACCATATTGTGGAGGTGCAGAAGTTCAACCCATATCACGGGCGGGACGGGCGGTTTTCTTCTGCCAACGGCGGAGCCACTGCGGTGACGCTGGGCCCCAACGGGAAACCACGGGAATATGGAAAAGCGGACACCAGCGACGCTGCGGCGGATATCGCAGCTGGCGAGCACAACTCCCTGGAGAAGCATCTGGACAAGGACGGAACCCTGAGCCCGGAGCGCGAAGCGCTGCACCGAAAGATCATTGATGAAATGCTGGAGGGTAAAGTGCCCGTAGAGGGCCAGGCCACCATGACAATGCTGGGCGGCGGCCCCGCTTCCGGCAAGAGCTCGGTCATGAGTTCGGATACCAGCAAAGACCCGCACGCCGTGACCATTGATCCCGACGCATTTAAAGAGAAGCTGCCCGGATACGCCGAAATGGCGGCGAAGACCGACAAAGCGGCTGGATTCTATCATGAAGAGAGTTCTATGTTGGCTAAGCAGTTTGCGACGGTGGTTTACAGTGAGAACTATAACACCATCTATGACGGGACCGGGGACGGAAGCGTAAAGAGTGTTCAGAAGAAGATCGCTGATGCAAGGAAACATGGATATCGTGTGGAGGCTAAATATGTCTCCATTGATACAGAGGAGGCTGTGCGTCGAAATAAGAAACGCTATGAAGATGCCAAAGCAAACGGGGAAATTGCACGGAAACCGGATGAAAATATTGTCCGTGCAACTCATGCAAAAGTCAGTGATATCTCCGTGGCTTGTGCAAAGGACTTTGACTATATTGAAGTATGGGACAACAATGGCGCTAAGGGACAGCAAAAAATGATTGCCTCCGGTGGCGGCGGAAAGGGATTGAAGGTTGTTCCTGGTCAGGAAGAAGCCTTTAAGAATTACTTGAACAAAGGAACAAAAGGTGCAAGTGGGTTCAAAACGCTTCCCGACGGTCAGGTAACTCCTGCAAATTGATATCGACAATTCTTCACTTGATAGTGTACAATCAAGTTGCAATAAGGAGGCGGTAACTTTGGCTATGAATGAGAAAGAGTGGTTCGCCGCATTTTGCGAAAAACCAGCCCGCAGAATCAACGCGGTACAGTACGCCGTTGAAAATAAGATTCCAAAAGGCAAAGCTGGCCTTATGGACGAGTGCGAAGAAGTCTATTATGAGCGTCTTTGGGCCTCCGCAGAGGAAGATATGAAGAAATACGGGACCTGGCCGGGGTTTGAACGGGCTGAATCTGATACAGTGTAAGAGGAGGTCTGTCACTATGGAAGGATTCTGGAAAGCCACCAACATCAGCGGTGAGATTTATGGGGTGTTCAAGGTCGAAAAGACCCGCTCCTGGTATAGGACCTATCGCTATCAAAACGGCGATTGGGTGCGTGATGATGATGTTTTCTACGAGTTTGGCTGGAATGATGACTACGACGACATCTCCGAGGAAGAGGCGAAAGCGATTATGAAAGCCATGGATCATGCCGAATGACTTTTTTGTGAAGGAGTGATTTTTATGACAGGGTTAGACCGAGCTTGTCAAGAGGAAGAGGCTCTTGTAAATCAGTTGGACCAGAATCCAGTATATGTGGCCTGGGAGGCACGCAGCACTGCTCTTGAACGCAACCGAGTCACCAAGGCAGTCAATCGAAACGACATGGAATATCGCAAAAAGCTGGAGCCGGGAGCGGCGGCCTTTTTTGATTATCTGGTGGCTGCGGCAGACGCATACGAGAAGTACGACGGTGTCCGCCCCTTGTGGGAGCTGGAAGAGCTGGATTGGTAACGACTATGGAGGCGACTGAGAATGGCAACGAAACTGAAAAATCTGCGGCTGACCAGCGTGGACCTGGTGCGGGCTGGAGCCAACCAGGAGGCGGACATCTGCCTTTATAAGAGCGCAGACCAGGACCCGCCCACGGCCCGGGAAGAGGGTATTTTCAAGCGATTTTTGAACTGGCTGAAGGACAACCCCGCCGAAGAGGCACCCGAGGAAAGCGTGGAGAAGGGCTTTGTGACCTTTGACCAGGTGAACGACAACCGTGAGAATCAGGACCGGCTTTGGCGCTATATCGACACGCTGGGCTGCTCCCTGCGGAGCATCCAGGAGGACCAGGACCTGGGCAACCAGCAGCGGGCGGCGCAGATGCAGGAGAGCGTCCGGCAGTTCACGGATGCCATGAATGCCCTGATCCCCCGGCTGTGCGGGATGGAAACCCAGACTGTTCCCACCGGGTATGACGTGATCGAAGAGGTGTGACCGGGGCGCAACCCGGATATTGACCAGACTGTGCTATGATCGGCGCATAGAGACCGAATGTGAGGTGTACTATGAGCCGATACGATCATATCCAAGAGGTGCAGAAGTCCCGGTATGACGTGATCCAAGAGATCACAAAATTCAACCCATACCACGGCCCGGACGGACGGTTTTCCTCCGCGAACGGTGCGGCGTCCTTCACTTATAAACCCGGACAAGGAAAGATGTATGACAACGCCATCGCCCGGGAAAAGGCCAGGACGGCGGCGGCGGCAGCCGACGGAACGCAGAAAAAAGGACTTGTGGCCGGGCTGGGTGAGAAACACGCGAGAGCTATTGAAAAGCTGATTCATGAAAACGCGCCGAAGGAAGTTCAGAATGTTTGGGACAAATATGGAGACAAAATCAGTGTTGCAACGGCCACTCATAATGGAACGGCACATTGTGACTCCCGTGGCTACATCCACGTGAATATAGCCGAAGACAGCGCTCATAAGGATATTCCTTATGAAACGACCCTGCATGAAAGTGGGCATAATATTGACCGGGCTATTGCCCGGGCAATCGGCACATATGAGGTTGGGTCCCGCATCAGCATGGTCTATAAGGACGGCGCTTTTGAAAAAAGTCTAATTTCTGAATCTAACGCTTATTTTAAGCGAAAACAGGCTGAATACTCTGCTGCAAGGGGAACAAAAATGACCATTGCCGACACCCGGAAAGCTGTAAGCTGGGAAATGTTCCGAAATGGTGGATACAAGGTCACGGGCGACGTTTCCGATATTCTCGGAGGTGCGACAAAGGGAAAGTTCGTTGGGTCTGCCGGCCATTCCAAAAACTATTGGACTGGAACAAAAGATTATTATGGCCGTTCTATCGGGGCACACTCTGTTGCTGTGGAAGCATTTGCTGAAATGTTTAGTGCCTCCACTACCAACCATAAGAGTCTTGGGCAAATTAAGGAGATTTTCCCGGAGAGTTATAAACTCTTTATAGAAATGTGCGCCCATGGGGCAACTATTCAGACCGATTAGGAGGATAAGAAATGCACCAACCTTATAACTCAGAATACGAGAAGGCCCAGGAAGAATATTTCCAGAAGTTCGATGTGGACTTCCCCGGTTATGCCTATCGAGCCGAGGATGGAATCAAAATCATCAAAACTTGCCTGAAAACGGGCAAACCCTACGATCCGACCAGTGACCCCGACTTTGATCCCGATGCGGATTATTGATACAGCGAATGCGGATAGCCGTGACAATATCAAGGGGGTGCTTTATATCAAGGACTTGCTTCCCCATCTGAACAAAGGGGATAATTTCCGCTGGCAGTCGCTTATCCGGCCCGCCTATTTTGTGCCCGAAACCAAGATGATTGATGATTTGCTGCGTGACTTCCAGGCGAATAAGATTCATATTGCTATTGTTGTGGATGAGTTTGGAGGAACTTCCGGACTGGTAACGATGGAGGATATTATCGAAGAGATTGTAGGTGAGATTCACGACGAATACGATGATGAAGAGCGTACATACGTTGTCTTGAATGACCATACCTGGATATTTGAAGCGAAAACGCAGTTGACGGATTTCTATAAGATTGCAAAAGTAGACGAAGACGAATTTGAAAAGGTGGTGGGAGATGCAGATACATTGGCAGGTA